>Ga0209499_1002854_pt1 | contig 10843 bp, 6 predicted proteins | sample C_130208_EF_Meta_FD_187306 | JGI IMG/M metagenome (GOLD analysis project Ga0209499, IMG submission 187306) | Freshwater microbial communities from Lake Croche, Canada to study carbon cycling - C_130208_EF_MetaG (SPAdes) (version 2) | ecosystem: Environmental > Aquatic > Freshwater > Lake | place...
CGGGAGTGTCGCAAGCACTTCCGGATTTTTGAATCTACCCAATTGGTATTCTTAGATTATATGAATAATCTAGTGTGTTAGTTTAATTAATGCATTACAATTATTTTTTTCCCAGTCACTTTAAAATTTACTTCCCCAGTTAATTCTAGTAAATTCAGAACTTTCGTCACATTCTCATTGCGAGAAATAACTCCACCGAAATGGCGAGTAATTTCCCCTTTATATTCTACCTCAACATCGTACCATCTGGCAATCTGGCGCATTATGTAATGAATGTCTGCATTTTCAAACTGAAATCTTCCTTCCTTCCAAGCCATGGTTTCTTCCAGGTCTGCTTTATTCATAATTTCAATACGCCCCTGCTTGCTTAATTGTAATTGTTGCCCAGGTTTCAATTGACTAGTGGTATTTGAATGGTTTACCTTTACACTTCCTTCCAAAAGAGTCGTTTTTACAGCAGCTTCATCTTCATAAGCATTGATATTGAAATGAGTACCCAATACTTCTATTTCACCCCCCTCACCAGATGATAGATTTATTTTAACTTTAAATGGTTGATTGGGATTTTTTGCCACTTCAAAATAAGCTTCTCCTGTTATTTCTACTCTTCGCTCCGCACCTGCAAAAACTGTTGGATATCTGAGGGAGGAACCTGAATTTAACCAAACGATGGTCCCATCTTCTAAGATTACTTGGTATTGACCGCCTAGGGGTGTAGTCAATGTATTGTAAGAAACGGAAACGGCGGCGCCATCAGTTGAATTGTAAACCAACTGTCCGGAGCTTAATTTGATAACTTTAATAGATCCCTGACTGGCAATGGTACCATTGGAAGCGCTATCCAATAGGATGGATGTCCCATCCGCTAAAGTTAACACTGCTCTATTACCGCCTGGCAAAACATCCTTTACTGTATCAATTTTAACCAAAATATTATCAGGTATTGCAAGCTGCTTTGAGGATGTTAACAGCTTATATACGCCGTAAGAAAGCATTAGTAAAAAAACAGCCGCCGCAGCCCACCTTACTTTATACCAGGATGATAATTTTACTGCAGGTGCAGTTGCAACGTCATTTTCAGAAAGCCGTTGCTGTAGAAACTGCATTTTTTTATCCCACTGTCCTCCATGTAGTTCAATGGGGTCATTACCAGATTGCTCCCACAATGCTTTCAGCTCTATTGCGAGCGAATCACTGATGGTATCTACCTGCAATAATTCCAATAGCTCATGATATTCATATTGAGTTATTGAATTATTTAAATACAACTGAAAAAGTGCATTTATGCGATGTGAATTATTTAGCATATGACAAAATTGAAGTAAGGAACCTATCTATATGACGTAAAAAAAAATAAATTGTACCAATACCGTGGGAAATATTTTTTTATTTTTTTAAAAGGAAAAATAAAAAAAGCAAATCGAGGTTAGTAGAGAGAAATTTACGGATAAATTCAACTGACAAAGCGTGGTGATTCCTTACTGTATTTCGGGAAAGCTGCAGTCTTTCTGCAATATCTTCGTTGGTTAGTCCATGGTGATGGCGCATTGTAAAAACCTTTTGCCTCTGAGAAGGTAATTGATGGATGGCATGTTCAACCATTTCTAGGGCACCTTTAAAAAGTAATTGCTTGTCTGCAACTTCGGCTGAAAAAGGTTCCTGCATTTGGTCCCATGCTTCTTGCTGTACTTGCGGATTTCTTTTTAGTGATCGTAAAAAATCAATGGCTTTATTATGTGCCACCTTAAATAAAAATGCGTCAATGTTTTCGATTTCAACAATGGCTTCTTTTCCATGCCAAATTTTTAGAAAAACATCCAACACAATCTCTTCGGAAGTTTCAGCTGACTTTGTTATTTTTAAAAGATAGGTAAAAAGCTGATTTCTATATTGCTCAAACAGTATACTAAATGCTACCTGGTCGCCTTCAGCTATTTTTAGCAACAGCTCTTTGTCGGTATATGGTGTTGAATTGTCCAATAGCAAATCTTTATTTCTTAAGAAGCAAACATAAATTAAAATTTCATTGCTAAATAAAAATTGGTCTTATTAGCAGAACCTATACATTAATATTTATTAAAATACGTCTTCGATTTTAGAAAATTAATTTAAATTACAACTTCACCCTAAAAAAATAACATGAAAAAAATCATCTTTTTATTAATGCTAGGCTCAATAGGCTTAAGCACAACCGCCACTGCTCAAAAAGCAATTAATTCAGTGCATTTTTTTGACATTAAAGATGGGGCTATGGAAAAAAACTATATAGCTAGTCTAAAAGAAATCAATGCAATCATGAAAGAAATTGGATTTCCTAAGAATTATTATAGCTACTCTAAATTAGCCGTTTCAGATACTAATTCAACGTATAGAAATTGTACTATCGGCCATTGGACCTCAGAAAAAGATTATAAAACAATACACGATCATCCAAAATTTAAAGCTTGGGGTGCTAAAAATAAAGATATTCTTTTAATGTCTAATCAATTGTATAGAAGGTTTTACGATGCAGACTAACTGGGCTGTGATTCTTTCTTTTTGAATGGATAGTTTTTCAAATTTTTAGAAAAGATTTTTCTTTTGGGTTTTCAAAAAAGCAATTTAAAAAAGCTGAAATACATTCAGTCCCCAAGAATTTACTAGAAGGGTTTATGAACTAAAATTCATAAACCTTTTTTATTGAAGGTAAATTTTTCAGCCAAACTCAATGGCAGGGTTTCACAAAGGAAGAAGAGAAAACGATTTCAATCTCCATCCTAATGATAGTTTTTTATCTACTGAACTAAACTATTTATCCAATGTTAATCAGGTAATCAAATAAATTGGTATCGGTTGCTAGATTTAATTTTTTTCTAAGTCGGTATCTACTAATTTCTATACCACGCACTGATATATTCATTAATTGAGCAATTTCTTTGGTTGATAAATTCATTCTTAAATAAGCACAAAGCTTTAGTTCATTGTTACTGATAGTAGTATGCTTTTCTTTTAATTTAACTACGAATCCTGAGTGAACCTTGTCAAAGTGTTTGGTAAAGTATTCCCATTCTTGATCTAGGTTTTCGTCTTCATTAAGCGCTTTTACCATTTTCTTTAATTCAGTAATGGTATATTCATTGTCTATTTTTTTAATAATGCCCCCTAATTCACTCTTTATTTTTGTAAGGAGCTCTCCCTTTTTTACGATGTGCATAGCAGAGGAGGCTAATTCTGAATTTTTAAATTCAATTTCAACTTCTAACTTTTCATTTTGCAGTGTAATTATATCAGTCTCTGATTTATTAATTTCTAATTCGTGGATGTACCTTAGTCTTCTTTGTTCTTCTTCGTATTTTATTTGTTGAGCTTTAAATTTTTTACGCTGATAAATATGAAGTCGATATGCCCCTAGTGACAGCAGAATAATATAGGCTATATAAGTAAAAATACTTCTATACCAAGGTGCATCAATAGTAAATTGGTAACCCGATATCGTAGATTCATTGCCTAGGTTATTTCTTACCTTCACTTCAAATGTGTAAAAGCCGGGAGGTAAATTGGTGAATTCTTTTTCCGTCCTCTTAGTCCAAACAGACCAATTCTCTTCAAACCCTTTTAGTCGGTGGCTGTACTCTAAGTTATTCAAATAACCATAGGTGATAGAGGCGTAGTCAAAATGCATGGTCTTAAATCTATGCGAAATATGAGGGTTATTTTTTTCTTTATTAAAATAGCCTCCAAATAAAGTGCTATCAACATTGTCAATGATATGCACAGATCTAATTTGAACGTTTAAGTCTGGAGCTAACTTTTTATATTTCTCAAAATTGATATGATAAAAGCCTTTTTCTCCCCCCAAGAAAATGTTGTTTTCGTCAACAGCAAAAATGAATTCGAACCCACTTAACATTTTAGCGTTCAATTCTGGAATATATATTACCTGAGGCACTTTACCTGTATAATCAATAACTCCCAATCCTTTTTCATGAATGAACCAAATATTACCCTCCCTATCTTCTTTTAAATACCGAACACTTTGATTACCTATTAATGCTGAATAACTAGTTGCTACTTCAAATTTATCTTTTTCAAGGTTGTATTCATAAACCCCACTTTCTGTTCCAACAACAATTCTGTTCTTAATTTTATATATGTGATTGTTAAGAATGGACGGAAGCCCTTCATTTATTTGATACTGTTTGGTGGTATAAATTCCAGTGCTATTTTTTCCAATTTTGTAAACTCCGTGATAAGGATGCGATACCCAAATGTTTTCTTCACCATCAATGGTTACATATCTGGAGGACTCTAAAAAGTTAGGTATTTCTAATGACTCAATTAGTTTATTCGCTTTGGCTTCAAATAAAGTAAGTCCTTTATAGGTTCCTCCTACTACTACGGTTGAGGGAGTCATATTACTCAATGGCGTAAAATTCCAAAATCCAGGTTTGTTCGAAAAAGGGCTGGCTGTATTTTGGTTTACAAGAAAAGCTCCTTCATGATGACCAAGAATAAGTTGATTATTTATGAGCGCTAGCCCCCAAGCTTGTCCATTGGAATTTTGGACAAAAGAAAAATCACCTTTGCTAAAACTTAGATCTTTTAGTGGCTGAAGTGCAACATTGTACAACCCGTTGGAAGTTCCAATGTATAAATGTTGGTTTTGTATAATGGCGGCATAGCCTGATTCGTCTAATAATTTTGGCGAAATATGTTTAATAGCACTATTGTAAGCAATAAAATCAATGCCATTGTTTAATCCTAACCATAAATTTTGTTTATTGTCTAAAAACAGACAGAGAATGTTATTGTTTTGTAACCCCTCGGTAGTTGAAAACTTCTGAACGATTTCTCCCTTATTATTAATAATATAGACCCCCCCTCCGCTGGTTGCAAGTGCTATCCATTCTTTATTAATTGTAATGGCATTATAAATTCTTTCCTTTTGAAAGATATTTGTTGCACCCCCTTTTAAAGGGGTAATTTTATTGTTTTGGTAATAGAAAAGTCCATTTTTGAGGGTAGTGATAATGGCGCCATCGGCATTGGGCAGAATACCAGTGATTGGATCATTTTTAGAGAAAGTGTAATTGGTTAAGACTGGTTGCCAGGAGTCATTTTCAAATTTCATGAGACCAGTTTGATAGTCGTGCGCGTAAAGTTTATTGTCGCAACTAGTTAAGTAAGCCCATTCAGAAGGGGCCTTAAAAACGTTGATTGAGCCAGAATTGAATTGGAATATTTTGCTGGGGGATCTAAAGAATATTGATTTGCCAAAAGAAATAATATCCCAAACATCTTCAAAAGAGCGGTGTTTGGTTGGAATTAGGTTGATTAAAGAATGATAAACCAATGTTCCGCTGCCGTCGGGTGAAAAGAAACCAAGTTCGTCTTGTCCGCCTACATAGATTTTATTATCGCTTCCTATTTCTAAAGATCTGACAATGGTTTTATTAGGTAAGGGATATATTTTCCAGTTTTTTCCATCAAAACTCAGTAAGCCTTCATTATTAGCGAAATAAACAATACCGTCTCTGTCTTGTTTAATATCCCAGTTCTGAAGGCCTGCATTATAGGAAAATTTAGAGTAATTAATAATGTCTGGGAGCCCTATCGTGTTCTGGCTATTACCAAAAACTGGAAAAAGAATAAAAAAGAGTAATTTTTTCACTGCTCAATGTTTTTTTACAAATTAAATATATGAAATATTCATTGATGTAGTAATGAAGTATTTTATATTATTGTAAATCAATTAGTTATAAAAAGAGATGTAGTATTGATGTGTTAATCAATAAATGTTTTGTTGTATCAAAGCGTACTTTTACATTCTCAAATTTTTTTAATTTTTCTTTCACATAAACGATTGCATTATGAAAATAAGATTTATTCTTATGTGCCTTGTTTTGATGCTCGGGTTAGGCGTTCAATCGCTATTTTCCCAATCAGTTGCTGTAACTGGTATAGTAAAAAACAAAAATACTAGTGAAATGCTAGTAGGCGCTTCAGTCTCTATTCAGGGCAAATCAGCAGCCCTTACCGATGCCAGTGGCCGGTTTTCAATAAACACATCTGTAGGCTCTACGCTTGAAATCAGTTACGCTGGTTTTATTAGTTCTAAGCTAAAAGTGTCAAAAGCTGGCGATTTGGAGATTTTGTTAGATCAAAATCCTGCCAATACGTTAGGGGATGTAGTGGTAATTGGTTATGGTACCCAAAAGGTTACCAAAATCTCGGGAGCTATTTCCACTGTAAAGGCTAGCGACATTGAAAAGCTAAGACCAGTAAGAACCGAAGAGGCTCTACAAGGTAAAGCTTCAGGTGTAAACGTTATTCAATCTGGCTCTCCCGGCTCTAAGCCAACGGTATTAATAAGAGGGATTCCTTCTTTTTCTGGTACAGATCCGGTGGTTATAATAGATGGAATTCCACAAACATTAACTGACTTAAATTCTATTTCTGCTTCAGACATTGAATCAATTAACGTATTGAAAGATGCTGCTACCACCGCTATTTATGGAGTAAAAGGGGGAAATGGCGTAATTGTAGTTACTACAAAGAGTGGTCGTAAAAATCAAAAAGCTGCCATTTCTGTAAATAGTAATTACGGAGTTCAGGAAGTAATGAACACAATTGGTGTTTTAAATGCTTCTGAATATGGTGCCATTATCAATGAAGGAAGTACAACTGCAGGTGGTCCTGTTGTATTCCCTAATCTTTCTTCATTAGGAGTAGGTACTGATTGGCAAAATCAAATTTTCAAATCAGCGGCATTACAATCTCATACAATTGCTGCACAAGGTGGTGGAGATAATATGACTTATTTCTTGTCTGCTGGTTATTTATCACAAGGTGGTATTGTAGGAGGTAGTGACAAATCTCGATTTGATAGAGGAAACTTCTCGGCTAATTTAACCTTTGATCTTTCTAAGAAACTAAAATTCTTAATGAATACAACAGCAGTTACATTAAACTCTAAAGGGATTCAAGAAAATTCTTTTAATAGTGTTTTGGGAAGTGCATTAAATTTTGATCCAACGGTGGCAATAGCCAATACGGTAACTGGTACGGTAGGTAAATATGGATATAGCAATATGTTGCTGTCTGAAATTTTCAACCCACTTACTAAATTAGAAAATACGTACAATTCGAACCAAGGTTCTAAATTGTATGGCAAGTTTGAACTACAATATAATGTAATTCAAAATCTTACTTTAACTTCTCGTTTTGGTTATACAAAATATGACGGTAACGCAAAAAGCTTTACACCACTTGCGTTTTACGGACCACTCAATGTAGATAATTCTATGAATGCAGACGGCTCTACCGTTACTGGTAAACACAATAGTGTTGCACATGAAAAAGTAAGTAACTTAAATTATACATGGGAGTCTTTCGCGAATTATAATTTTAAATTAAAAAAGGATCATAATCTTGAAACGGTTTTTGGATTTTCTTTAGCAAAGGTGAGCGGAAATGCTGCTGGTGCAACTAGACAAGACGTTCCTTTTAATAGCTGGGAATTTGCAGATTTTACTGCTGCAACTGGCAATAATGTTGCTACTAATACCAATGCATTGACAGGGTATTACTATCAATATTTCAGAAAAAACCTTTCTTATTTCTCTCGTATTAACTATGATTATCAAGAAAAATATTTAGCTTCCTTTAGTGCACGTAGAGATGGTTCTTATGCTTTTGGAACTGATAATAAATTTGGCAACTTTTTCTCAGGTTCACTGGGATGGGTAATTTCAAAAGAAAAATTCTTCCATGCCGATTTTGTAGATCAATTTAAAATAAGAGGAAGTTATGGTACCACTGGTAACGAAAATGTAAATCCACAATATGTAAGTATTGTTACAGGGGGCCCAAGTTATGGATCTACTGCTAACAGCAATGGTTATAATTTTGGTGATGTTTTTTATTCAGGTTCTACTGTTGCTTCGGCAGCCAATACTGGCTTGAGATGGGAAAAACAAATCCAATCGAACGTTGGTTTTGACCTAGTGGTGTTTAAGAATAAATTTTCTTTGACTGCAGATTATTTCCAAAAAACAGTAGATGGTTTATTGTTTACACCTTCTGCTTCTTTGTACCTAGGAACGGTGCCTAGTCCAATAGCTAATATAGGTTCTACCAAGACTAGCGGCCTCGATATGACTTTAAATTATAATGAGTCAATCGGGAAGAATTTTAAGTTTAATACTGCCTTCACTTTTACTACCTCTAAAAATGAAGTAACAGCAACCAATAATGATGGTACTGCAAAAATATTTGGTGGGTATTATTTTAATGGGCAATCTCAAAGCGTTACTGTATTTGAAAAAGGATTCACGCCAGGATATTTTTATGGTTACAAAACTGCAGGTCTTTTCCAAAATGCAGCAGAAGTTAAAGCCTCTGCTAAACAAGATGGTGCTCAACCAGGCGACATTAAATATGTAGATGTGAATGGAGACGGCATTATTAATGCTTCTGATAAAACTAATATTGGAAATTCATTTCCTAAGTATACGATGGGTTGGAGTTTAAATATGGCTTACAAAAATTTTGATTTCAATGCATTTGTATATGCTTCTGTTAGTAACGATATTTATAGGGCTTACGAAAGAAATGCCAACTTCTCAAATAAAGACCGTTCGGTATTGGCACGTTGGACTGGACAAGGAAGTACGAATGATGCACGTTATCCTCGTTATTCTTTCTTAGATGCCAACAGTAATATTAGAGTTTCTGATAGATATGTAGAAGATGGTTCATTTATTAAAATCAAAAACCTTCAGTTAGGTTACACCTTCTCTACAAGCAATGCTAAAAAGTGGTTTAATAAAGCACGCGTTTATGCACAAGTGAAAAATGCGTTCACCTTTACTAAATACACAGGATATGATCCAGAAATTGCTGGCGGCATTTTAGATACAGGTATTGATCGTGGTGCATATCCACAGGCCAGAACATTTTCAATTGGCTTAGATATTAAACTATAATCTTCAATTTTAAAAAATACAATCATGAAGATCAATTCAATAAAAATAGTAAGCCTGGTTTTAGTTATTACCATGCTTATCTCTTGTAAAAAGTGGGTAGATTATAATCCCCATGATGATTTTGTTATTACAGAACAAGATTATTTGAAGTCAGAGTCTGACTATAGAAATATGTTAGTGAGTGTGTATACACCACTCCAATGGATTAACCAGGTAGTACCAGTAGGCGATATTGCTACCGATAATGCAGTGTCTGGCGGAGAAAACGCTTCGGATGTTTTATCACTTCAGCAAATAGATGACTATATACACACTCCAGTAAATAGTACCTTATCTGAAATATGGCTTACCGCTTATGAAGGTGTCAATCGAGCAAATTATATGACACAATATAAAGCTGCTAATTTAGCTGGACAAAAAGTTGACTTTGCTGGAAAGGAAGCTATGTATGGAGAAGTTACTTTTTTGCGCGCGTACTATTATTTTACACTCGTTCGCATGTTTGGTGATGTACCACTATTTACAGATAAGCGTTTAAGTCTTGCAGAATCAAAAAGTTTAAAGCGTTCACCTAAAGCAGATGTTTATAAGCAAATTGAGACTGATTTAGGAGCAGCAATTACTTCGCTTCCTGCTATTCAAACGCAAAAAGGTAGAATCACTAAATATGCTGCACAAGCATTATTGGGGAAAGTTTATTTATATCAAAATAAATTTGATGCAGCTGCTACAATGCTAGATAATGTAATTACTTCCAATGCATTCACACTCGTATCGGATTATGCTTCTATGTTTTTATCAACAGGAGAAAATGGTCCAGAGTCAATTTTTGAAATTCAATATTCAAATACATCACCTTATTATAATTGGGGTGGCGCTACCCGTGGACAAGGTAACTACGCTATTCAGCAGTGCGGAATTAGAGGGTTGAATGGATCTTCACAAATGCCTTATGCAGCTGGATGGAGTACCAATTTACCTACTCAAAATTTAGCAGCAGCCTATACAGCTGGTGACAAGAGAAAAGTAGCTACCGTGTTGGATATTGAAGCTTACAAGACCGCGAATCCATCATTTAATATTACCTATCAAGTAGCTCCTTATAAAAATACTGGATTATACAATCAAAAGTATTTACCAAGAAAGGGGGAAACTTCTGGACAGGTAGAGTTGAACTATCTTAATAATTTTAGAATCATTCGTTACGCAGATGTTTTATTGATGGCAGCAGAAGCTTACAATAGATCTACCGCCGCAAACGATGTGAAAGCTCAAGGCTATCTAAATCAAGTAAGACAAAGAGCTTTTGGGAATGCGCTTAATAATGTTACCTCTACTGGAGCAACATTGAAGCAAGCTATTTGGGATGAACGCAGACTTGAGTTAGCAATGGAAGGCGATCGTTTCTTTGACTTAGTAAGAACAGGTCAAGCAACTGCTAAAATTAATGGGTTTAAAACTGGTAAACATGAAGTATTTCCGATACCTCAACAAGAGGTTGACATTTCTGGTTTAACTCAAAATGCTGGATATTAATCTCATTGTAAAATATATTCAAATAAATAGTATGAAAACATTAAAATATTTTTTGAGTTGTTTGATACTCATTTTTATATTCTTAGGGTGTAAAAAAGAAATCAATGACGATGTTTCCTTCGTTAAGACGGCGGCTACATCAGCAAAATTGGGTGCTATGTTTACCATTACCCAAGACAATACAGGATTGGTTACCATCATTCCAAATGGCGAGGGTGTTGCAAGTTTTGAAATCACGTATGGCCATGGAACCACTACTCCTGTAAAAGTATTGCCTGGGGGTAACACTACACATATTTATCCAGAAGGTATATACGATGTGAAAATTACAGGCACCAATG
>Ga0209499_1002857_pt1 | contig 10835 bp, 8 predicted proteins | sample C_130208_EF_Meta_FD_187306 | JGI IMG/M metagenome (GOLD analysis project Ga0209499, IMG submission 187306) | Freshwater microbial communities from Lake Croche, Canada to study carbon cycling - C_130208_EF_MetaG (SPAdes) (version 2) | ecosystem: Environmental > Aquatic > Freshwater > Lake | place...
CCCGAACGGTGCCGGCCGCCATTTTGACGCCCTTGCGGGGCATTCTCGCCGGCTGGATCGCGGCGGAGTGCGAGGCGTTGTCGCAGAAGACCGCCGCCATCGGCGGGGTCGTTTCAAAATACGAGAAGCTTTACGATCAGATGGCCCGGCGCAAAGGCCGGCTCACCTTCGACGACCTTCCGCTCTTGTTGGATGAAAATCTGGCCGGATCCGAGGCTCGATCGGCCCTTCTCCTGCTGGGGCTGCGCTGGTATCAGAAGTTTGATCACTGGCTGCTCGATGAGTTTCAGGACACCAGTCGGGTGCAATGGGGCGTTTTGAAACCCTGGCTTGATGAGGCGCTTCAGGACGGCGATGGCGCGAAATCCGTGTTCATTGTCGGCGATGCCAAACAATCCATTTATGGCTGGCGCGGGGGGGAACCGCGTTTGTCCGGGGAATTGCTTCAGAACTATCCCGGCCTGTTCCAAGAACAGATTATGGCCGAGTCATGGCGCTCCCGCCCTGCGGTCCTGGAGCTGGTCAATCGCGTTTGCACTCCTGCCAGCAACCCGGCTTTGCGCGATGCCGCCCTCTTTCCGCCCGCCGCGCTGCAGCGCTGGGATTACGACCCGCATGTGGCCGCACCGGATCGCGCCAAACACTCCGGCTACGCCGCCGTGCTGCTCACAGCGACGGAAGAGGAGGAGGATGAGAGCGCGGAGTGCGAGGTGGTTGAAGATTCAAACGGGGACGAGGCGGCCGATAAACTGGCCCCTCAAGGGCGGGTTATCAAGTCCGTGCTCGAATCTGTGAGGCCACTGGAGCGGGGGTTGACCTGCGGCATTTTGGTGCGCAAGAACCAGAACGCCCAAGCCCTCGCCGGTTGGCTCCGCAACAACGGTGTCCCCCAAGTCATGGTGGAAGGGGTTGCCACACTTGCCGAACAGTCCCCCGTCGTTGCCGCCTTCGTGGATGCGCTGCGATGGCTCGCCGCCCCGGCGAACACTCTGGCCGGGGGCCTGACCCGCATCACCCCGCTCTGGGATGTTCTCATTCAACCCCTTTCAGACGGCGGGGGCGCCGATGTCAGGCCCGGCAGCGTTTGGCGGCACTGGAACGAGGACATCGCCCGGTCTGGCGCCGCAGAGGTGACGAGCCAATGGTGCGCCGCCTTGGCACCCGGGCAAAACGATTCCTATTTGGAATATTGTCTGCACCACGTCAGCCAACTGGCCCGGCAATCCGGGACGGGGCTTACGCTGGCGGAGTGGCTTGCGGCGTTGCAAAAGCTCACCGTCCGCGAAACCGCCGCCACCGGCGCTATCCATGTCATGACAATTCATAAGTCCAAAGGGTTGGGCTTTGATGTGGTCTTTCTGCCGGATTTGGATTCAGCAATCGGGGGGGAGGGCGAAGTGCTGATCCGGCGCGACGAACGAGGTATTGCGGTGGGCTGTCTGGCTCAACCCCCTAAATGGCTGCAGGCTTGGGAACCCGCCTTGGGTCGGGTGGCGGCCTCGCAACAGGCTGACCAGGCCTTGGAAGCCCTTTGTTTGCTCTACGTTGCGTTAACCCGGTCCAAGGAGGCGACGTTTGTGGTTCTAAACGGGCAAGCACCACGCAGGGCGGCGCCGGCCCGCGACTTGATTTTAGGCGCGTGCATAAAAAAAACGGATGCTGCCGCCCCGGCTGATTCATCTTATTCCTGGGGCAACTCAACTTTGCAATGGGAGGCAGGATCACCTTCTTTTGCGGCAAGCCTCCCAATCATCGTTCCATCGTCCAGCCCCGCTCCGGCAAAGGAGCAGCTCTCCGTTGCCCAGCCGAGGCGGAAACGGCGCAAGCCCTCCGATGCCGGCCATGAATTGTTTTGCAACCCATCAAATCCCATAGGGTCCGGCGGAGGCCGCAAATTTGGCACGGCCGTCCACCAGGCCTTTGAACAGATTTGCTGGTGGACACCCGGCCAAATCCTGCGCGGGGATCCCGAGGTTCTCTCGCTGGTGGATCAATGTCTGCAGACGCCGGAAATCCGAGTTCTGTTCACTGCGGAAAGCGGGTTTGACGAAGCGCTTCGGGAAGTGCCCATTGAATTCTTGGAAAAAGACATTTGGTGGAGCGGGGTGATTGACCGGCTTGTGCTCCGTTGCGATGCCTCAGGCAATCTCCTCAAAGCGGTGTTGGTTGATTATAAGACCGACCGGGTGGAGAGCACAGCTATTTTGCGGGAAAGGTATGAGGGGCAGTTGAGTGTCTATCGCCGGGCTGTTGCCACCGCATTAAATCTCCCCCACGAGCAGGTGGAAGTGCTCCTGCTCAGTACCCACCTTGGAAGGGTGGAATCCTTGAGATTTCCGGCCCCAATCATCAGCGACGTCCGTTAATTTCCACATTAAAGCGGGGTTTTCCTTGGTTTCATCACATCTTTATGGTGTTACGATATTGCGGCTGCCTAAAGAAAAAAGATTGCCGGTTTCACCTGGGACTGGGCGCCGCTGAAGACGTCTCCGCTCACGGCGGTCAGCTGCCAGTGGTCGCTTTGAGAAGACCAATCGCATCGATCCGCGGAAACGGCTGACCTCGGGTTTTTCCTCGATCTTTTTGATGTCGCAGATCATGCCGGGTTGTCAGCGGATTTCATCCGCCTCATATGTTTGGCATATTCAATTCGCCCTCAGCACATTGGGAACAGGAACCGCGAAGTAAATCGGCTTTGCCTGCTGCAGGTCTGCCCGGTGGTGAGAAGTCCCTGGTGTTCATTACGAATTTCCCGGACGGCAGGAGTTCGCTCCAGCAGGATGGATGCGTTGATTATGTTGATTCAGTTTTTGAGGTCCAACTCCGGTGGTGCCGCCCCTGATTTTGCTCGGATTGAATTGGGCTTTGGCAGGCGGCTCTGGTTCGTCTAGGCTGTTGCGGACATGAAAACCGGCCGCAACGCGCCCTCGCAATCAGGAAAAGTCAGCCCCGGGTTTGACTACCCGGTTGTCTTGCTCGCCGCACTGCTTTTTCTCGGCTGCTCCTCCCATCGAATCCAACAGAAAGCGAATGGACCCAACCCTGCGTCCGCAGGAGCCGGCCCGGGGGGAATCTCTGTGGAAAGGCTGCTCCAGGCTGCGGTTGAGCAGCCATACACTCGTCCGCCGGGGGCGGGTTGGCAGGCGCTTTTCGACGGTAAAACCCTGCAGGGCTGGAAACCCACCTCCTTTCCCGGCGGTGGAAAAACCGGCTGCGAACAGGGCCTCATTTTGATGGAAAGCGGCAGCCCATTCACCGGGATCACCCGGGTTGAGCGCATCCCGACGATGGATTATGAAGTGACTCTGGAAGCCTTGCGCTTGAGCGGTTCGGATTTCTTTTGCGGTCTCACCGTGCCCGTGCTGAACTCCAGCTGCAGCTTGATCGTCGGTGGTTGGGGCGGATCGCTCGTTGGTATTTCAAGTCTCGACGGCCGTGATGCTTCAGAGAACGAGACGACCCGGACCATGGATTTTGAGAACGGCCGGTGGTATCGCATCCGGGTCCGCGTGACCTCCGCCCGGTTGGAAGCGTGGATTGATGAGCAGCAGGTGGCCAATGTGGTGACGACGAACAAGCGTATCGCAGTGCGCCCCGGGGACATCGAGCTCTCGCAACCTTTTGGCATCTGCTGCTGGCAGACTTTTGCCGCCTGTCGCAATTTGCAAATCCGCCTTGTGAACATTCCGTCGGCTCCCGTGCCGAAATAGCCCTGAACCGCTGCCAACCATCCTGAGTATGAACCAGACAAAAAACCGCCGGATTAGTGACTCCCCTTTCAATGTCAGCGCCTGCCTGCGGCGTTGGCTACGGATCGGTTGCGCCCTGTGCGCCCTGTGCGCCTTTTCCCTTAGGGCTGCAGAGAATCAGAGCCGTTTTCTCTACGTTGCCGAGCCGGGTATTCAAAACCGGGTGGAATACGGCGGGCACGGGGTCATTGTTTTCGACATGGACCACGGCTTCAAGTTCGTCCGCCGAATCCCCATGTCAGGTCTGGATGAAAAGGGCCAGCCCCGCAACGTCAAGGGCATCTGCGCCCATGCGGCCACCGGCCGTCTCTATGTTGCCAACACCCATACCCTGCAGTGTGTGGATCTGGTGACCGAAAAGATTCTTTGGGAAAAGGCGCCAGATGGTGGTTGCGACCGGGCCAGTCTCACCCCTGATGGCAAGGAGCTTTACCTGCCTTCCTACGAGAAAAACCATTGGAATGTGATCAATGCGCTGACGGGGGATTTGATTAAACGCATCGACACCCCTAAAACAGCCGCGCACAACACCGTGATGTCACCCCGGGGTGACATGGTTTTCCTATGCGGACTGGGCTCGCCGATCATGAATGTAGTGGACACCCGCACACGGAACATTGTGAAAAGAATCGGCCCCTTCGGCGCGGAAATCCGCCCCTACACAGTCAATCATGACGCGTCGCTGGCTTATGTGAATGTGAACCATCTTCTGGGCTTTGAAGTCGCCGACATCAAGGCTGGCAAGCTGATTCATCGCGTGGAGGTGGCCGGCTATCCCTCCGGTCCGGTCAAACGCCACGGGTGCCCCAGTCACGGAATCGGCCTCACGCCCGATGAAAAGGAGATCTGGCTCTGCGACGGGCACAATCAAATGCTCCACATTTTTGATGCCACCGTCACGCCACCCAGGCAGAAGGATTCCATCCACCTGCGCGATGACCCGGGTTGGATCACCTTCAGCATTGACGGTAAATACGCCTGGCCTTCGAGCGGGGAAGTTATTGATGTGGGCACGCACCGGGTGATCGCCACCCTCCAAGACGAACAGGGACGGAAAGTGGAAAGTGAAAAGTTGCTGGAAATCGATTTCGAGGGAGGCCGGCCGGTGCGCGCCGGGGACCAGTTCGGACGCGGACTGCGCCGCTGAATGCCACACCGGAACTAGGTGTTCCGGTTGGATTAAAGATTGGGGGGGGCGGATTTTGTGATTGACTGGTATTCCGGCGCGCCGCCCTGATTGAACTCTTCGCTCTCCGGATGACAAGGGTAGAGGCGGGGCCGGGTCAGGGACCCGGCGCTGCCAATCATTTTGTGCGGCTTTTGTGTTTCAACTCCCGGATTTTGATTGTCCACTGTTGCCAAAACCGCGGTGGCCGTGAGGCGCGATCCGCGTGGGGTTTTCAATAGTCACGGGTGGTCCGGTCTCAGAACGACGGTGAGAATTGCAATCGCTGCCCCGGTGAGGCCAAGAGGTTCTCGCCCCGGGCCCAGACGGCATCATTCAAGAGGAATTTGAACTCAAAGGGTTTGCTGGCATTTCCAACCCATTTCCATGTTGTTCCGTTCTGGCAAGTCAGGGGGACTCCTTTATTCCAGCTCAGGCCGTCGCCTTCGCCGCGCAAGTAAAGGCGGTTGCCGAAGCCGACATCGATATTGGCCTCAAGGGTAACCGCAGGCCAGTCGTTCTGGCTGGGTGCCGGGGCAGCCGGCGCGGGTGGGGTTAGTTGCTTCTTAGTTGGCTTAGAGACGGGTGGCTTTATGACTGGTTGGGTGGTTTTTTCGGCGCTGGCTTTAGCCGCGATGGGGATGGCTGCAGGTGGCTTGACGGCTGCGGAGGTTGTTTTTTTTGGCGATGATTTGGCGGGTTTCATTGGGTCAGTTCGGTTTTATATTTGTTCACGCTGGTCAATTCGTAACAACAGGGAAGGATTATCAGGCTAGTCCTTCGCACAAACACTCCTTAAGCAAAAGGCATTCCGTTCATGGATCGGGTTCCTCCTTTACCTCCACAAACTCTATCGGGCCCGCCGGAAAAGCGCCATCCTAATTTTCGTCCGGGGTGCGTCAATTGCGCGATCGTCAAAGGGTTTTTTCCCATCGGGGCCAGACGGCGGTAACCCGGGTCATTGCGCTTTGAATAGTTGCCAGTCGGCTGTCATCAAAGGGTGTGTGAAACAACGAAACATAATGGGATGTTTTGCCGCCGCTGTTTTCACTCTACGCGTTCTTTTTCCGACTGCCGCTCAGGCCTCCACCAACCATACATGGACGGGGAGCAGTGCTGCGGGGTTCACTCTGACCCAAGGCAACAGTAAAACAGCACTGGCAAACCTGAATGTTCAGGCGGTGGACAAATGGAGCAGAAACGAGTTGATGCTGGGTGGCAGCCTGACTTACGGGGAGAGTGCCGGCGTGAAATCCACCGAGGCGGCGGATGCCAAAAGCCAGTATAACCGGCTTCTGGCCGAATGTTTCTATGGGGGGATGAAGCTCGACGTTTTTCATGACGGCATCGCCGACCTGAAATACCGGATCACCCTGGCTCCGGTTGCCGGTTATTATCTTCTGAAAAACACCAACAGCCTGATGAACGTGGAGGCGGGGCCGGCCTGCATTTACACCGATCAGGGGCATGGGATCAATGAAACCAAGACGGGCTACCCCAGCCTTCGTTTGGGGCAACGGTTGGAGCAGCGATTGAGTCACGCGGCCAAGCTTTGGGAAACCTTGGAATATCTCCCTCGCCTGGAGGTGTTCGGGAATTATCTGGTCAATTTCGAGGTGGGAGTCGATGCTGTTGTGACACGGCAGATCAGCTTGCGCACGACGCTTCAGGATTACTACAACAGCCATCAGTCTGTCGGGCGTTTCAACAACGACGTGCGATTGATCGCCGGGGTGGCGTATAAATTCTAACGTTGATCGCACAGGATCCCAGACGGGGTCCGTTGGAAATACCCGCACTAGGCAGGGGGCACCCCTAATAAAGACACTTATTATTTCCAATGATTCTTCAAGACGCCAGTGTTTTTTAATGCTATGATGTGTTTTGGCTTCAGCCAGCCACAAAAATTATGACCTATCATCAACGCAACAGTGCCCGCGGCGAATACCACCTTCAGGAGAACCAGAGGGTGGTGGAATCTCCCAGCTTGGCCGACCGGTTCCAGCAATTGAAGTCACTGACGGTGGATCTAGCCTACTACGACCCCAAAGGGCTCGCCAGAAGCAGCCAGATCAAATACACTGTCAATTTGGCGCATGCGAAATCCGTCTTCCGATTTGCCTGCCACAACAATGAGTGCGTCCGGGGCGACTTCGATCTCAGCGATCTGCTGGCCCGCGGGGTCGAGGCCCAAGAGACCTCTGTGGCCGGGGAGATTTGCTGTCAGGGATGGCGAAGCAAGACGACGATTGACAGTGTTGCTTGTCACAATCTTCTTCGCTACAAGCTCAGCCTGACGTACTGAGCCGGGCTGAACTGGGGCGATGAAAAAGTTTGTTTTGGCGGTTGCCGTCCGGGCCGGGCGCGGATACTTTGGTCTTTCACTTGCTGCTTGCCTTGCCTGTGAGAGCCAGCGGGTTGTGTGGTTTTTTACTGGATTTTATGAGTGAGAATTCGACTGAGGCCAAGATCTCCAGCCGGGAGAGTGTTCCAGCGTGGAAAGAAATCGTGTTGAGATATCAGAAGCCCTGTGTTCTGAAAGCATCCTGGCAGCTCCTCAACACACTCGTGCCCTACGCCGCCCTTTGGTATCTCATGTACCGGGCCATGTTTGTTTCATGGTGGTTGGCAGTGCCTCTGGCGGTCCTGGCCGGGGGGTTTGTGGTGCGGATGTTTATCATCCACCACGACTGCGGCCACAGCTCCTTTTTTAAATCGCGCCAGGCCAACGACTTCTGGGGATTCGTCACCGGCGTCCTGACCTTCACCCCTTACCATCACTGGCGCTGGGAGCATGCCATCCACCATTCTTCCTCGGGGGATTTGGACCGTCGTGGAACGGGTGACGTGTGGACGTTGACCGTGCAGGAATATCTGGAAAGCTCGAGATGGAAACGTTTTTCCTACCGGCTGGCCCGCAACCCGGTGATTCTCTTTGTCATCGCTCCGGTGGTGCTTTTTGCCATCAAACACCGGATTCCCTCCACCAAGGCCAGCCTGAGGGAGCGACTCTCCGTCCACTGGACAAATCTCGCATTGCTGGTCATGGGGGGCAGCCTGAGCTATGCCTTTGGCCTCAAAAACTATCTCATCCTTCAGTTGATTGTGGTTGCGGTGGCCGGCACCGTCGGTGTCTGGCTCTTTTATGTCCAGCATCAGTTCGAGGGGGTTTATTGGGAGCGGGCGGAGGAGTGGGATTATGCCTTGGCGGCGCTTCAGGGCAGTTCCTTCTACAAACTCCCGCGCGTCCTACAATGGTTTTCCGGCAACATCGGTTTCCATCATATCCATCATCTCAGCCCGCGCATCCCCAATTACCAGCTCGAGGACTGCCACAAGTCGGAGCCCATCTTCCAAAAGGTCAAGCCTGTCACCCTTCTTGGAAGCCTGAAATCCTTCACCTTCCGTCTCTGGGATGAGCAGAAGCGCGTCCTCGTCGGCTACGGCCACCTTCGCCAGTTCCGCGCCCAATCCAATCGCCCCGACCGCTGAGGTTCCGTGTTCCCCGGTTCTCGGGGCTTCGCGCTTGCCCTGCGAAGTCCGATTCCTATAATTCGCCCGTGCTTGACATCAAACTAATTCGCGAGCGTCCGGATTACGTCCGGGAACGACTGGCTCTGCGCGGCGCCCGGGGATGAGATCCTGATTGGGAAAATCCTTCAGGTTGACGAAGTGCGCCGGGCTGCCCTGGCGCAAGTCGAGGCTCTCAAGGCCACTCGAAACCGGGTCTCCAAGGAGATCGGCGCTCTCATGGCGCAGAAGAAGCTCGAGGAAGCCGAGGCCCGAAAAACGGAGACCCGTGAACTGGGCGACCAGATTGCATTGCTGGAGCGGCAGGTCGGGGAATCCGAGTCGGGACGCGAGGAGTTGATGCTCCGCCTCCCAAACCTTCCCGATGACGCCGTTCCCCGCGGCAAGACCGCTGAGGACAACCCGGTGGTCAGAACCCACGGCAGCCAGCCTGTTTATTGTTTCAAACCGGCCTCGCACGTGGAACTTTGCGAGAGGCTTAAGCTTGTGGATTTCGCCCGCGCCGCCAAATTATCGGGAAGCGGATTCCTCCTCTACACCCACTGGGGGGCGCGGTTGGAGCGTGCCTTGATCCAGTTTCTGCTGGATTTGCATGTGGACGAACACGGCTATACGGAGGTCTCGCCGCCGCTAATGGTGGGTGAGCACTGCCTGGTGGGTGTCGGGCAATTTCCCAAATTCAAGGATCAGTATTACGGGGTGGCTGAAGGCGACAACCCTCAGGCTCTGGGCAAACTCTATCTCATTCCCACCGCCGAGACCCCGGTGGCCAATATTCACCGCGAGGAAATTCTCAAAGACTGCCAACTCCCCGTCAATTACTGCGCCTACACGCCGTGTTTCCGGGGTGAAGCCGGCGCGGCCGGCGTGGGCACTCGCGGCATGATCCGCGTTCACCAGTTTGACAAGGTGGAACTAATCAAAATCGTGAAGCCGGAGCAGGCCGATGTTGAGCATGAGAAAATGCTCGCCAATGCCGAGCGTGTTCTTCAGCTGCTCGGCCTGCATTATCGCGTGATTATGCTCTGCACCGGGGACATGGGTTTCGCCAGCGTAAAGACCTATGACATCGAAGTCTGGGCACCCGGACAAGCTTCCTATCTGGAGGTGTCGAGCGTCTCAAACTGCGGGGATTTCCAGGCGCGCCGGATGAACCTCCGATTCAAGACCGAGTCCGGAGAGAATAAATTTCCCCACGTCCTCAATGGCAGCGGCACGGCTCTGGCCAGGCTCTTTGTCGCCTTGCTTGAAACTCACCAGCAGGCCGATGGAAGCATCTCAATCCCTTTGCCGCTGCAGCCCTATCTCAAAACCGATAGCATTCGTCCCTGAAGCCGTTCCCAGCCCGGCGGCCATCAATGAGAATTTTACTGGCCAGCAGCGAAGTCCATCCCTACTCCAAAACCGGAGGTCTTGCCGACATGGTTAGCGGCCTGTCCAAAACACTGGCCCGCGCCGGTCACCGGGTCGGGGTAGTCACCCCCCTCTATGCCGGAATAGAGGACCGCTTTTCCGGTCTGAGTCGGATTCCCGAGGCCTTTGATTTGCCCGTGGGCCCCAGGCGGATCACCGCCGGAATTCTGGCCTTGGAGGCGGAGGAAGGTCTGACGATTTATTTCGTGGAGCAGCCGGGCTTTTACCAGCGTGCGGCACCCTACGGGGTCAACGGGACGGACTTCGCCGACAACGCCGAGCGCTTTGTCTTCTTCTCCAAAGCGGTTGTGGAGCTGGCACGGCGCCTGCCGTGGCGTCCTGAACTCATTCATGCCCATGACTGGCAGACCGGATTGGTGCCGCTGCTGCTCTTGGAGGAGGCGCGTCAGACGGGTTGGCCGCAGCCGCCGCGAACCTGTATCACCGTTCATAATCTCGCTTATCAGGGTCTTTTCCCACGCCACGCATTCGCCCTGACCGGACTGTCTTGGGAGCATTTTCATTCCGAGGGTGTTGAATTTTACGGCCAGCTCAACTGCCTGAAAGCCGGACTTCTGCACGCGGCGGCCATCACCACCGTGAGCCCCCGTTACGCCCGTGAAATCATGACCGGGGAATTCGGCTGCGGCTTGGACGGGCTGCTGCTCCGCCGCCGGCATGCGTTGACCGGGATTCTCAACGGGGCGGATTACGGGGAGTGGAACACGACTGGCAACCCCTTTTTGGAGCATTCTTTTTCCCCGGCGGACCTGAGCGGCAAGGCCCGTCAGAAATCGGTGCTCCAGCGCGAGTTGGGGCTTCCGGTCGATCCGTCCGTCCCCCTGTTTGGAAGCATCAACCGCCTGGTGGAGCAGAAAGGGGTGGAGATCCAGCTTGCCGCTTTGGATAAAATGCTCGGAGAAGGCCTTCAGTTTGTTCTTCTGGGAAGCGGCGACCCCGGGTATCAGCGCGCCTAT
>Ga0209499_1002860_pt1 | contig 10827 bp, 11 predicted proteins | sample C_130208_EF_Meta_FD_187306 | JGI IMG/M metagenome (GOLD analysis project Ga0209499, IMG submission 187306) | Freshwater microbial communities from Lake Croche, Canada to study carbon cycling - C_130208_EF_MetaG (SPAdes) (version 2) | ecosystem: Environmental > Aquatic > Freshwater > Lake...
ATTATTGAGCGCTAAGATAATGTCGCCTCGACGAATGCCAGCAGCAGCAGCTGAACCTTGCGCGTCGACAACCAATAGTCCTTTTTTGCCATTCATTTTTTTACGTTGTTGAGGCGGAGCTTCTTTTAAAACAAGTCCCATGCGATTCACTTCAGATTTTTCAGGCTGTTTATTACTTGCAATCACTTCAGCTTGATCTGTTGGCATCTCGCCTACAGTTAAATTAAGCGTTTTAATACCGCCTTTTCTAAAGACTTCAGCTGCCACTGTTTTACCTGGTTTGGTATTGCCCACAGCTTTAGGTAAATCTGATGAGGACTCAATTAATTTTCCATCAAATTTAGTAATGACATCACCTGGAAGAAGGCCGCCTTTCTCTGCAGGAGCGCCCTTTTCAATACCCGCCACCAATGCACCATTGGTATTCTTCATGCCAAATGATTCAGAAAGTTCTTTCGTGACTTCTTGAATAGCAATCCCTAACCAACCACGAATGACCTTGCCGTTCGTTTTAAGTTGATTCATCACATCGATCGCAACATTAATAGGGATCGCAAAAGAAAGGCCCATGTAGCCGCCGGTGCGACTATAGATTTGTGAATTAATACCAATCACTTCACCTTTTAAATTAAACAAAGGTCCACCAGAATTACCTGGATTGATCGCGACATCAGTTTGAATAAAAGGCACAAAATTTTCTTGAGGAAGCGCCCTGCCTTTAGCACTTACAATACCTACGGTCATAGTATTTTCCAAACCAAAAGGCGCGCCAATCGCTGCCACCCATTCACCCACTTTAATAGTATCTGGATTACCAATGCTTACTTTCGGCAAATTGTTTGCATTAATTTTTAAAACAGCCACATCAGTTCTTAAATCAATGCCAATCACTTTGGCTTTGAATTCTCGCTTGTCGTTTAATTTCACCATCACTTCATCGGCGTCTTTGACCACATGCGCATTCGTTAAAATATAACCATCACTCGCCACAATAAATCCAGAACCTGTTGCATAGACTTGCTTATCAGGCATCGGTTGTTGTCCGCGACCATTTTGAGGGGGCATACCAGGTGGCACTGGAATACCAAAACGCTTAAAGAATTCTTGCATTTGTTCATCTTCAGGCGAGCCTTGCATGGCATTAGGACGATTTTTTTGTATCGAACTGATATTCACAACGATAGGGCTTTGTTTTTCAGCGAGCTCGGTAAAGTCAGGAAGATCTTTAGCGACCAATCCTGTCATCATTAAAATCTGAAATAAGCAGACATAAAAAAGACGTCTTAGCATTTTTTTATTCCTTAAAATTTTAGTTATTTAAAACGAATCATTTGCGCTTCATTATAAAACATGTGCATCTTTTCATTGATAACACGCTTAATCATGACAATACCTAAAACCAAACCCGTCACAGCCCCTATGAGCGAGTAGAGTTCGGTCATTTCTTTTGTAAGGTTAGTACCAATCGCCATACCTAAAAACATAAGTAAGAGCGGCACTCCGTAGAGCATTAAAGAGCTTTTTAGCATAAGCGTTTCATCAATGCCTAAAATCACCACATCACCTAACTTTGCATTTAAATCATTTTTAGTTTCAATATGGCCTGACCGATGTGAAAAAATTTTCCCCCAGATTGAATTACCACAACCTCTTACCTGTCCACATAAACCGCATGGCTTACTTCGCACGACCTCGAGCGTGACAAATGCTTTTGAAGCTTTAATGACAATGGCCTGCTCTTCAATCATTTAATGCGCACTCACACTTTGAACTGAGTTAGAAATTTTATGAATCGTCGCCTGTGGCACTTCACCCACCACCATGATTTGGCTGCCATTCATAACTCTTGCATAAATATGTGCTGAACCAATTTGTATTTCACCGACTCTTGATTTTTGACCCTTAGGGATTGGATTTACAAATAAAGATACGGAAGACAAGCCGTCAGAAAATATCCATTGATGCACGAGCTGAGGTTGACGGCCCATCATACGGGTCACATGACTCACTTCTCTGAAGCCCGTGGGTAAATTTGAAATAGTGCAATATGTTTCTTTCGATACCATATTTTGAGGTGCTTCATCCATGATATATTTTTTATGAGTATCAACACTCGGTGTAAACCAATTCAAATCTTGCGAGGCAAATAAAGAAATTTGATTGAAGCTTACTTGCTCAATAGTCTTTTGGTTGTGATCTAGAACCATCATTTTCAAAAGCAAACCAAATTCTTTGTCGAGCCACAATTTATAAGGGTAGCGATATTCATCACGGGGGTCGAGATACACAATCTGCGCTTCACGCCCGCCGATACGTTCTTGATCGCCAAATCTCAAACTATAGGACGATTTCACGAACTCAATATTAGAAGGAAGAATGGCTGGAAAAAGATTCTGTCCTTGTCTTTTTTGAATCAAGACATTTTCTTTGGTTGGATTAAAGACCACCACGTTATCACCCCTTGATAGAAGTTCACGAGATGGCCCATCTAAATTCACAATACGCGCAAACTCTTCCTTGCCATTGTTAAGATGTGTAATCTCAATCGAACGCATTTCTTGGTTATTTTGATAGACGAAGATACCTTTGTAACTTAATTGACGAGCTGCTTGTGATGCTTTTTCAATTTGAATCCAAGGGTCGTCAAGCGCGTAAGCATTCGCATTTAAAAAAATAAGGAGAAGACTAAAAAGTAAACGCTGCATCAACAAATTATTTAGTACCCATCTCAGAATAATAAGCCACATTTGTCGGCGCTAATATTTGGTGCGCTTGGATATATTCCACAGGAATATCTTCTGCAATTTCAAACGTTTCAGAAGGCTTTAAATAACCATGATTCATAGTAAGCGCTGCAATCAAAAGAACTGCCGCAAAGGACGCAGCTACTGGCCAAGACATCCAGGATGGATAAGGAAGTGCTATCGCTGACGCTATTTTCGATGACTGATTAAATTGCATTTGAATCGGCTCTTTATCAATCGCATCTAAAATAGATTTTGATGAAAAGGTGGCATCACTCAATTCATTTTTCATCGAATCTCGAATGAGTTGATAAGTTTCAAAACGCTCGCGCAAGCGTTTGTCTTTACCAATCTCAGATACGGTTTGACTTGTACCTTTGAGATCTAACTCATCATCGAGTAGTGTTGAAATTTTTTCTTTCATGATACGTTTCCTTAATATTAAATTTACCAACGTTTATTATTGTGTTGCGATAAAAGCGGTTTTAGTTTTTCCGCAATAGTTTCGCGTGCTCTAAAAATACGAGAACGCACAGTGCCGATCGGGCACTCCATCATTTCTGCAATCTCTTCGTAACTTAAACCTTCAATTTCACGTAAAGTGATTGCAATCTTTAATTCTTCCGGTAAAGACTCAATCGCACTATTCACAGCAATACCAATTTCTTTCGTGAGTAATGTCGTCTCAGGATTCTCTTCCTCACTGACTTGGTGGGTATCCTCAAAGTCGCCATCTTCATTCTCAAACTCAGTCATACTTCGTGGGCGTTTACCCATCGCGACTAAATGATTTTTTGCGGTATTAATTCCAATCCGATAAAGCCATGTATAAAAAGCACTGTCGCCCCTAAAATTAGGAAGTGCTCGGTATGCTTTGATGAATGTTTCTTGGACGATGTCTTCAATCTCGGTTTGATCGCGCACCATACGCGTTAAAATACGGCCGAGTTTACGATGATATTTTTCGACTAAAAGACCAAAGGCTTTCTTGTCACCCTTTTGCGCACTCTCGACTAAAACTTGATCGAGGGCTCGATTTGGATTTTCTATTTTTTCACTCATAGCGACTGATAGCATAGGTTTGACATGCTCTGCAGTATACACGGCAGGCCTGTCTTCAACGAGTGATAATTTCTTTTGTTCTATGTTATTGTTAAGTCTTGGCATCGTTTTTTATTTAAAATTCATTCTTCAAAAAAACTTAAACATACTATATATAATCAATAGACGTACCCCAACCTAATTAGTTCATGAAAAATACTCAAAATGCTTCAATGTGATGTGCTTATTATAGGTAGCGGTTTAGCTGGCCTCACATCAGCTTTAAAGCTAGCCGAGCATAAAAAAGTTCTCATTGTGAGTAAGCGGGAGATAGAAGATAGCTCAAGCCAGTGGGCGCAAGGTGGTATTGCAGCTGTCATGTCAGATGAGGACTCGGTAGAGAGCCATGTCAAAGATACCGAATTTGTTGGGGGTGGTTTATGTGACCACAAGGTCGCAACATTCGTAGCGTCCCGAAGTCATGACGCCATTGCGTGGCTGAATGATTTACATGTCCCCTTTAGTCGTGATGAAGTATCCCATAAGTTACATCTCACTAAAGAAGGGGGTCATAGTCATCGGCGCGTCGTCCATGTCAAAGATGCCACAGGTCGAGCGATACAGACAACCTTAAGTGAAAAGGTCAAAGCCCATCCTAATATCACAATCCTAGAAAACCATATTGCGGTCGATCTCATCACCGAAAAAAAATCTTTAAAGGTTGAGAAAATTAAATCCAATCGATGCCTAGGCGCATACATCCTGAATACTAAAACAGGCAAAGTGATCACTGTCGCCTCTCAAGAAACTATTCTAGCGGCAGGTGGGGTAAGTAAAGTCTATCTCTACACGACCAACCCAGATGTAAGCACGGGTGACGGAGTCGCGATGGCATGGCGCGCAGGCTGTCGTGTGGCTAACATGGAATTTATTCAATTTCATCCCACGTGTCTTTATCACCCTAAAGCTAAATCTTTTTTAATCTCTGAAATTGTCAGAGGCGAGGGTGGGCTTTTAAAGTTACCGGATGGATCTCGCTTTATGGATCAGTACGATGAAAGAGCTGAGTTAGCCTCGCGTGATATTGTCGCGCGCGCGATTGACTTTGAAATGAAAAAGCGTGGTATTGATTGCGTGTATTTAGATATCTCGCATAAGTCGCCTGAATTTATTCGGTCTCAATTTCCAACTATCTACGCACGCTGTTTAGAATTAGGGATTGATATGACAAAAGAGCCGATTCCTGTCGTCCCAGCCGCACACTATAGCTGCGGCGGTGTCATGACTAATTTATCCGGACAAACAGATTTAGCGCATCTATATGCGATTGGCGAAACGGCTTATACAGGATTGCATGGCGCTAATCGCTTAGCCAGCAATTCACTCCTTGAGTGCTTGGTATTCGGTGATGCGGTCGCTCATCATATTTTGCAATCGAAGGTTGACACATCCTCATTCATATTACCGCGATGGGATGAAAGTCGCGTCACGGATGCGGATGAAGAAATTTTGATCACGCATACATGGAATGAGTTAAGACGTTTCATGTGGAATTACGTAGGTATTGTAAGAACTAATAAACGTTTATCGCGAGCGCTGCATCGTATTCATATGCTGCGTAATGAGGTACATGAGTTTTATACCAATTTTAAAGTGAGTCATAACTTAATTGAGCTTCGCAACCTCTTACAAGTAGCTGAACTCATCGTAGAGTCAGCGATTGCACGACATGAAAGTCGTGGCTTGCATTTCAGTCGTGATTACCCAAAACAATTAAAGATAGCAAAGCCTACAATTCTCACCCCATCTAATTTTTATAGTCTCCTGGATCACGACCATGGACAATAAAAATAATTTTAAAAAGTCACACCGCTTCAGTTTTTTTCTCTATAAAATGTTAAAAAAACTTAATTGAACGATAAGGATATCTGTATGCAAGTCGCTATGAACACTGTGGTCACAATGACCTACGAACTCAAAGATGCTGATGGCGTCGTTTTAGAAACAAGCGACCAACCTGTCGCTTACCTCCATGGTGGCTACGACAATATTTTTCCTAAAGTCGAAGAAGCGATGCATGGAAAAAATATTGGTGACACGATTGAAATTGCATTGGAGCCTGCAGATGCTTTCGGTGAATATGATGCCGAATTAGTTCAAATAGAACCCGCCTCAGCATTCCCAAAAGAAAATTTAAAAGAAGGTGCGCAATTCGAAGGTGAGGATGAAACGGGTGAAGTGATCTTATATACAGTGACGAATGTAGCCGATGGAAAAGTGGTTGTGGATGGCAATCATCCATGGGCAGGTCAACGCATTATTTTTACAGCGACGATTAAAGACGTTCGCTCTGCAAATCAAGAGGAAGTCACCCACCAACACGTGCATGGTTCGGGTGGTCACCACCACTAGCTATTAGTTTTTAATATCGTCAGTTAAATGTGGCGCTAATGTTTCAACCATCGCGTCATAAATTTTAGGGGAAGCGGCTAATATATTACCCGATTCGAGCCAGCCTTCTTTACCATTTAAATTTGAAATGATGCCGCCCGCTTCTTGAACAAGAAGAGCGCCTGCAGCAATGTCCCAAGAAGATAAACCAATTTCCCAAAAAGCATCCAAAGATCCGTTGGCCACATAAGCTAAATCGAGAGCTGCGGAACCTGGTCTGCGAATACCTGATGTTTTTTGTAACATCGATTTAAACATGGCCAAGTAGGTATCAAGATGTTTGAAATCACGAAACGGAAATCCTGTGCCGATAAGAGATTGTTGTAGCTTGTCACATTTTGAAACGCGAATACGTTTATCGTTTAGGAATGCTCCACGGCCTTTAGTCGCAGTGTAAAGATCATTTCGATTAGGCTCATAGATCACTGCTTGAGTAATCTCACCTTTATGCTGGAGTGCAATCGACACACAATACTGCGGAAAATTATGTAAGAAATTTGTTGTGCCATCTAAGGGATCAATGATCCAAATAAAATCACTTTGGTTTTCACTTGAACCTGACTCTTCACCTAGAAATCCATGATTGGGATAAGCATCCTTTAAGGTATCAATAATCACGCGCTCTGCGGCAACATCCACTTCACTCACGAAGTCATTATAATTTTTACTCTTGATAGTTAGAGTCCCAATATCCTGAGACGCTCGATTAATAATCGCGCCTGCGCGTCTTGCGGCCTTCACTGCAATGTTTAACATCGGATGCATAGAATAAATTTCTCTCTTTTTATAAGAACGTGTCTATTTAAAGCTTTGTTTTTTTATAGACTTGATAAAATGCTATTTTACATGAAGGAACTCCATGGTCGCCACCTCTCATCCTTTGAATCGAATTCGCATCGTGCTCTGTCAAACAAGTCATCCTGGAAATATTGGTGCCACAGCGCGGGCCATGAAGACGATGGGCATTCATACTCTTTACTTAGTGACCCCAAAAAAATTTCCGCACGCGGAAGCCACAGCTATGTCATCAGGAGCAGATGACGTCTTACAAGGTGCACATGTGGTAAATGATTTAAAAGAGGCATTGCAAGGCGTCAAATTAGCAGTAGGTTTATCTGCGAGACGACGAGAGCTCACACAGCCCTATCTTGAGGTAAGAGAAGCGGCCCATGAGATGATTCATGTCGCCGAACATGCTGATGTGGCTTTTGTGTTCGGGACGGAAATGAGTGGGCTTACCAATTTGGAAATACATCAATGCCAACTCTTAAGTTTTATTGATGCCAACCCAGATTACTCATCACTTAATTTAGCGCAAGCCGTGCAGGTGTTATGTCATGAGTTAAGACAAGCGAGCATCTCCAGGTCCCCGCCCAAAGTCTATACAAAAGATTTAACGCTTCTAGCAGATCAAGATAGCTTGATGGGATTCCTATCGCATTTAAAAGAAGTGTTAGAGACCGTAGAATTCTTAGACAAGGTCCAGGGGGATCGCTTGATGCAACGACTCCATATTCTTTTTGCGAGATCGCATTTGGAAATTGATGAGGTCAATATTTTGCGCGGTATCTTAACGCACATACAAAAAAAATTAAAAGTATATGGCCTGAACTAATAACCTAGTAATTTAGTCAAGTTAATAATTTCATGCGATAATCACGTTTATGTTTAAAAAAATAAGAGAAGATATTGCGATTGTATTTGAGCGTGATCCGGCTGCAAGGTCGACGCTTGAAGTTTTGACGACCTACCCTGGCTTACATGCATTATTTATTCACCGCTTAGCCCATGCATTTTGGCACTTCAAACTTTACTGGCTAGGCCGCATGGTCTCTCATATCGGACGCTGGTTCACAGGTATTGAAATTCACCCTGGCGCTACCATCGGTCGCCGCGTTTTCATCGACCACGGCATGGGTGTTGTGATTGGTGAGACTGCGATTATTGAGGACGATTGCACGCTCTATCATGGTGTGACATTAGGCGGTACCTCCTGGAATAAGGGTAAGCGTCATCCCACTTTAAAACAAGGTGTCGTCATTGGTGCGGGCGCTAAGATCTTAGGCCCTATTACCATTGGACGGGGGGCTAAAATTGGATCGAATGCGGTGGTCGTAAAAGATGTGCCAGCAAAGGCTACAGCTGTTGGCATACCTGCGCGTATTGTGGAAGAAGAAGGTCGCATGAAACAAAAAAGTACAGTACAGCTTCCTCTCTTTAACGCCTACGCCGTGGGTAAAGATGAGCCTGACCCTATGCACAAAAATCTCGATCAATTGATGCAGGCCATCAAAAAACAAAACCAAACGATTGAACGATTGGAAGCACAAATTAAATCCTTAAAACCACGAGCTACTGAAGATCTAAAACTCGCAAAAGCCTTCTCGCACAAGAAAAAAGCATCCAAATAATACTTGATTAAATTAATGGGTTATTCTATACTTTAAGCTTCATAAACTTAAAAGTTATCTTAAAAAAGTTTTAAAGATAAAGGATCTCATTATGCGTTTAACTACCAAAGGTCGTTTTGCTGTCACTGCTATTTTAGATCTCGCACTTAATGAGACTGAAAAGCCTGTTACCTTGGCTGACATCAGTGAGCGTCAATCGATTTCTTTATCCTATCTCGAACAACTTTTTAGTCGTATGCGTCGCGAAGGTATTGTAAAAAGTGTACGTGGCCCTGGCGGCGGCTATCACTTAGCCAAAAAACATCAAGAAATTACGGTGAAAGACATCATTACTGCAGTCGATGAAGAAATCGATGCAACACAGTGCTCTGGCAAAGAAAATTGTCACGAAGGCGGTCGCTGTATTACCCACGATCTTTGGGTATCTATCAATCATAAAATTTTAGATTACCTTGAAAGCCTGACCTTAGCGCACTTAGTGGAAGCGCAATCTAAAGATAGCAAGAGTCGCGAGAGTGCAATTTTTTTCTTGAACGATAAGCTCAGTCAAGGCAATTTAGCAAAAGCCGTTTAATCACCATGACAGAAAAAGTTTATTTTGATCATAACGCGACGACAGCGATAGATAAAAAAGTCTTAGAGGTCATGATGCCATATCTCGAGATGCAACAAGGCAATCCCACGAGTCAGCATAGTTTTGGTCGGCATGCGAGAACCGCGATTGAAGAAGCTCGCGAACAAATCGCACTTGCAATTCATGCACATCCCACTGAAGTCATTTTCACTTCCGGTGGTACTGAAGCGAACAATATGATTGTGCATGGTGCTGCCATTAAAAACGCTCAAAGCACATTAGTCAGAAGTAACATTGAACACCCCTGTGTCAGTCGGCCCATGGAAGCTATGAGTCAACAAGGATGGCATCAAGACTTATTAAAAGTCAATCATGAGGGTGTAATTTCAAAAGAGGCTTATAAAAATATTAATGCAAACAACATTGGCCTAGTATCAGTCATGTTGGCGAATAATGAAACGGGTGCGATTCAAGATATGTCAGACCTTTCAAATTTTGCAAAAGAAAAAAAAGCGCTGTCACATACTGATGCGGTACAGGCATTCGGAAAAATCGATGTGCGCTTTGATGACATGCATATTGATGCGATGACGCTCTCAAGTCATAAAATTTATGGTCCTCAAGGTGTCGGGGCTTTAATCTTAAATAAGCGCAGTGACATTGAGCCTCTTATCTACGGTGGCGGACAAGAAAAGAATTTAAGAAGTGGGACTGAAAATATTGCAGCGATTGTAGGTTTCGGTAAAGCGTGTGAGCTTATTTCAGAATCGATGAAATTGACTTCAACGCATACGCGTGAACTTCAGAAGACACTGGAGATATCTTTAAAAGAATTAGGTGCCGTCATTTTTGCTGAGAACGTGTCTCGATTGAGCAATACGACTTTCTTTGCATTTAAAGATATTGAGGGCTCTACCCTACTCACCGCTTTAGATAAAAAAGGCTTTGCCGTTGCAAGTGGGTCAGCATGTTCAAGTGTGAATAAAGAACCCAGTCACGTATTACTTGCGATGGGTATTGAGGAAGATTTAGCACGGAGTGCACTACGTATTAGCTTTGGAAACCAAAACACTATCCATGAAGTCAAAGACTTTATGGAAACATTAAAGCAAGAATTGCAAACCTTAAAACAACTGACAGCGATCGCGGCCTAACATATGACACAAGACATAGCACGTAAACCAATTTATTTAGATTACTCATCCACGACACCGATCGACCCTCGTGTTGCTGAAAAAATGATTCCGTTCATTACAGAGCATTTTGGTAATCCCGCGTCACGAAGCCACAGCTTCGGTTGGACTGCAGAAAAAGGCGTGGAAGAAGCGCGCGAAGAAGTTGCTAAACTTGTCAATGCCGACCCTAGAGAAATTGTATGGACATCAGGGGCGACTGAATCGAATAACTTAGCTATTAAAGGTGCGAGTCATTTCTATACCGCCAAGGGTAAACATATCTTAACTGTTGCGACTGAACATAAGTGTGTGATCGATTCATTTCGTGAGCTTGAACGTGAAGGATATACAGCAACCTATCTCGAGCCCGAGCCGAATGGCTTAGTGGATTTAGAAAAATTTAAAAAAGCGATCCGTCCTGATACGGTATT
>Ga0209499_1002866_pt1 | contig 10810 bp, 8 predicted proteins | sample C_130208_EF_Meta_FD_187306 | JGI IMG/M metagenome (GOLD analysis project Ga0209499, IMG submission 187306) | Freshwater microbial communities from Lake Croche, Canada to study carbon cycling - C_130208_EF_MetaG (SPAdes) (version 2) | ecosystem: Environmental > Aquatic > Freshwater > Lake | place...
TGCGGATGCTCCAATTGGCGCGTACGACGCAACATCCACTGCTTTGAAGTTCAAAGCATCTGGCGCAGACAGTGCTGACCTCATCCTGCTTGTTGATGGCAGTGTTTCAGTGTTGAGTGCCTTCAAGCAGCAAGGTATTAACCCTAAGGGCGTATTGGTCGCTGGACTTTCTGATCCAGCCACCGTGGCTAAGGCTCCAGCAGCGCTCGAAGGTGCAACTGGTTCCACTTATGGCACTGTTGCTCCAGGGGTTCCAGGAAAGCCAGGACTGCGTACCTACGTCAACGGTATGAAGGCCGCAGGATTCAACCCTTATGGCTCATCAGCTCCGATCGGCTTCGTTTCAGCGGATACCTTCCTTAAGGGCCTCGCTCTTGCCGGCAAGTGCCCAACTCGCCAGGGCTTCATTGATCAACTCCGCAATCAGGACAAGATCACTGGCGCTGGATTGCTTCCTATCCCAATTAGTTACAAGCCAGGCCTAACACCAGATGGTGATCCAGCATCATGCAGCTGGTACATGACAGCCAAGGGTGGAACTTTGGTTCCTGACCTCAAGCCAACTTGTGCACCAATCATTGAAGTTGCTACAGGCAAGGTAGTGAAGGCAGCACCGAAGGCGTAATCCTGCTCCTGCTTGAAAGTTTTTAAAGTAATAACGTTGGGTCCCTGCAATCTCGCAGGGACCCAACGTTATTTTCATCCCAAGCTCGACACCCGCCGTCGCTTTATTTGCAGGGATAGCGCACCATTCACCTGTGAAGTTGCAAGGATTGGCTGCCGCCGGAGTCGTTTGTGTGCTCTCGTTGGCCGCCTGTTCAAATACATCGGTCCCGAGCGGATCATCTGCAGGCCCGACGCCGACTCCTTCGCGAACCTGTGGGGCACTGGCCGGTATTACTGGTTCCACGATCACCTTGGGCGTGGTGTTTCCTAAAACTGGTCCAGCGGCTTCGATATTTGAAAACTTCGGGAACGCAGCCCAGTTGCGTATAAATGAGATCAACGCGAAAGGTGGAGTCAACGGTCGACGGCTTCTACTTAAAACTTATGACGACCGCAATGAGGCCAAGACGCAAAGCCTGGTCGCTGAGCAGGCCTTGAAAGATGGCGTCTTTGGCATTTTGGCTGCTTCGCAGCAACGCTCGATGTACCCAGCTTTGAAGCAGGCCAATATTCCCGTAGCCGGGCTGCCAAATCTTCCGCCTTACGCAACCGACTTAAATGTGTTCGGCGTATCCGGTGCCTATTCAACTGGGTACACGTCAACGGCCCCGGCTCAACGGTTGCGTGAAATTAAGTCGAGCGCGATTGCAACAGTGAGCCTTAATTCTCCAGGGGCGCTGAGTTCTGCGCGTGGTTTCGTCACAACATTGAGTTCGCAGGCCTTGAAGCCAGCACTTCCAATTCAGCTACTTGCCACGGCTAACTCAAGTACGGAACTGATTGCGGCGAAGATAAAGAAGTCCGGCGCTGATGCCGTGAATGTGATTTCTCTCGTTGAATCGGGCGTCTCGTTAGCGAGATCCTTAAGAAGTGCAGGTGGTAAAAAAATAACGGTGCTCGTCAATGGGCTCATTGATCCAAGCACGGTTCTCGATGCGGATGGAGCCCTTGACGGAGCAGTTGGGGCGCCTTATGGCTTTGTCCCACTCCAACTGAACACCCCTGAAGTGAAGCGTTACGTCGCTGGGATGGCAGCAGCAGGCGTGAATCCGTACTCAGATTTTGCTCCGCTGGGATATATCGCTGCTGATTTGATGATTGCCGGCTTAACATCGACAGGCGAGTGCCCTACCCATGAAGATTTCATTCGCATCCAGCGCGGCGTCACTGATTACACCGGCGGCAATTTGTTACCGGGAAAAATCTCGTTCGCACCGGGTGTCACCCCCGACGGTGATCCGGCAAAGTGCTCCTGGTTCGTCACTGTTCGAGGAGAATCCGTCCTTCCCGACACGGGGCCAACTTGTGGGCAACTTGTGAAAGTGCAGTGAACATTTGTTCATACGGGGGATATGCCAGTGAAAAATTATTCGTGAACAAATAGATGTAACTAATTACGTCGTTTCCCTTGACGAGCCTGCCACCCCTGCCTAGGCTCACGACTTTACATCTGCACCGAATTAGGACAAAAAGTGCCGCTACCCCGGCGCTTGGCGTACTCATTCCAATGGGGACCTGACGTAATCCGTCCAACTCCGATGCACGGCACTCGTCAGCCACACCAAGCTGATCGCCACCTCGTAATCTCCGGATCTGGCCATCGCCAGAACCGGATTCGATCGGCCCTGACCAGGAGGACCCCAGGTGCTCAGTTTTGTTATTGCTGGCCTTGCCGTCGGCGCGCTTTATGCGATGTCCGCTATGGCATTGGTCATTACCTATAACGCGTCACGCGTCTTCAACTTCGCTCAAGGTGGCATGGCGTTCTTTCTCGCCTACTGCTTCTACTTCTTGAGCAACCACGACACCGGGCTTGGCTGGAATTCATGGATTGCCGCCGCCTTCGTCGTAATCATTGTCGGCCCACTCTTGGGGCTGTTCCTGTGGTGGATCCTCCTTGGCAAGCTAGGCAACCTAGCGCCGCTAACCAAGGTCGCAGTCATGATCGGTATTCAGGTTGCGCTTGTTGCAATCACGACCTTGATCTTCGGACACGATCCGGTTTACCTGGTTTATGGACCCGTTGGTGAGCCTTCGGTGATCTTCTCGGTCTTCGATGTGAACGTCTCTAACGAGCAGTTCATCATCATTGTTACAGCCGCGATTGTCGCTCTTGGTGGTTACTGGGTTCTCAACAAAACCATGGCCGGCTTGGTCACCCGTGGTTCTGTTGACTCTGAACTCATGACCGTGCTGACCGGCACGAACCCTAAGTTTGTTGTTGCGGCTACCTGGGCTGTCGGCACTGGCATTGCTGGTCTTGCTGGCTTGATGGTGCTTCCTAAGGTTGGCTTGAGCCCTGGTGGTTTCGCAAACCTCATCGCAGCTTCGATGGCTGGTGCTGTCATTGGCAAGTTCACCAACCTATGGCGCGCATTCTTCGGTGCTCTCTTCTTGGGTATTACTCAGGAAGTACTTGTTTTGTACTTGCCTTCAGATGGTCTCCTTGGCACCGCCCTTCGCCCAAGTCTTCCGTTCTTGTTCATGGTTACCGCTGTTCTTATTTACAGCCGCTCCAAGGACGTTCGTGCTGATACTCAAAAGGTTGAAATTGCAGCTGTTAACAACGCCTACGAAGTTTCGCTTTCTCACTACCTCACGATCATGCGTAATCCAAAGGGTCACTGGGATCGCTACGTTGGTTATGTAGCCCTGGTATTGGTCATGGTGGGGATTCCAATTCTCTTCAACGATTACTGGACTGGCTTGATCGCAGTGGGATTCTGTTACTCGGTGGTCTTCTTGTCCTACCGGTTGGTCACAGGTGAAGCTGGCATCATCAGCTTGGCTCAGATCAGTTTCGCCGGCATTGGTGTTATTGCAGCGGCGTATGTCGTCAACAATGACACGGTATTTGGCGCCCGCGGCTCGGTTCCGATTCTGCTCGCGATGCTCATCGGTGGCGTTGTTGCGGGACTTACCGGTGTAGTTGTCGGCATGGTGTGTTTGCCTCTTGGTCCCCTCTATGCAGCAATCGTCACGTTTGCCTTTGCGTTGCTGGTTGACCAAGCGGTCTACACCCGTGATGAGTTCTCAAACTACGGTTCCGGACTTCCGTTTGGTCGTCCTCAATTATTTGGCATTATTTTCGATACACCGAAGTCGTTCTATTGGTTCGGCATGGTGGTGATGTTCGCAGTGATGTTCATGCTGTGGTCACTCCGTCGCTCGACCACTGGTTTGGTGTTCGCCACCATTCGTGCCAGCCGTGTTCGCGCAGCAACCCTGGGCTTTGACATCTTCATTGCTCGCCTTGGAGTCTTCGCGCTTGGTGCGGCTGTTGCGGGTGTCGGTGGAACCATGGTTGCCAGCTTCCAGCTAGTTGCGTTCCCTAACGGTTTCGTGATGGTTATTGGTCTGGTCTGGTTCGCTCTGGCTGTGGCTCAAGGCACCAGCTCCATGGGTGGTTTGGTCGCAGGCGGTATGACCTTGCTTCTGATGCCAGCAATCTTCTCGGAGTTCTTGCCAGAACGTCTTGCCGATCTTCCGGTGTTGTTATTCGGCTTGGTTGCTATCAACATGGTCTCTGACCCAATTGGTATTAACCCAGGTCTGCGAGCTCAGTTCCGTACCCTCGCTATCAAGCTAAGCGGCGGTTCTGTTCACGAGAAGCAGCCTGCAGCTGATGAAAAATCCGAATCCAACGTTTCAGCGGGAGTGTGATCTGATGACAACACCTACTAACACCACCCTTCGGGCTGATGAAGTGAGTATCCGCTTCGGCGGCGTACAGGCTCTTAACAAAGTCAGTATGCAAGCGAAACCGGGTGAAATTACGGCTCTGATCGGCCCCAACGGAGCCGGCAAGAGCACGATGCTCGGTTGTATGTCAGGCACGCTAGAGCAAAATGAAGGTTCAATCTTCATTGGGCAGGCAGATGTCAGCAAGGCTTCGCCACAAAAGCGAGCGGCTTTGGCTATGGCACGCACTTTCCAGTCACCGCAGTTGGTAACCGAACTCACCGTTCGCGAACATGTGATCTTGGCGTCGCGTGCTGGCAAGCAGGTACGTGCCGGCAAATTGGCCACGACTGGAAGCTTCATTTTGGCGCTCATTCCATTCTTTTCTCGTGGAATCTCCAAAGCGGAAATTGCTTCAGCTGACACCTTGATTGATGAACTCGGCCTTGGTAAAGATCGCGACAAGGGTCCTTCAGACCTGACTCTGGGTCAACGTCGTTTGCTCGAAGTTGCGCTCTGTTTGGCAACGGACGCAAAAATCATGTTGCTCGATGAGCCATCAGCGGGTCTTGATCGCGCCGAAACCGAGCATCTTGGTGAAGTTATCAAGGCGCTGGCAAAGGACCGAAATATCACTATCGTCTTGGTCGAGCACGACCTTGAATTGGTCTTCAGCATCTCTTCACAAGTCTTTGTTCTTGACTTCGGTCAGCTCATTGACAGTGGAACACCTGCAGAAATGCGCGCCAGTAAGGCAGTGCAGGCCGCTTACCTTGGAACAGTGGAGGACTAAATGTCGAACGCGAAAATTGAGGTTACAAACCTCACGCTCAAGTATGGCGACGCACTCGCAGTCGACAACGTTTCGTTCTCGGTTGCTGACGGCGAATGCCTGACCATCCTTGGCGCTAACGGTGCAGGCAAGAGTTCGATCGGCAAGACACTTGCTGGTTTGCTTCCTGCTGCAAGTGGCACCATCACACTTGATGGCGACGATGTCACCAACCTTGAGCCATATTTGCTAGCGCAGCGTGGGTTGGCTTACTTGCCAGAAGGTCGAGCAATTTTTCCTACCCTCTCGATCGAAGAAAACCTCATGTTGGGTGCACGCAAGCTGGCTAAGGATCCGAAGGCTGCGGTTGAGAGTGCTTATGAACTGTTCAGCAAGCTCGGTGACCGTCGCAAGCAGCAGGCCCGCACCCTTTCCGGTGGCGAGCAGCAGATGCTTGCAGTGGCAAAGGCACTGATCACTGACCCCGATGTTCTCGTCGTCGACGAGCTATCACTCGGTCTTGCTCCCTTGGTGATCAATGACATTTACACCGCGCTTGGACAGGCTCGCATAAAGAACAATGTGACGATCGTGCTTATCGAGCAGTACATCGACCGCGCACTGAGCTTTGCCGACCGCGCCATGCTCATGGTCCACGGACATGAAGTATGGAACGGCCCAGCCGACAGCAATGCTGATGGCATCGTCCGTGGCTTCCTTAGTGGAAATACCGAAGGCGCTGCATAAGCAAGAAGTTCACAAGTTGGGCCCGGATGCTAGCCATCCGGGCCCAACTTTTTTCTTAAGCTGATTTTCCAAACCGGTTGACGATTGCACTGCCTATCCATAGGTTGCAAATTACGTTGTTGGCATCGGCGATCTCATGCATCTGTGTGTGCGCCCGGCACTGAAAGACGAGGAATGCAATGAAAATGCTGGATGGTATTCGCGTCCTAGATCTGACTATGTGGGCCTTTTGCCCTGCGGCCGGGGCGGTACTGGCCGAGTGGGGTGCTGACGTCATCCACATTGAAAATCCTCGTAATCCCGATCCAATGCGACTTTTTGGCGGGGGTAATCTGGAAGAAAACGGAGCCCATTGGTTCTTCAAGCATTACAACCGAGGAAAGCGAGCGATTACTCTCGATCTGGCTACGCCTGAGGGTAAAGAAGCGCTCTATGCGTTAGTGAAAGAATCCGATGTTTTCCTCACAAGTTTCCTTCCCGCGACCCGACAAAAACTCGGGTTTGATGTTGATCAACTACGCGCAATCAATCCAGACATCATTTACGCAAAGGGCACCGGCGGCGGACCGCTAGGCCCTGAAAACCACCGTGGCGGTTATGACGGCGCTACCTGGTGGCACCGAGGGTCCCTCGCACAGTCAGTGATGAATGTGACCCAAACTGACGTGCCTTCGGGCATGGTTGGCCACGGTGACGGAATGTCAGGGCTGGTCCTGGCTGGCGGAATATCAGCGGCTCTGTTTCATCGTTTGAAAACGGGGGAAGCAACGGTCGTAGATTCCTCGTTGCTAGGAACAGCCACCTGGTTTAACGCGCCGGCGATTATTGGCGCAGTCGTCGATGGTCCCAACGCTCAAATGGGTAAATACATCCCCCGCGAGATGGGCCAATGGTCAGGCGCAACCTATAAAACTCAAGATGGACGCTTCATCGGGCTTCTTCATCTAGGTGATCATCAACATGAGTTCGAAGATCTTTGCCGCCATCTGGAAAGAGTAGATCTCATCGCTGATCCAAGATTTGGATCGCCTGCGGATCGAATGGCAAATTCAGGCGCACTCATGACCATTATGGATTCCATTTTTGCCACGAAAACATTCGCGGAATGGAAGAACATTCTGGTGACGAGCAAGGGCGTGTGGGCACCAATCCAATCGGTCGAAGAAATGCCCGACGACGTTCAGGTACAAGCGAATCGAATGATTCGGACTGTGGAATATGGAGACAAGTCACAGCCGGTAGTGATGCCGCCAGTGATGTTCAATGAAGATGCGGGCCCGTGCAATCGCGCACCTGATTTCAGTGAGCACACGAATGAAGTGCTTCGCGATATCGGAGGTTTCGATGATGCAAAGATCGCAGCTTTGAGATCTGCCGGGGTTATTGCCTAGGAGATGGCGTGAATCAATTGGCTAGCGAGAAACTGCTGACCCCGAAATTCTTAATATTGCTCACCGCAGCATTTGGAGTTTTTCTGGGCAATGGCATTGTCACGCCGGTGTTACCCGTCTTCGTGAAGGATGGCTTGGGCGGAGGCGATGTTGCGGTTGGCATTGTTGTCGCGGTGCAAGCAATTTCCGCCATCGCTATTCGGCCTTGGATCACTCCAAAATTCAACACTTGGGGTGTTAAGCCAATCTTGATTGGCGCGATTATTGCGGTCGCGATCTCATTAGGTTTTAGCGGAATAGTTCACAGTGTCATTCAACTGATTGCACTCAGACTGTTACTAGGTGCAGGTATCGCTGTCCTGTTCATCGGGTCGCTGACTGCAGTCACATCATGGGTTCCTGCGGATCGAGCGGGTGAGTCGATCAGCTTGTTTTCAGTTGCGCCGTACATCAGCATGGGCTTGGGTCCGTTAATCGGTCAGTCGATATTCCACGCGATGGGTTATACATTTACGTTTGCGGTGGCCGGAATTGTTGCTGCAGTCGGCGTAATAGCGATGCTCTTCCTTAAAGCCGAACCTTTGACAACGGCTGATCTTATGAACGAAGAGATCGCATCTAAACGGTTCTATAAAGGCGCCGTCTGGCCAGGTGTGGTCATTGCGCTTGGCATTGTGGGCATGCTGTCTTTTGGTGCCTTCATGCCGCTCTTTGCCCTTGAAATTCCGGGTCTGCAAATCCAGATCGCCTTTCTTATTCTTGCCGCAGTCGTACTGCTGTTTCGTACAGCTGGCGGAAAACTTCCAGACAGATGGGGACCAAAGAAAACAAGCATCGTTGCAACGACAGCTTTAATCATCGGTATGGCTGGCATCGCGACAACCCCATATGCATTGTGGGCGTACATCGCGATCGTTCCGTTCGCCTTTGGTCAAGCCCTGCAGTACCCAGGTTTGTTATCGCTGACGCTGGAGGGAATTTCTGAGCGGGACCGGCCTGTCGCGATTTCAACTTTCACATTGTTCTTTGACATATCCCAAGGATTTGGTGGGCTCTTCGTTGGCATCGTTGCTGCGGTCGCTGGGTATCGAGCGGTATTTGGATCCGCTGCATTGTGTGCCTTTATTGGTTTGATCATCATGTTGATGGTCGTCTTGCCAAGATACGAGGCATCTAAACAGCGCACTCCGGCAGCGCTGTAATTTCTTTCTCAAGATCTGGAGTTGTGCTTTGTCGTCTTTGCGCCATGAAGATTCTCATACAGAAAAATTGGTAACGCCGAAGTTCTTTATCGTTTTGTTGGCAGCCTTTACCTTCTTCGCTGGTGTGGGCATGACCCTTCCGATTCTGTCAGTTTTCGTGCATCGTGAATTGGGCGGCAGCGATGTCGAGATTGGCCTGGTTGTTGCTATCCAGGCAGTTGCTGCCATTGCGGTACGTCCATTCATTACACCGCAGATCGCAAGATTCGGTGCGATCCCGGTGATCTTCATTGGTGCCACGATCGGAGCCCTCGCTTTGGCATTGATTCCATTCTCGCCAAACGTGATGGTGCTGATTGGTCTACGCCTGGCTCTAGGCGGAGCACAAGCAATGATGATGGTGGCAATGCTGTCTTCGGTAATGGCTTGGGTCAGTGAATGGCGAAGGGCGGAGGCGGCCAGTGTTTTTTCTGTTGCTCCGTATATCGGTTTGGCGCTAGGGCCAGTGCTCGGCCAATTGATTTATAACTCTGCTGGCTATCGCACCGCATTTCTCACAGCAGGTGTGATCGCTTTTGTTGGAGCGATCCCAGTTCTGGGGTTACGTAAGTTTGATGTGAAAATTGAGGTCGAAAACGCCGAGGATGGCGTTGGACCGCCTGCCAGGTTCTACTTGCCGGCATTGCTTCCGGGTACCGTTCTGGCGCTGGGAATCGTGGGCATGGTGGGGATGCAAGCCTTTTTGCCACTCTATGCACCGCAGCTGGGCACCAGCCAGGTTCAGTGGATGTTTTTCTTCTATGCGGCGATTGTGTTGTCGGTTCGACTCTTTGGGCGCCGGATTCCAGACCGGGTAGGCCCTCGTAAAACTGGAATCTGGGCGACTTCGTTCATAATTTTAGGGTTAGTTGTGATGGCAGTAACGCCGAGTTGGCCGGGCATCTACCTGGCGATTGTTCCGCTGGCTATCGGGATCGCCCTCCAATATCCCGGGCTGATGGCCTTGGTGCTTAGCGATGTGAGCGATCGCGTCCGCCCCTCTGCGATTTCCACTTTCACGATGTTCTTTGACATATCCCAGGGGTTAGGCGGCCTGGTCGTGGGCTTGGCCGCGGCCTTTGGGGGGTACCGGGCAGTCTTTGGATTTGGTGCTGCTTGTTCTGCGGCTGGGCTGGTTGTTCTCGTCACTTTGGTACTTCCCAAATACACCAATAAGAGTGAGGGAGTTCTCAAATAACGCCTTCAGCGAGGCTGGAATAACTGATACCGTAATGTTTTCCGTAGTAACGCAAATCCGATGACGATGACGTGACTGGAGAGGCAATGGCAACTTCAAAAGTGGGCGTTGCCTTGGAGCGCGGAATCGACAATCCACTCCCACAACTATGGGATTTGCGGCCACTTTCAGTTCGCCGAACTGTCACCATGAATGGCACTCCGGACCCGGATTGGGCCAGCGGGGTATTACTGAGTGGCTCCGCTCGAGATATTGCGGTCGATGACCAGGGAAATATTGCCTGGGAACACACGGCTCAACTGTCGGCTCGAGCCGATGGCGCTGGAATTCTGTTTTCGATCGATGTCAGTGACGATTCGCATCGACGCTCGCTCACGGAAGAGTTAAAAGGACGAAATATCGGCCCGGGTTTTCGAGGCCATATTTCAAAGCTTCAAAATTCCTATGACCCGAACTCACTTATTGGTTGCATGCTGGACGAACTTTCTGGGATGCGTCACGTAGCGGGCTATGGTCGAATTGTTGCTTCTCCACCTCAGCCGGGATTTCTCGCAAATTCCCCACAAGTTGGTACTTGTGCTGGATGGCGCGCAGGCGGCGTCGCAGCGACCGCACATGATCAGCACATTTTGGGTGATCTTCCGCATGCACCAACGATTCACGAACTTGTCGAAGATGGTCCGGCCTGGCATTACGAGGACGAAGTGCCATTTGGCACGATGCAACGACGACGCCTACTTGATATTCACCGCGGGGAAAACGCAAGCGTAGGAATTGAAATGTGGTTTCGCGACTCGTTGCACCGAGCGATAGATGACGACGGCGCCCTGCATGAATATGTGGTGACTGGCGAACTGGATTCTGCCGGAGTGCTGGTGAAAGCGCATGCCACACCGCGTACGCTTCCGATGGGTGATTGCCCCCTAGCCGCAGAGCACGTGACCCTGCTACTTGGGAGAACGCCGAACGAACTTGATGAAGGTGTACGCCAGCACCTTCGCGGTGAGCTTGGCTGCACGCATCTCAATGATGCAATGAGATTTATTCGCTCCACCGACGTGATGCTTAACCAACTCAGTTGAAAGTGAGATCACCCATGGAAGCACTACTTGCA
>Ga0209499_1002869_pt1 | contig 10808 bp, 6 predicted proteins | sample C_130208_EF_Meta_FD_187306 | JGI IMG/M metagenome (GOLD analysis project Ga0209499, IMG submission 187306) | Freshwater microbial communities from Lake Croche, Canada to study carbon cycling - C_130208_EF_MetaG (SPAdes) (version 2) | ecosystem: Environmental > Aquatic > Freshwater > Lake | place...
TTCCGCTTTTTTGCATAAAGCTTTGTAAGCAGCCATCCCAGAGACGGTGGCTTGCTTAACAAATGCGTCAGAGGGTTGGTAGGTGATGAGTTCGCTCATGGGGAATGTCTCCTGATCTTTTGGAAATACTAATACGGAAAAAACCCCGCTACTGTGGCGGGGTGCTCTTACAGGGGTCTGACTGCCCCCTTTTTAGGGTTTGCGCTAGATCAAACCAACAGCATAAAACCATTGATAGTTGACAAAATACCTAAGATTCCCAAGCCGCAGGGCGCCCAGAAGAGGGCGTGCACACCCGTCAAAATGGCTACAGAGGTCAGAACAATCGCAATTTGAAGCAGGGCTTCTGCGTAATCGAACCAAGGGTCTTGTGCCAGTGCATGGTCGCGTTCATGTTCTAACTCTTTCGCCTTGGCCATCAATTCTTTCTTACCGTCACCTGTTTCAGGTTCAGATTCATAGCGGGCGATATTTTTTTGGTAATCGGCCAATTTCTTTTCAGCCAGTTCTTTAGCCTTAGGCGTTAATTTTTCTTGCGCCAATTGGAGCTGCAAATTGTCTGCAGCAATTTTGTATTCGGTTTGGCGAATATTTTTGGCTTGGTAAAAAGCATAAGCATTGGCTGCCAAGATATTGTTGAGGGTACTTTCTTTCGCGGCATTGTTACCCCCCAAACCAGCAATGGCTAACACCATAGCTAAGGCAGATACCAACATGGCGCAACGGCCTCTAAAAGGGTCGTTGTGTGGTTCAGGCAATTCTGTTTCTGGAACTTCACTCATTTAGTTTTCTCCTATGGCTGATTTTGAAAATCAAGTTGTGACAAAGATGGATTATCTAATTTTTTGGCATCAAATCTGCCAAGGGAATGGTGATTCCTAATTGTGTCGAAATAAAGTCACGCGCCGTTTCTTGCCATTGGCCTAAATCAGAGCCTAGGTGCAACAAGCCAGGGTCATCTAAGAGCCCTTGGTTGAAATCGAGCGGTGTGGGAAAGCGTAATTGAAACAACTCGTATGCATGCGCATACAGCTTAGGCGCTTGTTTGTTGGACATAGGGATTGCCCTAAGACGGCCTTGGTGGCTCCAGTCACAAAACAAAATATGTCCTATGCGCAGCATGAGCACGCATTGGTTGGGCGAGATTTTGCCTAGTATCTTGGCGTAGCTGAGTTCATGCTGTGTATCGATTTTGTCTAAGGCTGCGGCGGCATCTTCACCTAAGGCGATCCAAGCTTCCAATATGTGGCCACCATGGAAGTAAGCCTCCCAAAATTTGCGTCGATAAGGGCCAATATCGTCTTCGGTATGGCGCAAGATTTCAAAGAAAGCATCCATCGTGCGGCCAGTGAGCCAGCGACTGGCCGTCTCAATCGCTTCTTTGCGCACGCCCAGCCAACCTGCGTGGTTATGGCGTGGGTCGCCTAGCATGGACAACAGTTTTGATAGCAAGAAGTTTTTAATTTCTTGCGATGGTGATTTTTCAAACCATGGCGATAGCAAAGCGTAGGCAAATTCATCGCGCCAAATTGGATAGCGAAAACGTTGCGTGGGCGTATCAGCATCGTGCATGGCCCATTCGCACATGCGCTCGATATAGGGCAGGGTCGAACGCACATCTTCTGGCGCTTTGAGTGCCTCAGCAAAAGCTTGCCGACAAAAGTTATTCAACCAAAACCCGCGTGTGAGAGCATGGTGCTCTTGCCACTGAAGCAAGGTTCTCTCAGGCGGCATCGTCAATAAATCATTGGCCACTTGAATGGGGCCATGGATGGGGTCCAAGATATCTAAGGTGGTTATGAGGCGCGTTAAACCACCGGCTTGCGTTTCTAGCAAAGCATCCATCACCCGTTTGTCTTGAAAAAATCGTCTAGCAGATTGCGCTAATTTTTGAAATAAGGTGTCTTCTGGCGTGAAGTGTTCTAAATAGGTGTGTAACAAACTGCGCCCCCACTTCAGAGGGCGACGCGATTGCAAAGCTTCAGGCACTGCAATATCTAAATAGTGCTGCGTCAATGGACTATGCGGATGCAAGCCGTGGTCACCTTGTAGCCAAAGTGCATAAGGAATATGACGCCAGTCACGTTGACGTGGCAAATCACTCGTTGGTGAGAACTCGACGACTGCAAACGCCTGATAAGTTCTCTCGCCCACAGTCCGCAGATCTGGATCTTTACCAAAGTTGCTACTGCGCTTCACACTAGCTGCTGCGGCTAGCTTGTCAAAATCTTGCGGCAGTGGGGTAAACAAATTTTCCATGCGAATGGCTTAGCGAACCGTTTCTTGCATTTTCTTGAGCGTGCTTGCGGGGCCTTTGTTACCGCCTGTTTCATTAGGCTGAAAAGCTAAAACAAAGCGCAATTCCACACGGCGGTTTTTTGCAGGGTCGGTCTTGTCGCTAGGGCGCTCATCAGCATAAGAACTGATGCCAAAAACGGGTTGCTCGCGTTGGTTGCGCAAGGTTTGCATGGTGCCCGCATTGAGCACTTTATAAACAGCGCGTGCACGGTCAAGACCTAAATGCCAATTGCTGTAGTCACCACGAAGGAGGGGAGATGCATCGGTATGCCCTTCAATCAAAATAGTTTCAATCTCCACTTGTTGGGGATTAGGCGGGCAGTCTGCGGGTAATGCGCGGCGTTGTGAGAAAACATAGCAAGGAAGAATGCCTTGCAGTTGTTCACTTGCAAGTCTTAAGGTTTGCAGACCATTACTAGCGAGGTCGGGTTGACCAAGTCCGAACAAGGTGTCAGCTGGTAAGGTGATCACACCTGAAGCTTGATTGATGGTGACGGGCACTCCAGCCACTTGCAAGCGACTACCAATGGCTTGCACCACTGCTGCAAGCGGGTCTGGTGGGGGCTCTTTAGGTTCTTCAGGTTTGCGGGCTAACAGCACCATCACCATCACAATAAAAATAAACAAGATACCAATCATCAAGTCACTGGCAGAAGCCATATAGCCAGACTCTTCGACGTTTTCAGCCTCAGAGGGGGGGCGTCTACTTTTTATAAACATGATGTGATGAATGAAAAATCAGAACGCGAACTAAGCTGAATGACTTTGGTAGGCAGCATCAAGACTTGGGAGGTAATGCGTCGATAAATTCGTCCAACACCTCTTCCAAGTTGGTGATGCTTCCTCCCAATTGGTTGACAGCAGTGGCTAAATGCTGATCCATCTTGGTGTGCAAGCCAGCCACTTGGGCGCTGTAGGTGCTGACACCTTTGGTCAATGCGTCGACCGTTCCATTCAATGCTTTTTGTGCATCCATCAAATGGGTGCGAACCGTCTCGAGGGCTTGTTCGGTGGTGCTAGCGCTGTCTTTGAATGTGTTGGCCGTTTCTTGTTGGGTAGTGACTGCTTTCTCAATAGCCGATGCGCTAGTTTGGAATTTATCGGCACTCGCATCCACTTTGTCTGCGGTAGATTGCAGCCCACCCATTACGATTTGCAAGTTACCCAACGTTTGCGACAGTTGCGCCATCAAACTTTCTAGTTGTTGCGCACCTTGTTGCCCTGCTGTAGCTGCACGAGAGAGCGCGCTATCTAGCGTAGTCACAGTGCTGTTGGTGGTTTGAATGGTTTGCGCTAGGGCTTGCACTGCATCACCAAAAGACGCCATGCCCGTTGAAATTCCTTGGGTAAGCACTGCACCTGCTTTGCTCAGTTCGCCAGCTGCTTGGCTGCCAGCATTGGTAAGACCGCCTTCTAAACGTTTGAGTTCAGCAACCTGGGCTTGGTTTTGTAGCAAGATTTCTTGAAACAACGACAACTGCACGCGCATGCTCGCTTCGGCTGCATTGTCTGGAATTTTGCTGCGCAAGGTATGGCACAGCGTGTCGATGCTGGCCTGCAAGTTACCTAAAGAAATTTTGGCGCGCCAATTCCAAACCAAAGAACACAAAAGTCCCGCAATCGATGTGATGAACTTACCACCAGCAGTAGCGATCAGCGATTGCAGAGCCTGGTCTTGTTGTCTGGCTGAGACATCTAAAGCGTTCAGAGCTAAACCCGCTTGTTGCAGTGCCACAGCCAAGAAAATAAAGGTGCACATCAAACCAAAACCAATTAAGAGATTGGGCATGGTTTCAAACAAAGATAAATTCAGGCGACCGCCCAAGGCATCGCGTACTGTCCATGTCTCGGCGTGGCTACGAAAGCTGTAACTGGTGTTTGAAGTTTGTGCAGTACCGCCAGCAGCAGGCAGATCGATCAAGCCTGCTTCGGTTTCGCGTAATAAAAACTGCAAAACCTCATCAGTCGTTTTGGTTTGGGCTTGGGCCAAGATGTCGCGACCTTTGTCATTGGAAGAGCGAACCCAATTGTCTAGATCCATCACACTTTTGCGTATCTGATCGATGCGGCGCGACCAAATGATAAAAACCGTGATTGAAAAAATAAAAATAACAGCGGCAATTAACAGGGGAACTAGTAACTGCTCGAGTTGCGCGAAGTAGGTTTGCATCATGTCGCTATTATCCCGCGCCCAAGCCCCCACTTCGTAAAACGCGTCTTCTGCAAGCTTGCAGCAACACTTCTTTTCTGGGTGCCCATATCGTTAGATCTTCTCTAGCGCGGGTAAGACCCGTATAAACCAATTCACGGGTGAGAACGGGGGAATCATGCGCGGGGACGACCAGCAAAACATGTTTGAATTCTGACCCTTGCGATTTATGGACTGTCATCGCGAATACGGTTTCAACGCTGTCTAATCGCGAGGGCACTATCCAACGAATGCTGCCACTCAAGCCAGGAAACGCAACGCGCAAGACACCGTTGGGCCCGGGTAAGCAGATGCCCACATCCCCATTCATCAATTCCAAGGCGTAGTCATTGCGGGTGACCATGACGGGACGACCCACATACCAAGCAGCAGGGGTAAAGCCAAGTGCTTTTTCAATATGCGCATTGAGTTGTATGACGCCAAAGGAGCCTTCGCGTACGGCACACAGTACAGAGAATTCGCTGAAAGCTTTGAGTAAATCGTTGGCTTGAGTGTCTGTACAAGCAGCAGTTTTCTCAGATATGTCTGTGCGATGTCCATTTAAAAGAGATAACCAATGCCGCCAGCCATGTCGAAGTGCGGGGGCTAACTTTGCATCGTGCGCATTGGGGAGTTGTAATCGTGTGACCTGATGCAATGGGCTGGTTAATTCTGAGCTTTGCTTGCCATCTTCCGCTGTGCTCATTGGCAAGATGCTCAACCAATCAGGTGCAGCATTCCATAACGCTTGAATAGACTCCGCATTGTTTTGATTGTCAGCATTAACCGCTTGGGCCCATTGGCCAATACCGCTGGTGGCGTCAAACCGGTGGCTATGCGTCAGCGTGACTGTTTGGGCGCGTAATAGTTCGCCTGTGCATAACTGCGACATTACTGCACCTGCCTCCACAGATGCCAATTGGTCTTTGTCCCCCAACAAAATCAGTCTGGCCGTGGGTGGGACTGACGCAAGCAGGCGAGCCATCATTTCAAGATCGACCATGGAGGCTTCGTCAACCACCACTACATCGGTGGCTAGTTGATGCACGCGTGTGTCGCGGCTATTGCTGCGTAATAAACGGTGCAAGGTTTGTGTTTGAGTGGGTATGTTGGATTGAACCTCCGCAGGCATATGTACCAGTGCATTGGTGATCGACTCAGTCAGTCTTGCAGCGGCTTTACCTGTAGGTGCTGCCAAGTGGATTTTTAAAGTGTCTTGAGAAGTGGCAATCAATAAGGCTAAAAGTTTGACAACCGTGGTCGTTTTCCCTGTGCCCGGACCACCCGTAATAAGCGTGATGCGATTTTTTGCAGCGACTTCGCAAGCAACGCGTTGCATCGAAGTGTCTTCTCCAAAAAGAGCATCTAGTTGAATTTTTAAATCTGCAGGCTCAGTAATGGGTAGATTGATGCGATTCAGGATATGTTGCCGAATGCTTTGCTCCGCAGTCCACGCACGGCGTAAATACAAGCGATCGCTTTGAGTATCTGTATCTTGTACCAACACCATGGGACTGTTGTCTCCTTGTATCCAAGGCAGAGTAGGCGCAGCTGTGCTTAGCTGTTGTGGCAATGCGGCGATTTGCTCATCATTCCATCCCAATAGGGCATTGGCTTGTGATTGCAAAGCGCCAAGATCCAAGCACGCGTGTCCTCGTCCCCATTGGTAACTTGTAAGAGCCGCCAACCAAAGATGGCGAGGATCATTACTTGCTTGGTGGGTATTGAAATAGTTAGCAAGAGCAATGTCTAAGCCAGTTAGGCCAATAGGTAGATCTAGCCCCGCTGGCTTGTCAAAACTTTTTAAGAGGTCTTTCAAAGCATTCATACAGTAATACCTGCAAACAGGCTGTCTAGCGTTTCGATCAAGGCTTGCGGTAGGCGTTGAAAATGCACGCCAGCACCTGTTTGGTTAATTCCGCGCATAAAGAGGTAAACGGCGCCACCCATGTGCTGGGCATAGTCGTAATCGGGCAGTCGAATTTTGAGGAGACGGTGCAAAGCTAAGGTGTAGAGCACATATTGCACTTCATAGCGTTTATGCAACACAGCATCTTGCAAAGTTGCAACGCTGTAGTCAGGAAGCTTGTTAGATTTGTAGTCCACTATCCAATAACGATGGTCGTGCTGCAAGACTAAATCTAATGAGCCTGTGAGCATGCCTTGCATAAGTCTTGGTTGCAATGCTGGTCGTGAAGTGCCCGCAAAGAGATGCGATTGGATGTGTTGGTCTAATAATTTGGCGGGCACATGGTGCGCTTCTAAATTGAATTCCATCTCAGACCACATGTGCTCTGGTGTTAACTGACCCAACACCAAAGGCGGTGTCTCAAAACCGAGGTGATGGGTATCTAGCGGTAGCGGCGTTTGAACAACCTCTTGTAGCCAAGCGCCTAGGTCATGGCGCTCAACCTCTTTGAGTTGCAACCAATTGGCTTTACGTTCCAGTAATTCAATCCACGCTTGTTGAGACCAAGCAGGCGCTTGCGCATTGGCAAGTGGCCATTGGTTTTGTGACAACCAATCGAGCAAGTCGTGCATCAATGTGCCATAGCGTGCGCCTGCTGGAAAGTTTTGCCAGCGACTGATTGCATCGGATTTGGTAACAACGAAAAGAGGCTCTGTATCTGCATCCATGATGGCAGCAGCCACGTCTTCATCGCGCTTTGACTCCGTGATTAATCCGCGCGTGAGGGCGCTAAAACTTGCTGTCCACCAAGGGCTGTGGTGTTGAAGCTTGGGCGTGAGCGCATCTTGCGGCGCAGCAGTCAAACTAGGCGGCAAATAGCCGATGTAACTAGGTTCTGGCAATTCTTGGATGCAGATATCTTGGCAAGAGCCCCAAAGCGTATTGAGTTGGTGGCTCAAATCGCCTTTCACTTTACGTTTTAGAAGCTTAGACAGTGCACTTTGTTTGAACGTATCTTTTTTGATATCGCCACTGATATCTCGGAAGGTTTCCGCTACACCAATCCATAACGCACGTTGTGCACGTGTTAAGGCAACGTAAATGATGCGCATGTCTTCATCGACTGACGAGGGTTCGAGGGTGTCGTCATTTGCTTCTTCATCTTCGACAAAACTAGTCTTGGATAACTTCTCCGTCCTGAAGCTCCCCATAAATGGCACAAACACCAAGGGGTACTGCAAGCCCTTGCTCTTGTGATAAGTGATCACTTGCACGCATTGGGCATCGGTCTCTAAGCGCATTTTTTGGGCATCTGCAGATTGCGTAGGCTTATGAATTTGCGCGCCTAAAAAACGCACCAACGCATGTTCACCCTGAAGTGATTGCGCTGCATGCTGCAATAGCTCGCCTAGATGCAACACATTGCTGATGCGACGTTCGCCGTTTTCATCCGCCAGCAGACGGCTTGCGATACCTTGGCTATGCAACCATTGGTGCAACATGGCCAACACACCTTGTTGTTGCCAGATTTGACGCCACTGGTGGAAGTTGTCTAACTGGGCTTCCCATTGCAATTCGTCTTGGGTGAGGCTTAAGACCTCATCCAGTGTCAGTGCCCATACATTACTGCCGATAGCAGCGCGCACCCACTCGGTTTGTCTTGGTGTTGCGACCGCGCGCAATAGTCGCCAGATATCTAGTGCTTCAGGGGTTACGTACACATTCGATCTGTCAGACAGATACACACTGGGAATTTGTCGCGCACGCAAAGCATGCCGAATCGCGTCGGCTTGGTGTTGGCCGCGGACCAATACGGCCATCTCGCCAGGCGTTGCAACACCACGGTTCAGCAACTCAGCCATTCGGTCTGCGAATGCACGCGATGCGGCTTCTAAATAGGTATCTGCTTTGGTGGGTGTGCCATCAGAAGGCATGTGCCAAACGGATAACGCTGGGTGAGGCGTTCCGTCGGGATTTACCAATCCAGCTACATCACTCTCCGCAGAAACGCTCACGTAGTCAATCTGACCTTGGGCGCAAGCAAAGGGCGCATCGATTTGAGAAAAAATATGGTTGAGCGCATTAACCAGTCTTGCAGTCGATCGCCTATTGCTGCTGAGTGTGTGAATCGCTTGCGGATTGCTTGTAATCGCATCTTGTCGTGCAGTGAGGTAGGTGCCTAAGTCTGCGCCGCGGAAACTATAAATGGCTTGCTTAGGGTCGCCAATCATGATGAGTGCATTTCTCGCAGTGCAAGCACCGACTGCGTAAATTTTGTCAAGTGTTTGGTATTGCCATGGATCGGTATCTTGAAACTCATCCACTAAGGCAACAGGATATTGGTGTCGAATGGCCGAGGCTAGCCGTCCATCTTCAGCCATCACTGCGCCATGAAGATTTTGTAAAAGATCAGAAAAATCAAAAGCAGCCCTTTGTGCCTTGGCTATTTTGTATTTCTCTCCAACGGTGTGCGCAGCATGCAAGACTAATTCGTGCTCGGTACGGGGTTCTGCTGTTTGATGGGCAACGTATTCATCCACTGCCGCGAAAAATGCAAAGTCTTTTGCTTCAGGCCAATTCTTGTCTGTCAGTACTGCGGTGGTGAAACGTGCAATGACATCTGACTTTATGGTGGCTTGATCCTCTGCCCAGTCTTTCAGTGCTTGGAGCCATTTGGCGTAATGGTCAGAACGAACGCCTTTGAGTTTTTTCTTGCTACCAACTTCTTGCAGAGTGGCGTAAAGGGCGTCATTCCAATGTGCATGGCAAATATCAGCTTTAGATGCGAGTACTTGGGCCCAGACCATATGGGCTTCGATGATTTGGTGAGGATTCAGTGCAGGCGCTTCATTGATGTTGGGCTTGCGTTCAATATCTAACCAAATAGTTCTGACTTTATTTAGTAAAACATCAGGCGCATTGCCAATGAGGGGCGACACAGTTTCCAAAGACTGTGCGCTGAGCGGATAAAACCACTCACGCCAATAGTCTTGTACCAATTCGCGTTGCAAGTCTTCAGCATTTTCAAGATGGGTTTGCTCAAACAAGTTACGGCTATCCAATGCATGCTGACCCAGCATGCGTCGCGACCAGCCGTGTATGGTGTAGATCGCTGCATCGTCCATCCACTCGGCAGCACAATTGAGTTGAAGGGCGCAACGCGGCCATGTGTCTTTGTCGTAGCTGTCACGTAGGTCGATTAAAAATGGATCCGCTTTAAAGCCAAGCGGTAGCGGTTTATCTTGTGCACTGGCGTCAAAAAACACAGCAGCTTGGCTTAGACGCGCACGGATACGATCGCGCAATTCAGCAGTGGCCGCATCGGTAAACGTCATCACCAAAATTTGCGGGGGCAGCAACCCAGCTTCGCGTTGGTGACCCAGAACCAAGCGAAGATACAAAGCGGCCAGTGTCCAAGTTTTGCCTGTGCCTGCACTGGCTTCAATCACCTGCCTGCCATGTAACGGCATACGTAAGGCGTCAAGCTTTTGCGCTTGGAGGATAGGGGTGGCGTTCGTGCTCATAGGGCGGATGCCTCGTCTGCCGTGGTTGGTGCAATAGCAACTAATTTAGCGTGTTGGGCTATAGCACCATAAATACGCTGGGACCACATAGGTAAATCAGCTTCGATATCTTCGAAGCCACTAAATACACGTTGCAGGGAAGTGCTTGCAGTCAATTCACCGATTCGATGGTGCGAGCCTTCAAAAACCCTACGCGCTTCAAAAATTGCATGAGCCGCTAAATCGTCTGCATTTTCATACTTTGTAGCGTCTGCAAAGTGATGCGCAGCGACATATGCGCAAGCAGATTTACGAGACAACGGTAATGGATGTTGCCATGCCTCTTTATAAAGCGTAACCACTGCACGTAAGAATTGGTTGGCGGAATCTGGTGGCACTGCATCAAATTGCACCACCCCGTTGAGACCAATTTGAACGCTGGTGGTAGGTGTACCACTGGCGCATGCCACTAGGTGGTGTAACCAAAGGGTAGTTAAGGTGTCTACCCTAGGATGCTGGTTGTTTTCTTTGCCTTCTACAACAGAGCCGGCACGTATTTCAACTTGTAGCCATGCAGACCCACTGCTGTTGGTCCTCCAAATAGAGTGACCATTAGCCCATTCGGCCGTGAAAGCCGTCGAGTCGAACACCCAGCTTTTGGTTTGCGCAGTGAGCGTATTGGGCCAATCTTTCACAACGCCGTCGAAGCGCTTAAGAAGCTCTTCACGTTGATTGAGTAAGGCTTTTTCTTGTGCTTGACCAAACCCAGCCATGGCAAGTTGGCCACTTAGCCTTAGCCGTTGCAGCGCTTGCTCTGGGCTGTTAGCTTTAGTGATGGTTTCTGTCAGTAAATATTTGTCCAAATGATTGAGCGCAAATGGCTCATCTTGGGCACTGGCTTCTTCGGGAG
>Ga0209499_1002870_pt1 | contig 10807 bp, 9 predicted proteins | sample C_130208_EF_Meta_FD_187306 | JGI IMG/M metagenome (GOLD analysis project Ga0209499, IMG submission 187306) | Freshwater microbial communities from Lake Croche, Canada to study carbon cycling - C_130208_EF_MetaG (SPAdes) (version 2) | ecosystem: Environmental > Aquatic > Freshwater > Lake | place...
CGCAGGCATTGCCTTCATCGGTATCGATATGGACCTCGAGCTTGAATGATGGATCCACACGAACGACGAGATTGTCGAAGGTCATGCCGAGCGGGCCGTGCACCTTGAGCTTCATCGTATCGAGGTGTTTGACTCCATAGAAGGCGGCGTCGTCCGGGTGCATGTGCACGTGCGGCTGGGCACGGATCACCCCTTCGTCCATTTGAAAGTAGCCGTGCGGACCCATCAGCATGCAGCCGGGAGTGCCCTTGATCGCCCCGGACATCGCGACCGGAATGTCGAATCCAAGCGAAATGGCATCCGTATAGGCCAACTCGACCTGATTCAGATCGCGGCAGGGACCGAGGATCCGGAGATTGGAAATGATCCGGCTACGAGGGCCGATCAAGGTGATCGACTCCTTCGCGGCGTACTGTCCGTTCTGATAAAGTCCCTTCATCGGGGTCAGCTGGTGACCCGGACCGAACAGCGCCTCCACCGCAGCCTGCGTGAGATGGCAATGACGCGCGGAGATATTGACCAGCAGGGCATTGGGAGCCTTCGACGCGGTCGGCAGAGCCAAACCCAAGCTGGCGTATACCTGCTCGCGAACGAGGTGTTCGACTACTGCCCGAGGAGTGGATTGGGAAATCGGTGCGGCCATCTGTGGCCCACCCAATCGCCGGATTGGATTGACAAGTCAACCTCAAAAGCCAGAAATACCCAAAGAAACAAAGAAAAACACAAATTCATGCTCGCCATCGACCGCCAACGCCGGATTCTCGAACTCCTTCACGGAGCGGGTTCGCTGCGCACGATCGAGACAGCATCAGAGCTTGGAGTGACGGACGAAACGGTGCGCAAGGATTTCGAGCTGCTTGAGAAACGCGGCCAGCTGATCCGCACCCACGGAGGTGCCAGCCGTCCAGAGCGGCTGCGGGAAGAGTTGCCATTCACTGAACGCCAGGGAGTCCGGCGGGAGGAAAAGCAGGCCATTGCCCGTCTCGCGGCGGGGATGATCCTCGCGAACGAAACCATTTTTCTCGATGCCAGTTCGACCGCCCTGACGCTGACCGAGTTTTTGCCGGACGTGCCGCTGACCATCCTGACCAACGCCTTGAACGTCTTCACCGCGCTGGAGGGTCGCCCGAACTTCGATCTCATCTGCACCGGCGGTCTTTACGATCCCCGCTCGCGTTCCTACATCGGCCTGCTGGCGGAGACTTCGCTGAAGCGCTTCAACATCCACCGCATGTTCTTCTCAGGCAGCGCCATCGACCTTGACCGTGGCGTCAGCGAGAGCAATTCCCGTCAAGCGGTCTTCAAGGAGCGTGTGATCAACCACTCGGAGAACGTTGTCGTCCTGGCGGATCACAGCAAGCTCGGCCACAAATCATCTTTCTTCTTCGCCGACGTCGCCCAGGTGGACTGCCTGGTGACCGATCCCGCGGCAGATCCTGAATTTCTGGAATCTCTGCGAAAGCAGGGCGTGGACGTCGCAGTCAGTTGAAAATCCGGTCGTTTTCGGGCATTCGGCATTTAACACGCTTACCGATTGACCGAACCGGGTCAGGCGAAGACCTTCCCGCAGCTCATGCTTTCGATCCAGTCACTTCGCGTTGAATACGGCGCCCGCGTTCTTTTCAGCGACCTCTCCTTCACGGTCCAGGCCCGTGAGCGCATCGCTTTCGCCGGACACAATGGCGCGGGAAAGTCCACGCTGATGAAATGCATCGCCGGTCTCATCCACCCGAGTGACGGCAAGGTCCACATGCCCAAGGGCACCCGCATCGGCTACCTGCCGCAGGAAGGCATCCACGTGAAAGGCCGCACGCTTTGGGACGAGACCGAGTCCGCGTTCGGCGAAACGATCGCGCTGCGCGAAAAGATCGAGCGCCTTTCCAATGAGCTGGAGAAGCTCGATCCACGCTCGTCGCCCTATGGCGACCTGCTGGAGGAGATCGGCGAGCTCGAGCTGCTGCTTGACGACGTCGATCCCGACCGCATGAAGCCGAAAATCGAAAGTGTGCTTCAAGGCCTTGGTTTCCGGAAATCCGACTTCACCCGGGATTGCGGCGAATTCTCCGGCGGTTGGCAGATGCGCATTGCCATGGCCAAGCTCTTTCTTCAGGAGCCCGCCGCCCTGCTGCTCGACGAGCCGACCAACCACTTGGACATCGGCACTCAGATCTGGGTCGAGGAGTATCTCCGCAGCTATCCGGGAGCGATTTTGCTGATCTCCCATGATCGAGGGCTGTTAGACACTCTCTGCACCCGCACGATTGCCTTCCATCACGGTCGCGCCGAGGAGTATTCCGGAAACTTCTCCTACTACGAAAAGGAGTCCGTCATCCGAAAGGAGATCCAGCTCAAGCAGTACACGGCTCAGCAGCGGGAAATCGCCGAGATCCAGCGTTTCATCGACCGCTTCCGCGCCTCGGCGAACAAGGCCACGCTCGTGCAGTCGCGCATCAAGATGCTCGACAAGATCGAGCGCATCCCCGCCCCGCTTCAGGACGACGCCGTGATGTCGTTCCGTTTCCCTCCCCCACCCGCTTCCGGTCAATCGGTCGCGAAGCTCGATAGCGTGGCCAAGCGCTATGGCAAGCTTCAGGTGTTCCAAGGCTTCGACTTCGAAGTCACACGCGGCGAAAAAATCGCCATCGTCGGCCCGAACGGCGCGGGCAAATCAACCTTCTGCCGCATGATCACTGCACAGGAGGCACCGGACACCGGCACCCACACCTTCGGTCATAAGGTCGCCACTTCCTTCTTCTCTCAGAACCACGCCGACGAGCTCGATCCTAACAAGACCGTCCTCCAGACAGTCGAGGCATCCGCTACCCGAGAGAACATCCCGCACGCACGAAATCTGTTAGGCTGCTTCCTGTTTCGTGGCGATGATGTCTTCAAGAAGGTCGGGGTTCTTTCCGGTGGCGAACGCTCGCGTGTCGCGCTGGTGAGCATGCTCCTGCAACCCGCCAATTTTCTTATCCTCGACGAGCCGACGAACCACCTCGACATGCAGTCGCAGGATGTGCTCCAGCGCGCGCTGATCGATTACCCGGGCACGGTGATGATCGTCTCGCACAACCGCTATTTCCTCGATCGACTGGTGACCAAGACACTCGAGTTCCGTCCCGGTGAAGCGCCACGGACCTTCGTCGGAAACATCACCTATTACCTCGAAAAGACTGCGGAGGAGGCCAAGGCCGAGCGCGCAGCCGGACCGAAGCTCTCGAAGCTCAACACGGCGAAACCAGTCGTCAAACCCATCGTCGCACGCACTGAGACAACCGCTCCCGCAGCAGACTCCGCGAACCGCAAGGATCAGCGGCGGATCGATGCCGAGAACCGTCAGAAGCGCACCCAGGTCCTCAAGCCACTGGAAGACGAACTGGGCACGCTTGAGAAAAAAATCGCCGAACTGGAGGCCGCTCAAGTCACTCTAACCGCCCATCTTTCCGAGCCCTCCGTCGCCGGGGACCCCGATCAATTCAGGCAGGCCACCCAAGCGGTTGCGAATGTCACCTTGGGCCTCGAAAACGCCTACTCCCGATGGGGCGAGCTGTCCGCGGAGATCGAAGCACTGACCGCCAAACTGGGCTAATGCGAGCAGTCATCGGACTGGGATTATCGGGCTCAAGGTGAAAAGTTCGTCGGACTGCGGCGGATGCGGTGAACAGCCGTCATGCAAACCTAGGGGCGGAAGCCCTAAAACGCCCAGCACCATGAATAACCCTGACCGTCGCGATTTTCTTCTTTCCCTTTCCCCCGCCATGGTGGGACTCAGCCTCACCGGACTTGCCTAGTCCCAGAAGTCCGGGGCGAGGAGTGAATGTTCCCACGGTGCCAGGGTCGATACTCGTGATTCCAACAACCTGATCCGTATCACTTCGCGGTCTGAGGGAAACCTAAAGCGCTTCATGTTGGCCGGCGAACTCCTTGAGGTCCTCAATCTCCCGGGCGGCAATCCGAACTTGATTGTCCCCTTCGGCGATCTCACCGTCATTCCCTATCTCAAGGGCAACGCCGGGATGAAAGGTCAGCCGGACAACGGCTTCATCAGCATCCTCGACAAGGACCACAAGATCCTCTCGAAACTCGCCGCTCCAGCTCCGGTCTACACCGATGGAAAGCTCGCCTCCCTTGGCTCTAACACCAAGCTCTTCACCTACCCGCACGGAATCCTGATCGACGACCAACAGAGCATCTACGTCGCGCAGTGGAACTCTGGAAAGACCTATCCGATCAAGCTGGAGAGCGTGGAGTTCTGAACCGGATGGGCAATTGGGACTGCTCGCACAATTTAACAGTCTCTCCGCAGTGTCAGGCCCAGAAGTTTCTCCTCACCTTATCGCGCCTTGGACTCCTGTCCCGCCGCGAGTTCCCACCACGGTGAGGCTTCGGCGCAGGCGCAGTGGACTTCGACGTGACGGTGGCCTTGTTCCTCGAGGGATTTTCGCAGAATGGAAATGGCGAGATCAGGCGCATTGCAGTCCTGGCTCAGGTGGCCCAGAACGACGCGGCGCAAAGCGGGATGCGCGACTTCGGCGACGAGCGCGGCGGTCTGCGCGTTGGAGAGATGACCGTGTCGGGAACTGATGCGCTGCTTGGTGGACCAGGGGCGCTTGGTGTCGGCCTCGAGCAGTGCCTCATCGTAGTTGGCCTCGACAAAGAGTCCGTGTACGCCGCGGAGCCTCTCGACCATGCTTCGGGTGACGAAGCCGGCATCACTGAGCAGACCAAACTTTGATTGTTGGCCCTGAAAGACGAATCCAACCGGATCCACCGCGTCGTGCTGGATGGCAAAGGACTCAATCTGAACACCGCCGATGCGGAAGATCTGGCCCGCATCGAAGATTTTCCAGGTGGCATCATCAACCCCGGTGTCCTTCACGACGCGGGCGGTAGCGGCGGTGGTGTAGACCGGGACCGGCATGTGTTTGAGCAGGACCCGCAGGCCGCGGATGTGGTCGCCGTGCTCGTGGGTGAGAAGAATCCCGTTGAAGGAGTCTGGCGAGAGTCCCAGACCCTGCATGCGGGCCAGGAGTTGCTTGGCGCTGAGACCGGCATCGACGAGCAATCGCACCCCCTCCGACTCGACCACCGTCGAATTTCCTGAACTCCCGCTGCCAAGGACTGCAAATCGAATCACGGGTCGAATGCTAGGAAGCGGCACCCTGCGGGGCAACGCTGGATCGCGAGGACCGATTGCATTTCCTGGGCGAGGGCCTAGGATCCAGACATTCCAGCCATGACGCGCTTCCGCCTTTTCCAAAATCTCCGCACGGCGATCATGCTGTTGACGGCGACAGTGGTCATCGCGCTGGGCGTAGCCTTGTGGTGGGCGAACAAGACCGGCCTGCCTGACACCTGGCGGGCAATGATCGAGGGCGAGCTGGAAAAGCAAGGCCTTCATGTCAGCATCGCCCGGCTAAGCTACCAACCGCTGCGGGGCGTCGTGGCGGAGGAGATCCGGGTGTATTCAGATGATTTCCACCAGCACCAGGTCTCAAGAATGCAGCGGGTGGTCATCGAGTTGGACAAGCCACGACTGGCGCGCGGCGAGGTCAAGATCACCCGGTTCGAGCTGGTGGACGGCCGGCTGGCTCTGCCAGTGGACCCGCAGGACCCCAAGTCTGAAGTGCTGGAAGCGACGCACGTGAACGCGATCATCTCGATGCCTGGCGGCCGACTCTTAGAGATCCGTGACGCACGCGGCGAGGTGGAGGGAATCGAAGTCACGCTGACGGCCCGCCTTCTCGGCTACCGCCCGACGATGAGTGCTCCGGACAGCGACGATCCCGGCGGCAAGAGCCGGATGGAGTTGCTGAGGCGCTGCCTGGACTCCGCCCGCGAGTGGAAGTATGACGAGAAGGAAAAGCCGAAGGTGAGCGTGTCGATCGACGGAGATCTCTCCGACCGTTCGACCTTGCACGGCCGCTTTCGCGTGACCGCACCAAATGTTGAGAAAAACGGGCACGTTCTGGACAAGATTTCCGTCGAGGCGGAGTGGAACGGGACCCTGTTGACGGTGACCTCGCTGAGGGCCTCTGACCAACGCGGCTCGCTCGACGCGCGGCTGGATTTCGACATGAATGGACGCGAGGGGCGGTTCGGAGCGACCTCGACTCTGGATGCCACTCACTTGCTGAGGTCGTGGTTCGCAGTCCCGGAAATCCGCGATCTGTCATTCGCCGGTGAGCAGCGGCTGGAAGGCAGCGGCGAGTTCAAGCTTGTCGACGGCGGACCACCGGCGGTGAGCGTCACGGGGTTGGCGTCTTGTCGAGCCCTATTGATCAAGGGGGTGCCGTTCGACTCGTTCGACACCACGTTTTCGTGGCGGAACGGCAACCTCTACCTGCGGGATCTCAAGATCGCCCGGCGTGATGGACAAGCGACCGGGAAACTGCTGCTTCAGGATCGATATCTGAAATTCGCAGTGCACACCAACCTGCCGATCGATGTGGGTCGTCCTTTTTTCGTAAACCACCCCTTTGGTTTGGTGCTGAAAGATTTCGGCGACAACGGACGCACGCGCGAGGACACGGACCTCGAGTTCGCCTTCGATCTGGACGAACCTGAGTCATGGATCTGCACCGGACACGCGCAGATGGACCATGGGTCATACCGGGACATTCCGGTGGTGACCGCACAGTGTGATTTTTCCCTCAACCATCAGGAACTTGATTTCAAGGACGGCAGTGCGGAATTCGACTACACGGCCTACCCGATGCAGCATGCCCACAATGGTGCCAAGTCAGGAGCTGTGAAGATGAAGCGGGTGCGCTACGATGCCGCGAGCGCATTGGTCGAGATCGTCGGGGTGGAAGGGAATATCTGGCCTGCACCAGTGCTGAGAATGTTCGCGCAGGATGTGGCGGATCATCTTGAAACCTATCGCTTCCACCAGCCGCCGAGTCTGGTGGCAAACGGGGTGGTGGATACCAAGCCAAAAGGCAGGACCGATCTTCGGGTGAGCTTCAAATCGAGCAGTGCAACCGACTACGATTTTCTGGGTAAGGCACTGACCCTGCAATCCCCTTCGGGAAACGTCCGGGTACAGAATGACAAGGTCACGGTGAGCGATCTTGAATTCTCAGCGTTCGACGGACCGGTGCGCGCGAGTCTCCTCAGCGCCCCTTCGAGGAGCGGGACGAGCGAGCTTAGTGGTGAGTTCAGTTGGACGCGGGTATCCTTCAACGAAATTGCCTCGATGTATGGGTTTGATACAAAGGGTGGCGGAGAGGTAACCGGCCGGATCGAGTTCAATACCGCAATCAACGCCATCGAGACCATGAATGGCAAGGGCCTGGTTGGACTGGAGAATGGCGAGCTTTTCTCTGTTCCGATTTTCGGTCCACTGTCCCCCTTGGTCGCGGGCATCCTAGCCGACAAGCGGGCGGGATTTGAGAAAGCAGGCGATGCGTTCTGCACATTCAGCATTCGCGATGGCATCCTGCGGACGAACGACTTCAAAACGTCCACGCCCTCGATGGTATTCACAGGCGACGCCCGGGTGGATTTACCCAGAATGGCGATCGACATGACCATGCGGATGAACGCACGTGGCCTGCTGGGCATCATCACCCTTCCCCTGCTGCCATTCTACGGTCTGTTCCAATTCCACGGCAGCGGTCCGCTCAAGACCCCTGCTTGGGAAAACGTCATGTTCACCTCCCCTCCGGAGGGCCAGAAGGACGTCCTTCTCAATCCTCCCAAAGCGATGATCATCAGAGAGAATTAAGGTCGGGATTCGGTGAAGTCATGCCTTGCACCGCACACCACCAAGTGCCAATCTTCCATCGCAACGAACGCTGCGCGTTCACCTGAAATTCAACCACGCCACACCATGTCAGACGCATTCTCAACTCCCAACGCCTTGGATCCGGAAGCCGGATTCACCCGGGCCCCATCGGTCGGTCAGGCCGCCAACGATCTCCGCGCCGCCGCCGGTGAAAAAGCCCGCGAGTTCGTCAATACCGCCTCGGAGCAGGCTACCGTTATCAAGGACCGCACGGTGGAAACCGCGCAGCACCTTCGCGAAGTGGCCACCGAAAAGGCGACCCACCTCAAGAATGTCGCTGCTGAAAAGGCCCAAAAGCTCCGCAGTGCCGCCACCGAGCAATGGCAGGACGGGCGCGACAAAGCCAAGGAACTGCATATCACGACCGAAGACTACATCCGCGAGCATCCCACCAAATGCGTGCTCGGTGCCCTTGGCGTCGGGTTCCTCATTGGACTCATCGCCCGTCGATAATCGCCCCTGTGGATCCAACACCCGAGATCAACCCTGAAGCGCCTCCCGCAAACTGGCGGGAGGCGGTTTCGGACTTGTTGTCGTCACGCGTCGAACTGATCCAGATGGAGGCCAAACAAGCCTCCGCTGCCGGCGCAGTGAAAGCTGCGGCACTCACCGCGATGGTGATCGCGATCGCTTTCACCTGGGCCCTGCTGCTCGCAGGCGGCATTCCCCTGATCGCCTGGCTTTCAGGGGTCCAGTGGCCGCTGATCGCTCTTGCCACCGCTGCAGCACATCTACTCCTGGCCTTGGTGATGCTGGCAAGACTCCGCCGCCAGGGTTCACCTGTTTTCCCGATCACCCGTAATGAGTTCAAACGAGACCGCGAATGGTTCAGAAACCTCAAGCCTCCACAGTAGTCGACTTGCTCCGCCGCAGCCAATTGGGCCGTGATCGGTTGAGCGTGGATATTTCGGAGTTCAAGCATCGCATCGACATCCCCAGCCGGCTCAAGGAATCCCTCGACCGTAACCCGATCGGCTGGATCGGAGGGGGACTGGCGGCGGGACTGCTGGCCAGCATGACCTTGCGCCGCTCGGCGCCTGCCGTCCCGAAAAGGAAATCCGGTCTGGTCGGGCTTGCCCTCACAGTCGCTGGCACCTTGGCCAGACCCCTCTTGAAAACCTGGCTCACCGGAAAGCTTCGCTCGACTCTCGATTCCCGCGACGCGGCCCCCCCTCCCTTCGGGAAAGCTTGATGTTCCGGCTTCCCAAACCCATTTAGACACCCTTCAACCTCCCCAGACATGTCCGAACACACGGTACTCGACCACGTTGATCAATATCTCCAGCTCGGCCGCGATTACGATTGTTCGGACGTTCATCTGGCGACGGCCTACCCACCTGCATGGAGACGTTTCGGCCAGCTGAGCCCGATCTGGGAGGATCATCCACCTCTAAAAGCGGAGGATGCCGAGCGGCTCGCGAAGTCCTTCCTCGGCGAGAAGGAATGGGCCCGCCTCCAGGACCACGGCGATGTGGACTTCGCCTACTCGAATGTTGCCGGCCGCTACCGCGCCTCCGTGGTCAAGCAGCGTCTCGGCTACGACATGGTGTTTCGAATCATCAACACGACCATCCGCACCATGGAGGAAATCGGCCTCCCGCTGGAACACATCCTGCCACTGACCCGCTATCAGAATGGTCTCATTCTCATCACCGGCTCCGTCGGCTCCGGGAAGTCCACCACGCTTGCCGCGCTGATCGATTTCATCAACCGCGACCGCGATGACCACATCCTCACGCTCGAGGATCCGATCGAGTACGTGTTCGAATCCAAAGGCTGTCACGTCAACCAGCGAGAAGTCCGCAAGCACACCGATTCCTTCGCCAAGGCCCTCCGCGGGGCCCTGCGGGAAGATCCGGACGTCATCATGGTGGGAGAAATGCGCGATCTGGAAACCATCCAGCTCGCCCTGACCGCAGCAGAAACGGGCCACCTGGTCCTCGGCACGCTCCACACCGGTAACGCTCCCCGAACGCTTGACCGGGTGCTCGACGTGTTCCCGACCGACCAGCGCGATCAGATCCGCATCATGGTGTCCGAGTCACTCCGCGGCATTCTCTCCCAGCAGCTCGTGCCACGCGCCGATGGCAAGGGTCGCGTGATGTCAATGGAGCTTCTCGTCAACACACCCGCGGTCGCTAACTGCATCCGTGAAGGCAAGACCTTCATGCTGCCCGGTGTCATGCAGACCGGCAAGAACGTCGGCATGATCACCATGGATGAATCCCTTCGTAAACTCTACGTCAAGGGCCTCATCACCCAGCAGGAGGCTACTTTCCGATCCGAGGACAAGAACCAGATGCGGGACTTCTTCAAATCCTGAGTCAGCGATTTCTTCACTCCCTCCGCCCACCCTTTCCCATGGCTCAGATCGACTCACTCTTCGCCTATCTCGTTCAACAACGAGGTTCAGACCTTCATCTTTCAGAAGGCCAGCCTCCAAAGGTCCGCGTTCACGGATCAATCGTTCCAATTCCCGATCAGCCGGTCTTGTTGGGCGAAGTCTTCCGCGACTTGCTTGCTGAAATTTGTGATCCAAAGGCCTTTGCGAAGTACCTTGAATCTGGTGACCTCGATTTCGCCTACGCGATGGATGAACAGTCCCGCTTCCGCTGCAACTACCTCAAGCAGAGCAATGGCTTGGCGGCGGTGTTCCGCTTGATTCCAACCGAGATCGCCTCGCTGGAAGACCTCGGGGTGCCACCGATGGTGAAGGAATTCGGACACATGCGCTCCGGCCTCGTACTGGTCACGGGTCCCACGGGTTCCGGTAAATCGACCACGCTCGCGGCGCTGCTCGATTACATCAACACCAACTTCAACCGACACATCATCACGGTCGAGGAGCCGATCGAATTCGTTCACCGTAACAAGCGCTCGATCATCACCCAGCGGGAAGTTCCGATTCAAACGCCTTCGTTCGCCGACGGTCTGCGTGCCGCTCTCCGTGAGGATTCGGACATCGTGCTGGTCGGAGAAATGCGCGACCTCGAAACCATCTCCCTCGCCCTGACCGCG
>Ga0209499_1002872_pt1 | contig 10798 bp, 12 predicted proteins | sample C_130208_EF_Meta_FD_187306 | JGI IMG/M metagenome (GOLD analysis project Ga0209499, IMG submission 187306) | Freshwater microbial communities from Lake Croche, Canada to study carbon cycling - C_130208_EF_MetaG (SPAdes) (version 2) | ecosystem: Environmental > Aquatic > Freshwater > Lake...
TGTAAATAGCAAACTGTCCTGGAGGCGCAACGCAAGGATCATAGACTGCCAAAGCACAATGTATGGGCTGCATAATACGCTTAGCCGCTATGGCGGCATCGTAATAACGTAAAACCTTAAGCGTCTGTTTTTTATGCTGACAATAGAACTGCTTTACGCTATGTGCGCTGCCATTGCTAGGCAATCTTATGCGTAAAGGCTGATGACCAAAGGTCGGCACATTAAAATGAGCTTTGCTAATACGCGATTCAAAAGCCAAAGCCAAGGCACCTATTCCGCCAGCTAAACTGATACCTAAATAACCTAAATGGCCGGCTGTTTGTGGAAATAAAATCAACATCACACTGACAGACAGCCACAGATCTTCAACGCAACCACCGAGCACATAAGTGTCTTTATGATTAATATTATGTAAGACGTGCCAATAAGGCTCAGAAGAAAAAGGTGGCTGGGCACTGAGGGCTAAACCGCGAAAACAAGGAAACAATAACGCAGCTTCTTTAAACGGCAGATGATAATCAGGTTCGTCACGACCGCCATAACCGTGCCCGATAATAAAGCCTCGTTTAATCAGTCCAGAAATCGGCACTAATAACCAAGCCTGAATAATAATGTGATCGGTAGAGGTATAACTCAGCATAAAGACACGCCAGCCGAATTTGTCTTTATGAATAAGCTTAATCTGCGGCTTAGGGGTAAGGCTTAAGGCTTTTTGATAACGTGACTGCCAAAAGCTATCAAAATCTTTAGGTTCTTTCGGTGTCGTTATCGCTAATAATTGGGCTAATGAATAACCATAGCTGGGATCAAAATCATAGTCGGTTACAAAATCCATAAGCTCTTCGTTGACATCGCCTTTATAAAACGCTGTTTATAACATAAAAACGATAACAGGATTATGTAAAGCAATGGATTGCTGCCAAGTAAAGCTTGTACCATCAAAAAACAAGGCGAACCACTAAAAAGATAGCCGATTGAGTTAGTTAAAATAAACCTATAATAACAGGCAATTTCATTCTTTTGTGGGAGCGGCTAAAGCCTCTCCCACACTCTCTACAAAACAGGCTCATCAACTCATGTTACTGGATTTTTCCCCTTACCAACTATTAGCCATTGCCCTAGTATTTATCTGGACGGGCTTTGTGCGCACTGGGCTTGGGTTTGGTGGCGCTGCCTTAGGATTACCGCTGATGTTATTCGTGCAGAATAATCCACTGTTGTGGTTGCCTATTATCAGCGTACATTTATTGTTCTTTTCTGGCTTAACACTAGTCAATCGCTTGCATAATGTGGACTGGCTCTATTTACGACGTTCTTCTATTTATATTTTTCCACCGGCCATCATCGGCGTGTTTGGTTTGTTAAATTTACCAACCTTATGGCTAAATAGTTTTATTTATTCGGTTACCTTATTTTATGGTCTGACTTGGCTATTCAATCAAGGCATTGAAAGTCGCCATGTTTGGGCGGATAAAGGTTTACTTATTTTAGGTGGCTATATTGCGGGGATTTCTTTAAGCGGCGCACCATTGATGGTGGCTGTCTACATGAAGCATGTTAGCAGATACCAATTACGCGATACCCTGTTTGTATTATGGTTCATCTTAGTCAGCATTAAAATGACGACCTTTATCGTGTTATCGGTTGATTTGCATTTTAATGCCGCACTGACGCTGTTACCGATTGCAGCCATAGGTCATGTTATGGGTTTAAAAGCACATAACGCCATTATGCGTAATGATTTATTGTTTAAACGCTGGATTGGTGGTGGCTTAGTGGTCGTTAGCATCTTGGGTTTAGGCTATTTATATAGTCAACAAATGTTAGTATCCCTCTAAAGAAACATAAGATAAAAGCGTAGCTCTCTCACTCTCAAAAAAAATTGGTAATGATCATTTTTTCCGATAAACTCATTCAGAGCTCGCTGTGATTATATAATCACCGAGTGATGTTTTAATTCAACTATTAGGGGGTTATTTAATCATGTCGGATCCAGAAAACCATGATGATGGAAGAGCATCAAAAAATATAAAAATCTTACTATGGGTTATCGCTGGTGTAACGCTATGGATAGTACTTCAATCATTAATTGGCGTACCCATGAAGATGTAAAAACTTAAGCATCATCAATGCGCTGATGATGCTTATACATCAATCAATAGCTTATTAACAATCACTATGATTTTCTAATGGACATAAAAAAGCCCTACATTCTCATGTAAGGCTTTATTGAATTACATCGTGGCCTAGCTCTGCGCGCTTCGTTATAGACAACTTTTACAGTCGCGTAGGGTTGGCAACGCTCAATGCCCACCGTGTATATCGGCAAATGGTGGGCAAACGAAAAAGCTGTTTGCCCAACCTACACGTCTTGGCGTTTTAAAACAGCTGAAGCTGTTTTACTCCAAGTACAAAGAATACGTGTGTTTAACGATGAGAGCTTTGCGTGGGAACGATAAAACCCTTAAGACTTAGAAGCTGCTGCCTCTTTCGAGCAATGATGAACACAGGCTTTAGTTTTTTTGCCGTGATGATGTTTTGGGCAACTATGCGCTGCTGATGCTTTATGATCGCAATGTTTAGCACAGGCTTTAGAATTTTTACCGTGATGTTTTTTACAATGTTGGTAATTTGCTTTAGGAGCTTCTACAGCAGGCTCAGCCACTACAACAGGCTCAGCTGCGGGTGCTTCAACAACAACAGCTGCAGCTTCTTCAGCCATGGGTTTTTGTGCTTCGCAACCAGCTAGGGCAAACATTGTAAACAAACTCGTAGCGATTAATATGTGTTTAATTTTCATAATGATTCTCATGGATAATAGACTTTAGAGCGATAATTCTATGATTGATTAGCTAATAACACAAATAAATCAGCCTAAAACATTAGGATAAACACGAGTTGCTTTAGCCAATCGGTCATTAATCGCTCGCCACGCTTCAGTTTGAGGTGGCAGCTCTACCAATATAATATCTAAATGCAAACTATCCAGCTCTCTTAATGAACTATATAAGACTCGAGCATAAGCATCGGCTTGTTTAGGCATACGAATAACGATCCCTAAATTACTTTCATTACCCAGATGAGTATGGCTAGTCAATAGACCTATTTTTTTACCTTGTTTAATCAAGCCAGCAATAATGGTCGACAAACTCGCTGTAGTACATGACAGTGCTGGCGTGGTCGGCGCATAGTGAACTGCCATCATACCCGGAGCGCGGATCTGCATAGCATCCAGCTGTTCGACTTGCGGCGTTAGTAATACTTTGGTTTGTAAAACAGCTTCAATTTGATCTAGGGTAATATGACCCGGTCTTAATAGCTTAGCTTGAGCGCCACTTAGATCAACAATCGTTGATTCTACGCCCACCTGACAAGCGCCACCGTCCAAGATCATATCTACGGCATCTCCAAGCTCTTCTTGTACATGAATGGCTAGCGTGGGACTAATACGACAAAACCGATTAGCAGACGGAGCGGCAACGCCACCACCAAAAGCTTGTAACAAACGTAAAGCTACGGGATGATCAGGCATGCGTAAACCCACCGTATCCTGCCCGCCCGTTACCTCCAAGGGAACTTCCTGTCTTTTCTTTAAAATTAATGCCAAAGGTCCTGGCCAAAAATGGGCAGCTAGTTGCTGTGCAGCCTCAGGTACTGACAAAGCCCAAGCATCAAGACTGGCTACATTTGGAATGTGTACAATAAGTGGATGATCTACGGGGCGACCTTTCGCAAGAAATATGCGTCGAACAGCGTCAGGATTAGACGCATCAGCACCCAAGCCATAAACAGTCTCAGTTGGAAAAGCGACCAAACGCCCCTGTCTTAATAAATCGACCGCCCGCTCAATAGCCGCATCATTTGCAAAAATAGGATTCATGTAGCGATAGTAATTGAGATGACGTTAAACATTAGGATTCTATTTGAGTTCATTATGTTGTAGCAGCGAATGCCTGTTGATAAAGAGCGTATGCAATACGCCCCTACCCCAGCTTAAAGCCGACAAAAAAACCAGCTACCGCACTGCCACCCTGAATAGGCTTGTTGCCACTTTGAATAGTTGATAGACATTCCTTTAATAATTCAAAGCCGTGTTTTACTGAACCGATAAAACTATCGCCCACCTCTTGGAGGTTTATGTTGTGAGAGCCTTTAAAGTCAAAATATTGCAACACAAATAAAGCCACAACCGCTGCCCCAAGGCAAAACAAGGCTATCTTCAACATTTTTTTAGCGAAAAAACCTACGGCTAAACCAATAACAAAGGGGCCACCCACATTACCTAAAAGGAAATCAGGATTAAGAATATCAGCAAAGGGAGCGGTATTAACGGGATTATTATTCATAACGACACATAAAAAAATTTTCTCATAGTAACAGAGAATTCATGTTCGTCATAGACTGATGCATGCGCTGGGTGAGACAGCGCGAATGCCTGTTAATAAGGGCGAAGGTGTCGCCCCTACAAATATATTTCACATAGGAGTCACTTGATTTCTCATCACGACTTAATAATCAATTCATTTTATTATTAATCGGCAGATCATCATTCAAAGCATACCAACCCACAGTGATTCTGTAGACCAGCCAGACCACAACTGAAATCAGCACAAAAACCCCGATACCCATAGCAAAAGTAACACCTGATATTGCAAATCCAGCTAAGGTTATCCAGGTAGTTTTGATTTGCCAGTTGAAATGCGATTCCAACCATGTGCCTTGCACCTCATTTCGTTTAATGAAATTAAGCGCCACAGCCACCAGCAAGGGCAAGCCAGCAAGCATAAAAGTTAATGCCTGACATAAGTAAATAGCGGCTGTAAGTAGCTTTAATATGCGTAATTTATCAGTCGCTATTTGTTCGATGGAAATATCATTCATATAAAAAACCAACCTATTAACTATTTTATAAATTAAATGCGTAAGATGTTGTGCCAACGATGGCTCATCAATACTGCTTAAACAGCACAATCTGCTGCGTTTTTAACAAAAAAAACGGGCGGATTAGTCCGCCCGTTTCTTGTTAGCTATTAATATTATTTACTACCCGCTTTAATGTGCACTACAGCTTCTTCAGCTGATTTAGTGGCGGGTTCCACATGCCCTAAATTGCCCTCATCAATTGATTTTTGCAATGATGCTGAAGCAGCATCTAAATGATTTTTTGAGGCCCCTTTAGCTACTAAAGATCCAGCGAGCGTATGATCCAAAGCTTTTTTTGCATGTTCGACCAAAATCGGAGCGTGCCCAGCTTTACCATGAACTACCGCAGCGTCAGCATGTACCAGTGCTTTTTCTGTATGTTCATCAGCGAAAACGGTAGTGCTTAAACACAATAACAAACCTGCAAATAGTGCTGCTAATTTTTTCATTTTTCTACCCTTATTTAGAATATTGATGTTGTCAGTTCACTCAGAAATGATTCCTACCCTGCTCGATAGACTGATTTTGTGCTGGATTGAAACAATCTAATGACTCCCCCTGCTGCGACCTTTGTAAATAGGTAATCCACTATCATCTTCACAAAAGTCATAGCGAGGCGAGCGTTGAATATATAAACAATAATCCGTTAATAAATCTATTCGTAGTTATACGTAGAACAAAACCATAAAATCGTATCTGACTGTTTATCATTGGTTTTTTATCCTACTAGGGTATCTAAGATCATAAAATATTTAGGCGATGAACAACTATTGGGGTTTAGGTAGATTGTTAGCATGTTCATTATCGATATCAGCGCCTAAAAGATCGTTTTATTGGTACAGATTTTTTATAGCCTTTTAGTAACAGCCTGCAATAAGGTAAAATGCTGAGGACATCTTTATTGATCACCTAAACCCTACACAAAAGGACTACTATCATGAAAAAAACCCTGTTTCTGATTGCCTCGTTACTAGTTACTGGCAGCGCTTTCGCAACGACTGATCATTATCTGTTACGTGATGGCAATCATGTTCAACATTTAAAAGTGACTAATCTAAACAATGAAACTCACGTTAGCGCAGACGTCAATTTTGAACCTAATGCTAACGAAGCGGGCAGCAAAGCCTGTTCTGGCGAAGTTTCTGGAGAAGCTAAAGCGCTTTCTGCGACTGAATTAGTCCTTAAAAAACATTCTCCAAGTGAAGCGACTTATTGCGAATTAAAGATTCATTTGAGTGCTGAAGGCGCAAAAATTGAACAATCAAAAGACTGTGATAATTTTGCTGCTGGTATCTGCCGCTTTTCTAGCGATGATAAAGAATTAGTTAAAGTAAAATAGCCATACGACTGTGGCACGTTCCGCGTGCCACTATTGATGTCGGTCTAACTTGCGATAACTAATCGCTTCACTCAAATGCTTGATGTCGATATGCTCTGAACCCGCCAAATCGGCAATAGTCAGCGCCACTTTTAAGATACGATGATAAGCCCGATGTGATAAGCCAAATTTATCCATTGCTTGCTCTAAGAGCTGATGGCTTTGCTCAGATAAAATACATAACTGTTTGACTTCTTTTGCACTGAGTGCCGAATTAGCTTTTCCACTACGCGCTAGGGCAATATTACGTGCGGCAATAACTCGTGCTCTTATAGTTGCACTGGTTTCTTCACCACCCGCCACACCCTTACGCAACACTTCATGAGAAATCCTTGGCACTTCCAAGTGCATATCAATACGATCTAATAACGGCCCCGACACTCTTGCGCGATAACGCTGCACCTGCTCAGACGTACAATGACATCGCCCTGACGCATCGCCTAAATAACCACAGGGACAAGGATTCATAGCAGCTATCAACTGGAATCTAGCCGGAAAGTCGACTTGCCTAGCCGCACGAGAAATTGTGATATGCCCTGTTTCTAAAGGCTCACGTAAGACTTCCAAGACCTTCCTGTCAAATTCAGGTAATTCATCCAAAAATAAAGCACCATTATGAGCTAGCGATATTTCACCCGGCCTAGGATTACTACCCCCACCCACCATAGCCGCAGCGGATGCAGTATGATGCGGCGCTCGATAAGGGGGCTTTAACCAACTAGCTACATCCAGCCCTTGATCGCTGATTGAAGCAATGGCGGCGCTCTCTTGAGCTTGTTCTTCGGTTAATAACGGTAAAATAGTAGGCAATCTAGCCGCCAACATCGATTTACCGGTACCCGGTGGGCCTAGCATGATGACATTATGCGCACCGGCAGCGGCAATTTCAAAAGCTCTTTTTACATGATACTGACCATGCACATCTGAAAAATCAATCTTACTAATAATCTCAGTCGCTACAGGCTGTTGAAATTCACTTTGAATCAGCGTTTGACCACTCAGATGAGCGCAGACTTCTAACAGATGACCAGCCGGTATGATTTCAATGCCTTTGACTAAGGCGGCTTCTGCGGTATTTTCTTTAGGTAGAATTAATTTTCTGTGTTGGTTTCTAACTTGAATGGCGATAGGCAGCACACCGTTGATAGGTCGTAATTCACCACCTAAAGACAGTTCACCCACACATTCATATTGATCAAGATTAGCCATCGGTATTTGCCCAGAGGCGGCTAACACGCCTAAAGCTATCGCTAAATCAAAACGCCCGCCTTCTTTGGGTAAATCCGCCGGTGCTAGATTGACAGTAATACGCTGGGCAGGAAATTCAAAACGAGAATTTAAAATCGCGCCTCTAACCCTATCTTTGCTTTCTTTAACCGCTGTCTCTGGAAGCCCTACGATATTGAGTGCCGGCAAGCCATTCGCGACATGTACCTCAACTGTTACCAGCGGAGCATTGATGCCGGAACGGCCTCGGCTAAAAATAACAGCTAAGCCCATAAAAAAAGCCTGCTGAGTTGACAGTTATAAATCGGCTTTATCTAAAACAGACTGCTCTATTTCGGCAACGCGCTTTTCTAGGCTTTCTAAATTTGAGCGCGTTTTAGCTAAAACCAGCTTTTGCACTTCAAACTCTTCACGCGTCACCAAATCTAACTTGGCTAACGTGCCTTGCAACACCGCTTGGAAAGTTTTTTCCAAGTCGTCTTTTAAGCTATTCAAACCGGGAGGAATGACACCCGCTAAACGGCTGGCAATGTCATCTATAGACTTAGAATCAAACATTAAAATAATCTCATCTTATTAAAGGGTTATTACTGGGGTTATAAACTATCACAATCCAGGTTTAGAGGCAACGCAGTTAAGTTGAGCTTGTTATTTAATCAGCTCATTGCAACAGTTTTAGCGCTTACCTGTTAAATAGCTAAAGCTATTTTATTGCAAATATTCACCCAGTAAAAAAGCAAGCATTAACTTCGAAAGCTAGCAATCACTCAAAATAAGTTCAATAAGCCAGTATTACTACCTATATTTTTAAAAATTTTATTATGTAATACTTTCAAAAAAGAGCCCTTTATTGACTAGATGCAATGAGTCGTTAGATTGAATAAGCTGAACCATCTGCTAAACCTATCTTAAGGTCGATAGTAGCTACAGTACGACGTGTTAAACATATAGCAGACCTTACAGTAGCTACTGCAAGACTTACTAAAACTATCTCAAGGCTAAAGTAGCTATAGCACGACGTGTTAAACATATAGCAGACCTTACAGTAGCTACTGCAAGACCTACTAAAGCTATCTCAAGGCTAAAGTAGCTATAGCACGACGTGTTAAACATATAGCAGACCTTACAGTAGCTACTGTAAGGTCTGCTAAAGCTATCTCAAGGCTAAAGTAGCTATAACACGACATGATCAATACTTATCAAGCTTCAAAACAAATATAGCACGACCTACACAAGCTAGCTTTACCAAGCACTACCAAGAACAGATCGTCTTATACTTAACTTAAACTCAGAGATTACTATCATGAAAATCATCCAAACTAAACTAGACTTTGTTAAATTTCCACCGATAGCAAAAGTAGGCTTTTACCGTAATGTCATTACTAAATTTACAGGCAACCTCCGCTTTCCAACACCCGATGTATCAATGCTCGATGCCAGCGCAGCTGTTGATGCCTTAGAAAGAGCCATCATAGCCGCAAGTGATGGTGGACGCACCTGTATTTCACAAATGCACGATCAAGAAAAACTAACCGACACAGTGTTTCGCAACTTAGCTGCCTATGTAGACAAAATCGCTGTCGGTGATGAATCAACGATATTAAGCAGTGGTTTTCATGAAACCAAACAACCCACTTATACGCCCAAAGCTATTATATCCATCTATAATGGTACTCATTCAGGCTCAGTCATAATCAAAGGCAAAGCAGATCCTAGAGCCGGCGCTTATCATTTACAAATGTGTAAAGGTACTCTGCCTCTAACAGAAGAAGGCTGGATATTATGCGGCGTGAGCACGCGTGCTCAATTTGAACTGAGTGATCTTGATGTGATGTGTATCTATTATTTTCGCATAGCTACAATCACGCCAGAGGGACTAAGTGACTATAGTGAGCCTGTTTCTAAAATAGTGGTTTGATAAAATCCCAGAAAAGACTAACCCCAGCTCTGCGAAGATCCAGATAGGAATATCGCCGAGCTAGGAGGCTGTCCGAGAATAGAAACCGTAGCGAGGGGAAGCTATTTTGAGTCAGATTTTTTGATCATTTGAGGCGAATAGTTGTTCTATTTAACGTTGTGAGCGAGAAAGCTGGCCAAAATAGATTTTCCGCAGTAGGTTTTCTATTCTCGGACAGCCTCCTAGGGCTCAGCATTCCTATCAAGCTTCTTTAATTTTAAAGCTATGCACCCAGACTAAACTCTCGGCTTTCCATTCCATGCCGGCGTGCATTCTTAAGATAATGTCTTTATACATTTCAAGATTAGGATAGCCTTCTGCCTGAGCGTGTTCATCGGTCATATCACCTAAACTTTCGCGCTCTAAGCTAGTCACTTCAAAAGTGATGCCTTCTAGGTCAAAGACTTCACCGGGAAAACCATAGATACCGTCGCGGCGTTGTTGGGTTTTTGTGCCGGCTTTTGCGGCAGCGACTAATTTAGGATGAGTAACTAAACGCTCTATTGAACAGGTTCTTTCAGGATAAGTTGTCATGATGGATATCGGCTAGATTTTAAACGGACTATTGTACACCTGCTGGCAACAAGTTCCCTAAAGCCAAAAGCGCTAAGCGGTATAGCGGTGTAGGTTGGGTTAACGATAGGGCCGTTAGCCCAAGCTACTGTAATATCAACACAAGCGCTTTGTCCCGTGTTAAGTAGTTAGCCGAAAAAGATAAGCTAGATGATTTAAGCCTAACGTAAAAATCGTCCACCGCTAATATCAATCAGGGCACCATTAATATGAGAGGACATATCGCTGGCTAGAAAATGCACACTGCTGGCGACTTCTTCAGCATAAGTATTGCGGCCTAAGGGCGTTTGCTTGCGGTAGTTTTCCATCATTTCTGGGGTGGAATGAATGTCATGATGCTGGGTTTCTACGGTGCCTGGCATCACTGAATTGGTGCGCACATAGGGCGCTAGTTCTTTGGCTAAGGTATGAGTAAAGACCATCAATCCACCTTTTGCGGCGGCATAAGCGCCGCCACCATTAGCACCACCGGTTTGTACGGAAAGTGACAGTATATTAACGATACGTCCACTACCACTATCACGTAGATGTGGAATCGCGCGTTTAGTCACTAGAAAAGCACTGGTCAGATTAATGTCTAAGGATTTATTCCAGTTTTCTAAAGTGCAATCTTCGATCTTGGCACGTTTAACTAAGCCGCCACTATTATTAACGAGAATATCTAAACGACCTGTAACCTCTACTAACTTATCAACCATAGCGTTAGCTGCGCTTTCTTTGGTTAAGTCAGCAGGTAAAAG
>Ga0209499_1002875_pt1 | contig 10795 bp, 8 predicted proteins | sample C_130208_EF_Meta_FD_187306 | JGI IMG/M metagenome (GOLD analysis project Ga0209499, IMG submission 187306) | Freshwater microbial communities from Lake Croche, Canada to study carbon cycling - C_130208_EF_MetaG (SPAdes) (version 2) | ecosystem: Environmental > Aquatic > Freshwater > Lake | place...
AGCGATTCATTCCCCAGAAAGCGGGGAAAAATGTTGTAATTGCGCTCATAAAATTATATGTATTTTCAATCAGTTAAAATGAGCGCCTTGAGAGATTAACTAAGGTAACTCGCAAAAATAAAATACCCCTATAGGATGTGCTGAACGATATTGAAGTGAAACGCATCGCTCTATCGTGATAATGCGCCTTATCTAAGTTAACCTTCAATACCTAGTGGCATTGAAGGTTAAAACTATCTCCAAAGCCAAGCTGTGCATCACCTAAACACCAAGCTATTTACTTTAAATAGCCTTTAAACATCCCCTCTTAAACCTATTTTCTTCAACTTTTGAACGCCTTGTTCATGTTTTGTTAAACTATATTTTGACATGGCAACACTTAGTTGTTACATTATTGTGAAATTATTAATAAACAAATCGTTAATAATAGCAACACTATGTTACTAAAGCTTAGGCTTTAAATATTTGATGTTTTCGGGAGTTTTTGTTATGTCTTACTTCAATGAACCGTTATTAAAACAAGACCTTAATGCCTTAGCGTTTGCCAATGGCACTGGTATTGAAACCGCAAAAACAGCGGATAACGACACTAAAGAATTCATCCCCAAAGATAATAGTAATTTTGAAATAGCACATTTATTAAGCATCGAAAAAGCTAAGCTCATTGAGGCACTTGCTCAATTTCCTGCAACCGCGCTTTGGCTAATTAACAAATATAAAGAAACGGATGCTAGCACTGAACTGGAAGAAGACTTAGCAATTGAACCTGTCCTATCATCCACGTTAATAGACATAAAAAAACAATTTGATGCGCTGAGCCTTAATGCCTCATCTCATGGTATCGAAAAGGTTGATAAAAAAAATCTAGCGTTGGCCTTACAGCTATTTCCTTTTTCTTTTCATGACCTGACAGAACTGATTAATATCTTTGCTTATAGTTACAAATACAGAGAAATTTATTGTCAATCTTTAGGTCAAGACTCTGAAAATAAGATCAACATATTACTTAAAAGACTGGAAGCCTCAGATCATCACAAACCTATAAGCACCAAGGAATGGCTGGCTAGCCTATCCATTTATGATGAGGATTTTTTATTCTTATCCAGTAGTGACATGCATAAACATTACACTCATGCTGTTTTTTATGAGCATAACTGGCTTAAGTTAAGAAAAAAATTAGCAACGGCTAATACAAGACTAGTCTTATTCATTGCTAATCAATATAAAGGTCATTTTTTAGATTTTGATGACCTCGTTCAAGAAGGTCAAACTGGCTTATTAAAGGCTATTGATAAATATGATTACCGCTTAGGTTTTCAGTTTTCAACCTATGCAGGCTATTGGATTAGACAAGCCATATCCAGAGCACTCTCTCGATGCGAAAGAGTAGTAAGAATTCCTTGCGGAAGAATTGGAACCATAAATAAAGTATTTCGCACTAAAGAACAATTCATTGCTCGCACCAATAGAGAGCCGACGACTAAAGAACTAGCCGAACATACTGACTTAACTAGCAATGAAATTCATGCTGTTTTATCAATGTCTCAAACAGCCATGTCTTTTGAAGGCTCTAGCGAAGATGGGGACGTTTCATTTGCCCCCATTGACTTTATAGAACAACAAATATTTACCCCTGCCTTTACAGAAATAGCAAAAGCCGACCTTGATAATATTATGGATAAGGCACTAAAAATACTTAATCCACGAGAAGCTAGAGTTATATGCTGTCATTTTGGTATTGAAGTAGACAAAGAAATGACCCTGCATGAAATTGGCTTAGAACTTGATTTAACTCGCGAACGCGTCAGACAAATTCAAGTGATCGCCTTAAATAAAATAAAACGCAATTTTGGCGAGCAATTAATCAATTTTTTATAATGTACAAAATCATTAAAGAAAGCTACTATAAAATTCTACAAAATCACTAGGATTTTTGAATAACATTTCAAGCTGATAACAGGATAGCATCGGAACATGTCGTTTTGAATGCAGTTGTAGGTAATCGCAATACTACACTTAGCCCCAAGGGGATTTGGAGATTAGAACCATGAAAAAATACATACAAACCACTCTACTTTGGAGCGTGGTATTGGTGGGTGCATTTCTTATCTATAACCGCATAAACACGACGCCGGCCATAGACGAATCCATCGCCTATTCTGACTTTATTTACAAGGTTAAAAATAAATTAGTAGATCGAGTAGAAATAGCAGGCTCTGCTATAAAACTACGCACCTCAGATGGTCAAAACCTTGAAACATTTAACCCTAATGATCCCCATTTAATTGATGATCTTTTAAGTGCTGGCATACAAATAAGAACAAAACCACCTGCACAACAATCGGTATTCATGCAAATGTTTATCTCTTGGTTCCCTATGCTACTTTTAATCGCAGTTTGGATCGTGTATCTGCGAAAAAATCAAGGTGGCGGCATGGGTGGTAATGCTTTTGGAAAAAGCAAAGCCAAGTTGCTGGAAGAAGATAAATTAACAGCTACTTTTGCAGATGTTGCTGGCTGTGAAGAAGCCAAAGAAGAAGTTACAGAGCTGGTTGATTTCTTAAAAGATCCACAAAAATTTCAAAAGTTGGGTGGAAAAATACCCCGCGGTATATTAATGGTTGGCCCTCCAGGCACAGGTAAAACCCTGATAGCAAGAGCCATTGCCGGAGAAGCAGGCGTGAAATTCTTTACGGTTTCTGGTTCTGATTTCGTGGAAATGTTTGTTGGTGTTGGCGCTTCCAGAGTAAGAGACATGTTTGCTCAAGCTAAAGAACACTCACCTTGCATCATATTTATTGATGAAATAGATGCCGTCGGTCGCCAAAGAGGCGGCGCAGGCATGGGTGGCGGTAATGACGAACGCGAACAAACCTTGAATCAATTATTAGTAGAAATGGATGGCTTCACTGGCAACGAAGGCGTTATTGTCATTGCAGCGACTAACCGTGCCGATGTTTTAGATAAAGCCTTGCTCAGACCGGGTCGCTTTGACCGTGAGGTTAATGTTGGTTTACCCGATGTGCGTGGCCGCGAACAAATATTAAACGTACATATTAAGAAAGTCCCAGCAGCGGATGATGTTAAGTTAAAAGATATTGCTAGAGGCACACCAGGCTTTTCAGGGGCAGAATTAGCCAATGTCGTTAATGAAGCAGCCTTATTTGCAGCCAGATCCAACAAAGTGCAAGTCAGCATGAGTGATCTTGAAAAAGCTAAAGATAAAATACTTATGGGTGCTGAAAAACGCACCATGGTGATGACCGAAGAAGATAAATTATTAACGGCTTATCATGAAGCAGGTCATTGCATAGTAGGTGAATCATCTCCTGATCATGATCCTGTTTATAAAGTCAGTATTATGCCTAGAGGCAGAGCTTTAGGTATCACCATGTTCTTGCCTGAAAGAGACCAATACAGTGCTAGCAAACGCAAGTTAGAAAGCCAAATAGCTAGCTTGTTTGGCGGCAGGATTGCAGAACTCATGATTTATGGTGGTGATCGTGTAACGACAGGTGCCTCTAACGACATTGAACGTGCCACTGAACTAGCGCGCAATATGGTGACTCGCTGGGGCTTTTCAGAAAAACTCGGTCCCTTGGTTTATGGTGAACAAGGTGGTCAGTCCTTTATGGGACACCCAGGAACTCAAGGCAGTAAAGTGTCTGGAATCGTTGCCGAACATATTGATGAAGAAATACGCGCCGTAATAGATTGTAACTATCAACGCGCTGAAACCATCTTACAAGAAAACATCAGCATACTTCATAAAATGGCAGATGCGTTGATGAAATGGGAAACCATAGATAAAGATCAGATTGATGATTTGATGGCCGGTAATGAACCACGACCACCACAAGACATTGATAATCTATCTACCCAAAAGCAAAGTTTTACCCAGCAGGAAAAAGTCGATGTTAAAACTATAACAAGCAATATTGACAAGAATAAACCTGCTGGACAAGTTTGAGGTGCGTTCATTTTATAGGGGCTTAACAGCCCCTTTTTTTTGTAATAAATCCCAGATTAAGTCAAAACCCTATAAGACTTGGAGTGCTGAGCTTCAGCTATTGCTTTATAAAACAGCTAAAGCTGTTTTACTCCATACTTAATTTATTGCTTTAACACTGCCGTTACAACAAAATCTTATCTCGCTAAGGCCATCTCATAGCCTTATAAAATATCTAACTTCGCATAAGCAAGCATTAGCCATTTAACACCCACTGGCTTGAAATTAATTTGTAAACGCTCTTGAGCGCCCTCACCTTCTATTTGCAAAATAACACCCTCACCGAATTTAGCATGAGCTACACGTTGACCCAGCTTATAGCTACTCTGCGCCTGAAACATCGCTGGCTTTGCTTGTACGGCAGTCACTGGACGACTAATGGTCGCGCGCATCCTAACTTCTTGTAATAATTCAGCGGGTATTTCGCGTAAAAATCGTGACGGCCTAGGATAAGTCTCGCGCCCGTATAAGCGCCTAGATTCCGCATAGGTCAAATACAGTTGCTGCATAGCCCTAGTCATACCTACATAACATAAGCGGCGTTCTTCTTCCAAGCGACCAGTATCATCTACAGATTGTTGTGACGGAAATAAACCTTCTTCCAGACCTACCAGAAACACCTGCTTAAACTCTAGGCCTTTAGCGCTGTGCAAGGTCATAAGCTGAACACAATCTTCTGATGCGTCTGATTGGCTAACACCTGCCTCCAAGGCGGCATAACTCAGAAACATATCGACTTCGCCCAATTTATCTTCATTATCTTGATCAAACTCAAAGAGCTTAGCGGCATTAACCAGCTCTTCTAAGTTTTCTATTTTCTCCTCGCCTTTATCCATTTTTTCATTTTGATACAAAGCCATTAGTCCGCTTTTTTCAACGATACGCTTAAGCTTTTCTTCCAAGGCCTGCTCTTCGATATCCTTAGCTAAGAACTTAATCAACTCTAAAAAGCCAATCAGCGCATTAGTCGCACGTGCGGACATAGTGCGTTGATTAATCAATAAAATGGCAGCGGCCCATAAAGAAACACTTTGATCACGCGCAATAGTGCGCATTTCATCCAAGGCTTTTGCACCAATTCCGCGAGTCGGTGTATTAATGACACGCTCAAATGAAGCATCATCATCACGGTTGGCGATCAAGCGTAAATAAGCCAAGGCATTTTTAATTTCAGCGCGGTCAAAAAAGCGCAAACCACCATAAACGATGTAAGGTGTACCTGTCGCCATCAACTTTTCTTCAAATTGACGGGACTGGGCATTTGAACGATATAAAATAGCCGTATCACTGCGTAAGCCACCTTCGTTATTCCATGCTCGAATACGATCCACGACAAAATAGGCTTCATCCTGCTCATTAAAAGCGGCATACAAAGAAATTAAATCGCCATCACCGGCATCCGTCCACAGCTCCTTACCCATACGTCCTGTATTGTTGGCAATAACTTTATTTGAAGCCTTTAAAATAGTACCGGTAGAGCGGTAATTTTGCTCTAATTTGACGACTTGATGATTAGGATAATGCCGTTGAAAGCTATAGATATTTTCAATTTTAGCGCCACGCCAGCCATAAATCGATTGATCGTCATCACCGACTACAAACAAATTATCCTTGCCGTCGGTTAATAAGCGTAACCAAGCGTATTGTATGGTGTTGGTATCTTGAAACTCATCCACATGCACTTGTGAGAAGCGCTGCTGATAAAACTCAAGCACATCAGCGTTATCGCGCAATAACTCATGAGCTCGCAGCAGCAATTCAGCAAAGTCGACCAAACCCGAACGATCGCATAGTTCTTCATAGGCTTTATAGATGATTAATCGTTGGCGTTCATGGCTATCACCTGTTTCAACACAATGTCTAGCTCGGATGCCTTCATCTTTCTGCGCATTAATGTACCACTGCATTTCCTTAGGTGGCCATTGCTTATCGTCAAAATTAAGCGTGCTTAACAAGCGTTTAATGACTCGTAATTGATCGCCAGAATCCATCACCTGAAACGTTTCTGGCAACCGTGCCTGCTTGGCATGTCGCCTTAGTAGACGATGAGCGATACCATGAAACGTCCCTATCCATAGGCTATTTGCAGAAATACTCAGCAAGTCTTCTATTCTGCCGCGCATTTCCTTGGCGGCTTTATTAGTAAACGTAACCGCTAAGATACTATGCGGCGATACACCTTCTACCTTAATCTGCCAAGCAATACGATGCACTAATACACGCGTTTTACCACTACCCGCGCCAGCCAATACCAACATCGCCTGAGACGGCGCAGTCACTGCTAGGCGTTGAGTATCATTTAAAGAATCGATTATTGTCGTTACATCCATTATTGTTTTATCACTTGCACATTTTTTAGAGCTGTGTATATTGCCTTTAGCTTTGCAATGTTCGAGTTCATTATTGTTCAGCTACCATAATAACGACTACACAGAAGGGGATTAAGATGAGTTTTGATTTTAAACGCATGACTAAATTTGAGCACAATATAGGCGAAAAGGAAAAACAATACCGTCTATACGCTGGCGCTGCATTAATTGCAATTTCGATTTTCACAGCGTACATAGCATTATTGCTAGTAGGCATGGTTCTGGTTGGAACCGGTTTTTCAGGCTGGTGCCCAGCTTATTCTGGAATAGGCAAAAATACCTGCGACACGACAGAAAACGACCATACGCCTGAAGAAAACTAAAAGACTAAAGGCGAAAGACTAAAGGCGAAAAAGCACAGTGCTTTTGCCTTTTGCCTTTTGCCTTTATTACTCCTCTTTATGAAATTCGCCTTCCAACACATTAGCTTTCGTAGCTTTTTCTTTAAAAACACTACTCGCTTGAATCAGATGATTTTCTAGCACATATTGCGCTATCTTTTTTCGTAAACTCGGCACTAAACAGGCAAAGCCGATAATATCGGTAATAAAACCAGGCGTTAATAATAACGCGCCACCCAACAAAATAATCGGCCCTTCAATCATTTCATAAGCAGGCACTATGCCTTGTGCTAAATTCTCTTGAAAGCTCCTAAAAGTCGAAAAGCCTTGTTGCTTCAATAACCATGCCCCAAATGCGGCAGAAAACACGACCAGAAAAATAGTCGGAAAGGCGCCAATAACGCTACCCACTTCTAGCAATAGATAAATCTCTGCAAAAGGGATAATCAATACGATCAGAAATATTATTTGAAAAATTTTCATAGACAAACTCTTTATTACGAAGGAAAGGCTAAATTCTGGCAGTGCCTGAACTCTTTTAGTATTAGCAACAATATAAAGGCAATTCGTTTTAATTTCTAGGATAATATCCTTATTTAATTTGTCACTAGCCAAAATGTCGACTCCCTATCAAATAATTCTTTGTACCTGTCCTGATAAAGACAGCGCCGAAACGCTTGCGCACTTACTCGTCAACGAGCAATTAAGCGCTTGCGTGAATATTTTACCTGGCATTAGCTCTATTTACTGGTGGCAAGGACAATCAACTTCAGCTCAAGAATTTTTATTACTGATTAAAGCCCATAAAGATCATTATCAGGCCATTGAAAGCTGTATAAAAGCACACCACCCTTACGAGCTGCCTGAAATAATTGCCGTATCTATAGATAACGGCTTACCCGAATATCTGCACTGGATAGATTCATGCCATTCACACATTTGATATTTTTCTGTTTACTGCTGATCAGTAAATTAGCCTTTGCCGTTACTAACAACGAGCCCTTAGCTGCAGAGCAAGCCTTTAAAATTTCCGCCAAAGCCATCAGCGCTGATCAGCTAGAAATTACTTGGGATATTGCCGATGGTTATTATCTGTACCGCGACAAGCTGAAATTCATCTCTAAAACGGCTGCTATTTCGTCAGTCACGCCAGCCTTCCCAGAAGGAGAAACCAAGCATGATGAAAACTTCGGTGACATGGTTGTTTACCATAACAAGCTGAGCATTCCTTTGTCGCTAAGCACCCATCGCGAGTCGTCTATACAACTGCTGGTGCAATATCAGGGCTGCGCCGACAGAGGCATCTGCTATCCGCCGCAGAAAAAAACCTTTAATCTAGCGCTGCCGATGGCCACTATCCGTCCAGCCACGGAGATTGATGCCCTGTTTAAACCCAAAACGACTGAAGACGCTTTATTGCCCGCAGAACAGGCTTTCCGGTTTTTTGCAGCCCTTAACGAGTCAGGTACAATAAAGGTTACTTGGGAAATGGCCCCGGGCTATTATTTATATCGGGACAAAATTCAGCTGGAATTAAGCAACTCGACTGGTAGTCGCTTAGGCGATTACGCCTTACCCAGAGGCACAGCCATCCACGACGAAGCTTTTGGTCAAGTTGAAATATTCCACGAGCAACTGAGCTTTGAGCTGCCGGTCATTCGCACTCAGCCCACCGCGCAAACCCTTACCTTATTAGCCAATTTTCAAGGCTGTGCTGATCGCGGCGTTTGCTATCCGCCGATGAGCCAAAAAATCGACTTGGCATTACCCGCAGGCCCCATTAATGAGGCTGCCGTGCCTGCGCTTTCCGAACAAGATCAAATCGTGACAGCGCTCAAGCAAGACAGCTTAACCATGACCTTGCTTAGCTTTTTTGGCTTCGGCTTATTATTATCGCTAACGCCGTGTATTTTCCCCATGATTCCGATTTTATCCGGCATTATCGTAGGACACGGCAATCATATAACCACCACCCGCGCCTTCTTACTGTCGCTTAGCTATGTCATCGCTTCCGCTTTAACTTACACGGTATTTGGCGTACTTGCGGCCTTATTCGGTGGTAACTTGCAGGCCACGTTTCAGCAACCTTGGATTATCGGCTTGTTCAGCAGCATTTTTGTCATACTGTCCCTATCCATGTTTGGTTTTTACGAGTTAGAGATCCCTAACTGGCTGAAAACTAAATTGCATAATTCCAGCATAAGACATCGTGATGGTTCGCTCTGGGGTGCTGCGATGATGGGCGCTTTGTCATCGTTGATTGTAGGCCCGTGTGTCGCCGCACCCTTGGCAGGTGCGTTGATTTATATAGGCCAAACTGGTGACACATTATTGGGTGGTAGCGCCTTATTTGCGATGGGCTTGGGTATGGGTGTGCCCTTATTGCTATTAGGCGCTTCTGCAGGCAAATTATTGCCCAAAGCCGGAACCTGGCTATACGCCACTAAAGCCGTATTTGGCGTTATTATGCTAGCTATGGCGGTGTGGATGTTGAGTCGCATCTTGCCAGCCGCCATTATCATCCTACTCTGGGCCATGTTACTAATATTGCCAGCCATCTACCTTAAGGCTATCGATCCTTTACCAGAACAGTGTTCAGGTTGGCACAAGCTCTGGAAAGGCATCGGCTTAATGATGCTCGCCTACGGCCTATTATTATTAATCGGTTTCAGCATGGGCAATAACAACCCCTTAAAACCACTACAAGGCTTAGGCGTGAATAATGCGCAGGCCGCCGAACAAGGTCTAGTTTTTAAACGCGTCGCTTCCTTAGCGGCACTGGAAACCGAAATCCAGCAAGCCAGCGCCAATCATCAAGCCGTCATGCTAGATTTTTATGCGGACTGGTGTATCTCTTGCAAAGAAATGGCAGCCTACACCTTTACCGACCCTAAAGTGAAACAAGCCTTAGCCGGTGTCGTATTATTGCAGGCAGATGTCACCAACAATAATGCCGATGACCAAACCTTGTTAACAACATTTAAGCTCATCGGCCCCCCAGCCATTTTATTTTTTGGCACAGATGGCAAAGAAAGCACCGCGCAGCGTGTTATTGGCTATCAAGATGCCGAAAGCTTTATCAAAACCTTACAACGAGTAAAATCATGAAAACAGCCGGACTCATCTTTATAGCCGTCGCCGTGCTGGCGTTGGGCGGGGGCATTATTGCCAGAGGTTTATTATCACCCACAGACCAGACTAGCGTTATGTCTTTACCCGACTTCACCTTGCCCGATGTCTCAGGTCAGCCACATGCTATTTCAGAATGGCAAGGCAAACTAAGAGTGATCAATTTTTGGGCAACTTGGTGTGGACCTTGCCTGAAAGAAATTCCCGAATTTATAGCCCTGCAAGAACAATTTGCCAACAAAGGCCTACAATTTATCGGCATTGCCGTAGATAGCCCAGAAGCCGTAGCAAGCTACCTAAGTTCCATCAACATCAATTACCCCATATTAGTTGGCGACATGCCTGCTATCAGCATCGCCCATCAACTGGGCAATAACATCGATGCCGTGCCTTTTACCGTCATTGTTAATCAACAAGGGCAAATCATCCATCAACATGCGGGTGAATTTTCTAAAGAGCAACTATTGGAAGTCATTAGCCCGTTGTTCAATTAAGGTAACTCGCAAAAAAATAAAATACCCCATAGGATGTGCAAAACAAGGTGAAGCGTATCGCTTTATAGGCATGATGCGCTTCACTATCGTTCAGCACATCCTATGAAAATAGGGGGTTTATTATTGCGTCTTACCTAACGGCCGTACGTCGGATCAATCCGAAGGGTAGATTCTGAACGATAGCGAAAACCCATCACAAGCGGAGCGATAAACTAAGCTTTACCTGAATGCATCTTCGTGAGTTTTTTTGTTCGAATGTTTTTGATCTTGCCTGTGTGCGGCGGTTTGCTGTCGAGACTGTGAAAGTATTATGAGCTGATGTTACGCAGTCACAACGATTTATAAAAAACAAATAATGAGGTCGCTATCGCGACGATGTGTTAATCGGGTTATCGCACCCGAAGGCGAGATACTTTCTTTTGCTCCGCCAAAAGAAAGTATCCAAAGAAAAGG
>Ga0209499_1002877_pt1 | contig 10793 bp, 10 predicted proteins | sample C_130208_EF_Meta_FD_187306 | JGI IMG/M metagenome (GOLD analysis project Ga0209499, IMG submission 187306) | Freshwater microbial communities from Lake Croche, Canada to study carbon cycling - C_130208_EF_MetaG (SPAdes) (version 2) | ecosystem: Environmental > Aquatic > Freshwater > Lake...
AAGCGGTGAAGCGCTAATCTCTTGTGCATATCGAGAGATCATTGAAGAAACTGGTTTGAACATCAAACTAGGCCCATATATCGGATCTGTTGAATATTATGTTCCGGATGGTTTGAAGCATGTCTCGTATTGGTCGGCAACGGTCTTAGATGAAGATCATCCTTTCCATCCTAACGAAGAAGTCGATGATCTGAGTTGGCAAAGAGTTGATGAGGCTACGGCGAAGGCGACTCGGGATAGCGATAAAGAAATTTTGGAACGATTTCTGACAGTGCCGTTTGAAAGCTCGGCTTTGATTATGTTACGTCACGCAAAAGCGCTAGAGCGCTCTGAGTGGCAGGGCGAGGATGAGGATCGCCCATTACAACTCATTGGCCAACAACAAGCGAAGCGGATGCTCTCGTTATATCAAGTCTTTGGAGTAGAAGAGATCCATACCTCAGATGCCGTGCGTTGCCTGGATACGGTGTCGGTAATGGCTCAAGGATTGAGCATCACGCCTAAAATATCTCGGGATATTAGTGAATATACCTACAAGAAAAATAAGGAGAAGGCGATTGATTACGCCAAAGAAATAATCAAGAAGAATTCACAAATTGTTATCTGTAGTCACAATCCAGTCTTGCCGAGGATGATGGAGAAGCTGACAAAGAAGATTGACTTTGACTACCCAGATAATAAATTACAACCAGGTGAAGCATGGATTTTGCACCACGATAAGAAAGAAGTTTTGCAGATAGATAGATTGGATTCGCCGACTATATAGCTTTTTCCATGTAATCCATATACTTCAGCACTATGCCTTCGCGTAATGCCCATGGACATATTTCCAATTCCCGTAGGTCTAAATTTCTCATCACACTCTCGGTTACATAAGCCCCTGCGACAATTTGTTTGGCGCGATTGGTCGAGACACCTGGCAAGCGAGATCGCTCATCATGGGTCATCTCCGTTAACCGAGTTGCAATCTTTCTAATGCTGTCAAACTTGATTGATTTACCGCTACCATCAAACCAGTCACCAGATAACCTAGCAAGCGTTCGAAGTGTTTTACTCGTTGCAATCGCTCGATCTGTATCTTGATGCTTCACTAATGTAAATAAAACTGCCTCTAATTGTGATTCGATATGGTCTCTCATGGCGCGAATTCCTTGTTCGCCATATGGATCTCCAGTTAAAAACTTTTGAGTTAATCGAGAGGCGCCTAACGGTAACGATGTGGCTACCTCTGGTGATTCATCAACCCCCACCGCTATCTCCAATGAACCACCGCCAATATCGATAACCAACAATCGTCCGCTCGACCAGCCAAACCAACGCCTGGCCGCCAGAAAGGTGAGTTTTGCTTCTTCTTCACCAGTTAATACCTGTAAATCGATCGAAAACTCTTGGTTGATTTCTGCGATGATCTCTTCCCCATTTGAAGCCTCTCGTAGTGCCGAGGTGGCAAAGGGGAGTAACTCTTCAACTTTCATGGCTTCTGCTTGTTGTACTGCATTTCCTATAGTGGTGCGTAGAAGTTTGATGCCCTTTTGGTTGATTGCATTTTTCTCATTCAGAAATTCTGTTAACCGTAGTTCTTCTTTGTAGTTAAAGGTTGGATTAGGCCTAGCGCCGGGATGAGTATCGACAACTTGCAGATGGATGGTGTTAGAACCCACATCTAAGACTCCTAATCGCACAGCACCAACCTACCCATTTATCTGCGGGTTGGCTTCAAAGTTTGCTTCGTGTCATAATTGCCCACTCAAAGCGTAGTGTCCGCAGTAGCAGCCCGCCTCCCTAGCTCAGTGGTAGAGCATCCGCCTTGTAAGCGGAAGGTCGTCAGTTCAATCCTGACGGGGGGCTCCACATATGGAGATGTAAGTGCTCGCCCTATTCTCAACATGGCCCCATCCAGCTACTCTCGATAGTGGTACGGAGCAGATGATGAGGAGCAGGCGATGTCAGCACATAAATCAGGTAATTCAATCAGGAAGATTCTTGTTGGTGTTGACGGATCTGAGAAATCGATCCGGGCTTTAGAGTGGGCATCAGAGTTGGCTGCGACGCTAGGGGCTCAGATTGATGTGGTTATTGCATGGCAGACCCCATTTCCCGTTATCGAATTAGTTTCCCTCGGCTTCGACCTGGATCTCACAGAATTCAATGAACGACCATATGAAATTGCCGAATTGAGGATCGAAAAAGCTATTAAACATGTCTTCGGCAAAGTCAACCCAGCAGGTGTAACTCGCAGTATTTCGGAAGGGTATCCGGGCTTGGTACTGGTCGAAAAAAGTAGTGAAGCGGATTTACTCGTGCTCGGTAACCGCGGACACAGCCCTGTCGTTGAAACGTTATTGGGATCTGTGAGCCAGCATTGTTTGGCCCATGCACAGTGCCCGGTCGTTATCATCAAATAGCGAAATATTTCGGCAGGTGATGTACAGATATCTGATCTTTGTCGCGATCATCTTTGCCGTAAATCTTTTGCCCGCGTTCTCGCCTCCAACGTGGACGCTCTTGGTCTTTTATAAACTGAATTCAGATATTAATACCGTTGCAATTGTTATTCTGGGAGTTTTTTCAGCATCTTCTGGGCGCTATCTGCTGGCGCTAGCGACCGGCCTGTTGCGATACAGATTAAATCCACGATCGTTAGCGAATCTTGAGAGCGCTCGTCGATTTTTACTAAGGCGCGGCAGAGGTCGGTTTCTCTACTTCCTTTTCTTCATCATCTCCCCATTACCTTCGGCTCAGATTTTTGAGGCTGCAGCGCTAGTAGATGCACCGTTAGTCCCACTAACAATCGCCTTTATTGGCGGGCGCACTATTAGTTATGCGACCACAGTTATCGGGGCATCTACTCTCAAAGAACATGCCATGGGCGCGATCGTGCTTAACTCCCTGAAATCACCTTGGGGGATAGCGTTGCAATTAATCTGCCTGTTGGCGATCTATCTTTTGATGAAAATCGACTGGGCTCACCACCTGCCACGGCCAGATTAGTTTTTTGAGCCTGATCTTATAGGCTTGGATTATGACAACTTTTAGATCGCCGATATTTGAACTCTCCGACGAATTTATCATCCAGTCAGCACGCTTTAGCCCGATGGGGGCGACGGCATTGGGGATTCAGGGGAGTGATCACCTGTTAGACGATTTTTCGATCGAACACGCAGCGCTCGTTGCCGATTATGCCCGCGATGTGGTGAGGCGTGCTGAGAAGTTGACGCCTATTGACGAGATTGATCGAATCGCCAAAGACGTTTTGATCGATCGCCTTTCGAGCTCAATTCTGCTCTTTGATTCAGATGAGGCGCTCTTCCGTTTCAATCCATTTGGTAACCCGATTACCAGTATTCGTTCAATTTTTACGCTCATGCCTTCTGATTCTCCGGCAGCTATTGCCAATATCACCGCTCGGTTGAACGCGATTGAAGGCGCCTTTGAATCCTGGAAATCAACGTTAGATGCGATGCACCAAAAAGGTAAGACTGCTGCCCGTCGACAGGCCTTGGTTTTGGCAGGTCAAGCAGAGGTCCATGGCAATGGTGGCTATGCGGATATGGCACGAGAATTCGATCCGACCGACACCTACCCAGAGCTCCATGAGGCTGCTGCGAAGGCGCAGATCGCTGCGCTCGCGATGGCAGCGTGGTTGCGTGAAGTTCATGCTCCTCGATCAGTAGAAGCCGACGGAGTTGGTGCGTTGGCGTATGCACCATGGGCCAAACATTTCACTGGTTCGGATCTGGACCTACGAGCTACCTACGAATGGGGCGTGCAGGATTTACAACAGATCAATGATCGTATGTACCTCGCGGCCGAAAAACTAGGACTCAAAGGGAAATCATTAAAGGAAGTCGCAGATTACTGCGAAGAGGCCGAGCTGCATCGCATCGATGGTGCAGACAATTTGGTGAAAAAGCTCTTGGAATTTACCGAAAAGGCGGTCGCCAAGCTCGATGGTCTCTACTTTGATATCGACCCCCGAATCAAGTTTTGCGATGCAAAAATTGCTCCAGAAGGTTCGGCGGCAGCTCCCTACTACATGCCACCGAGTGAAGATCTATCGAGGCCGGGTACGACCTGGTATCCAACCCTGGGTCATGATCGATTTAATTTCTGGCACATCGCCTCAACGTGGTATCACGAAGCAGTTCCTGGACACCATTTGCAATGTGCAACCGCGACAATCGAAGCGGATCGCTTGAGTCGCTTCCAGCGCACGGAAGCCTGGATTAGTGGATATGGTGAGGGTTGGGCTCTCTACGCCGAGCGCTTCATGGACGAACTTGGAGCATTTGACGATCCAGCGATCGAGCTCGGATACCTATCAGGTCAAGCGTTGCGTGCCGCTCGTATCGTCATCGATATTGGCATGCACCTAGGTTACGAAGATTTTGAAGGAAACCCATGGAATGCAACCAGCGGTTATGACTTGTTAGTTAATCGTGCACTACTTGCGCCTGATTTTGCACAGAGTGAAATTGAGCGTTACCTAGGCTGGCCTGGTCAAGCGATTTCCTACAAAGTAGGCGAGCGCAAATGGATGCAAGTCCGTGAAGATGCAAAGGTCCGTTTAGGGGATGACTTTGATATCAAAGCTTGGCATAACTATGCCTTGCGGATCGGACCAATGGGGCTCGATATGTTCGAACGAGAGATGGCCCGCTTCTCCAAAACTGTGGTGTGATGCTCCGATGAAGGTCGTGATTGTTGGGGGCGGAATCATCGGAACGATGCATGCCGTTTTAGCGATAGATACAGGCTACGACGTTCTGCATGTGGAACGAGATTCCGTTCCTATGTCAGCATCTGTGCGAAACTTTGGATTGATCTGGGTAAGTGGACGCGAAGCCGGCAAAGAGCTTGAGATCGCGCTACGTGCGCGTCAGTTATGGGAAGAGATTGGCACCAAAGCTGAAATTGGATTTCGGGCGTGGAGTTCGTTGACCGTTGCACAAAATGAAGCGGAATATGCGGTAATGAAGGAAGCGGTCGCTATGGATGACGCGCAACTTCGGGGATTTTCACTATTGGATCGCAATCAAGTGATTCTCAAAGAACCAGAACTTCGTGGAAACTATCTAGGTGCATTGCATTGCGCCACTGATGCCGTGGTGGAGCCCGTTCTTCTATTGTCAGGGCTCAGGGCATATTTAATGAAACACCCGAGCTACCAATGGATTCCCAATTTTGAGGTCGTGGATTTCTATCATGATGAAACCGGAAACCATGTCACGGATATTTCGGGTGACAAGATTTCAGGCGATCTGATGGCCATCTGTCCGGGCTCAGCTCACGCTGGATTTATTACAGAATTTATGGAAGATGCTCCACTTCGTAAAGTGCATCTGCAAATGGGAGCGACGGTGCCTCACGCAGAAAAGCTGCGCCATTCGATCGCTGACGGGGATTCGATGCGCTACTACCCCGCTTTCAGAGAGCTCTCGCTGGATACTTTGCCGCCCCAATCCGAAATCGCTGCGCAGTACAAAATGCAATTGCTACTCGTTCCTCGCCTGGACGCCTCGCTTACTATCGGTGATACCCACGAATATGTTGAGCCTTTCTCTCATGAAATTTTGGAAGCACCTTATGAACATCTACGTGAAGTGATATCAAATCTATTCGGCGCACCGGCGCCAGTAATCGCACGTCGATGGTCTGGGGTTTATTCCCAGAGCACCAATACGGATATTTATTTCAGAAAAGAGATCGCACCGGGTGCCTTTATCGTTACCGGTGGTGGGGGCCGGGGAAACACGATTTCACCCGCAATTGCAGAGGAGACCATGACAGCATGGCAAAAATTAAGCTCGTAGTTCTCGATGTGGCTGGTACGACCGCACATGACGATGGCCTAGTGGTCAAAGCTTTTACCCTTGCCATGGAGCCTTTGAACCTTACTAATACTGAACTGAAGGAGATGACGGCCTACGTCAAAGCGACCATGGGCCAGCGGAAGATCGATGTTTTTCGCCATCTCTGTCATGGTGATGAGCGTTTGGCTCAATCAGCACACGATCGATTTGTGACCTCCTATACCGATCTCGTTGCTATAGGTGAGCTAGAAGAGTTTGATGGCGTGAGTGAATTTTTTGCTGAACTCAAGCAACGGGGTATTGGCATTGGGATAACTACTGGTTTCCCTCGTGAAATCCTCGATGTAATTATCGATAGTTTGGGCTGGGGAGATCTGATCGATCTTTCGGTGGCTGCATCCGAGGTTAGTTCGGGTCGTCCATCACCCGATATGATTTTTAGATCGATAGAAATTTACAATTCCATCAACAAAAATGCCATCAACATCTCAGATGTCGAGAGCGATGATGTCGCGATCGCGGGTGATACTCAATCCGACATGGTCGCCGGAGTGAAGGCAGGTGCGTCAATCATCCTAGGCGTGACATCTGGAGCACATGACGAGGAGCAGTTGTGGGCGGCCGGAGCAACCCATGTTGCTGAATCGGTAAAAGAATTATTAACACTCATCGACTAAAAGATTAACAATAAAATTTACCAGCACCAATTATTAACCCAACGCTCACTCATTGATCACGGAACGGTCGCAACTTAGCTAACTGCAAAGAGTTGGCTTATCTCACTTAATCCTTAAGGGGGACTAATGCGTAAGCAATTCGTACTTGGACTCGTTGTAGCAATCTCTGCTGCAATCGTTCCAGCAGTTTCAATGGAAGCTTCATCAGCTGCCGCCAAGAAGCCAGCTCCGGTTAACTATGCAACCTGCGCCAGCCTTGCTGCTTGCGGTGGCATGGATGCACTTGTCAAGGCCGCTCAAAAAGAGGGCACAATCAACTTAGTTACACTTCCACGTGGATGGGCTAACTACGGCGAGGCCATGGATCTATTCCACAAGGCTTTCGGAATCAAAATTGTTGACGATAATCCAGATGGATCATCTGCTTATGAAATCAATGCGATTGAGACAGCTCCACAGTCAAAGAAGCCAGACTGGGTCGACGTCGGAATCACCTATGCACAGAACAATGAAAACCTATTCGCTGCTTACAAAGTAGTGAACTTCAAAGACATTCCTACAAAGTTCAGCAATCCAGATGGTCGTTGGACCTCTGACTATGCTGGTGAAATTGCACTGATCTATCCACTGGGTCTGCCAAAGACTCCTACCTCACTAGCTGGTCTAACTGACCCAGCATTCAAGGGAATGGTTGCTATCGGTGGAGACCCAACTTCTGCTCAAGAGTCTTTGATGTCAGTATTCGCTGCCAACATGGCTTCAGGCGGAGCTCCTGATGATGTATCAAAGGGTATCGCCTGGTTTAGCAACATGAAGAAGATCGGTAATTTCGTTACCGTTCCTGCAACACCAGCAAACTTTGCTTCAGGTGCATACAAGATCGGCTTAACCTGGAACTACAACTGCCCTGATGCTATTGCTACATCTGCGAAGGCTGGCGTAAAGATTCAGTGTGCTATCCCATCAGATGCTCAACTAGTAGGAACTCCATACATTGCTGCAATTCCAGCAAACGCTCCGCACCCAGCTGCTGCTCGTTTGTGGAATGAATTCATGTACTCACAGAACAACAAGGGATTCCTCACAGCAACTTTGCCTTCAACATCAGGCAAGACCGGATCAGCAATTTTCAACTCAATCATGGGTGGACAGAACATCTGGGTCTCAGGTGGCGCTGTTCCAACAATGGCTGTTGCACTCGCTGCAAAGGGCATGTTGAACGATCCTCCTGCATCGGTTCTTCCTGCAAAGGGAACACCTGTTACACCAACAGTTTCTCAACAGAATGCTGCGAAGGCACTGTTGGCAACTGAGTGGCCAAAAGTTCTCAGTAACTAATTACGTCACATAGATAATAGAAAAAGACAATAGAAAAGATGATCGAAAAAACTGCGGCTCCAGCGACGAAAGTTGCTGAGGGTCGCAGTTTATTTCTCAAAGGAGATAGCGTCCCGATTGCTCTTCTCCCATTTTTTGCCTTCGTAACTTTCTTCTTATTGTGGCCGATCTCTGATGTGCTTATTAAATCTCTCAAGGGTAATTCTGGTGAATGGACCTTGAGCAATTTTGAACCAATGACTCATGGAATTTATCTCACGGCTTTTCAGACCAGCATAGAACTGGGACTCATTACAGCCTTCATTGGCGCGGTAGTTGGCGCTTTTTTTGCCTTTGTTATTGAAAATTATGCAGGTAGGAAATTGACTGCAGTTCTTGACTCGATTTCCGCGGTATTTGCGAATTCCGGCGGTGTCCCACTTGCTTTCATGTTCATCGCATCGTTTGGTGCGAACTCTGCCGTCATAAGAATTTTGAGGGGCATGGGGCTTGATCTCTATGCCAACGGTTTCTCACTCTTTAGTTTAACTGGCGTGGCCTTTGTCTATAGCTTCTTCCAAATCCCGTTGATGGTCTTGGTCTTTAAACCCGCACTCAAAGGGTTACGTAAAGAATGGCGTGAAGCGAGTATGAGTCTTGGCGGATCGAACTGGGATTTCATTAGGCGCATCGCGGTTCCGGTTCTTTTCCCATCATTTTTTGGTTCAATGTTACTTCTCTTTGCTGGCGGATTCTCTGCCTATGCCACTGCACGAGCCATGACGGTCGGAAACGTACCGCTCGTTCCACTGATCATTGGGACCCTAGTTGATGGTAACGTCATCGCCAATAAGGCGAATCAGGGTGCTGCGCTGGCGGTTGGAATGATTTTGGTTGCAGTGATCGCCATGACAGGTTATGTCTGGGCTCAACGCACTACTTCGAAATGGCAAGCCCGATGAAGGGGAAACTCGGAAAATATTCCGCCATTTCGGTCACCATCTTCATCTCACTGATGCTCTTTGTCGTGCCTTTATTTTCTGCCGCCGAATATAGCTTCCGCGGTTCGTACGGACAAGGTCATGATTTCACAAATTACCTGTGGATTATTCAGCAGGATGGATTTTTAGCCCATTTATTGCTCTCTGTTGAATTAGGCGCGTTGGCCGGAGCGCTGAATCTGATTTTGATGGTTCCAACGATCACCATGCTCCATCTGACTCATCAAAGGTTCCGTCCAATCGTTGATTTAATTTGCATTCTTCCATTGATGATTCCAGTAGTTTCTTTGGCCATCGGAGCAGAGGTCTCAATGCCTAGCTTCTTACAAAATAGCCAATACGAGCTGGTCTTCTTCTTTGTTATTCTCGCATTGCCTTTCACCTACCGCGTTCTCGATACATCTTTTGGCAGCATTCCGCTAAAAACCTTGGTTGAGGCAAGTCGCAGTTTAGGCGCAAGTTGGCTCTCCACAATTCTGAGAATTATTCTGCCGGGTGCAAAAGGCGGAATTACCGCCGCACTCTTTCTCTCTTTTGCATTAGCTATTGGCGAGTTTACGATCACGCAATTACTTCACTGGGATACCTTTCCCGTGTGGACGGTTAATGCTTCACAACAAAATATCCTGGGAGCGATTGCGCTCTCGGTCTTCTCTTTCATCTTTGCCGTGGTCTTACTAGGAGTTATCGCTTTCACATCATCAAGTCGAAGTAAAAAAGAGATTGTCGTCGAGGAGGGTGCATGAAGATCGAAAAGACCGTAGGAAGTGCTCTGGAGATTAGTGGCTTAAGTCGGTCTTTTGGAGCGGTTATCGCCTTGGATCAATTCACTATTTCAATCCAACCAGGGGAGCTCATTGCTTTGTTGGGTCCATCCGGTTGCGGCAAGACAACCGCGTTACGTATTGTTGCAGGCCTCGAAAAGGCTGATCGAGGAAGCGTGCATATTAATGGTGAAGACTTATTATCCAAGCCGGCAAATAATCGAGATATCGGAATGGTTTTTCAGTCCTACTCACTCTTCCCTAATATGACCGTAGCCGAGAATATTTCTTATGGTTTGCGTGTTCGAAGGATGAAATCAGATCTCATTAAGAAGCGCGTGATAGATATGCTGGATCTAGTTGAATTGCCACATAAAATTAATAGCTATCCACATCAGCTATCAGGTGGGCAACAACAACGTGTGGCTCTAGCTCGCGCGTTAGCTATTGAACCTCGAGTGCTTCTCTTGGATGAGCCACTCTCTGCATTGGATGCTCAAGTACGTTCACAGATCCGCGATGAGATTCGGCGCATCCAGATCGAGAGCGGTACCACTACGCTATTTGTGACCCATGACCAGGAAGAAGCGATGGCTATCGCAGATCGAGTAGGGGTCATGCAACATGGTCGACTAGAACAGCTAGATACTCCTAATAACCTCTACAACAAACCGGCTACGCCCTTCGTTGCCAGTTTTGTGGGTATAACCAATTCGATTCCAGCGGTGGCAGAATCTTCAACCCAGGTAGTGATTTTGAATCAATCAATTGATATTGCCGAACATTCAGTTGCGATTAATGCGGGCGATCATGTTTCTGCGTTGGTTCGACCAGAGTGGGTAAGCCTGGAGAAGTCTGCAGGTGTAAGCCTGGAGAAGTCTGCAGGCGAGTCTAGAGTCATTACGAAGTCATTTTTAGGTCCGATGACTCGCATTGGAGTTGATGTCGGACTAAAGGAACTCGTTTATGCAGAACTTTCCAGTAAGGAAGCACGGAACTATGACACAGGCGATCTAGTGAAAGTCTCCATCGCAACTGATTCAGTCATGGTTGAAAATGTCTGATAGCACCACGACCAAGAAGACCATTGCTCGAGGTGAGCCCAATGAAAAAGGTTGGGTTAATCTAGAAGTACGTGGTGGCGAGGCTCTGCTTGGCCAAGCCCCATCTTCTCAAGCCACGCCAATCCTCTCCCTCATTCATTTATCTGATACTCATATT
>Ga0209499_1002880_pt1 | contig 10786 bp, 10 predicted proteins | sample C_130208_EF_Meta_FD_187306 | JGI IMG/M metagenome (GOLD analysis project Ga0209499, IMG submission 187306) | Freshwater microbial communities from Lake Croche, Canada to study carbon cycling - C_130208_EF_MetaG (SPAdes) (version 2) | ecosystem: Environmental > Aquatic > Freshwater > Lake...
CGAAGAAGATGCTTTAATGTTGCGGCAACTTGCTATCTTACAGGAGATTAATCGCAACGGATTTATTACAGTAAATAGTCAGGCGGGAAACAAGAGCAAGGGGAAACACTATATAACAGGCAAACCCTACGAGAATATGGAGCGGGCGTATCTCATGGGATTTATGCTAGAAACCGAGGCTGCTTTGTTTATTAAAAATATGGGTCTAAAAACGGATAAGAATGCTATTTTTGTGCCAGTTTGTAGTGATGATATTCTGCTGCCATCGGCCCTAGATATTCCTTTAACTGTGACTAAAAGTACTGGTACTACAAGAGTAGATACACATTTCTCAGTCGCACTACCAAAATCTGCGTTTGAAGGATTCAGAAAACAGGCCAAACTTAGCAAATCCGAGAAGGTTGTGTTTATTTTTTGCTGGGACTCTGAGTGGGGTCGTAAAGGATTGTTTAAGGATGTGCTACGGGTTCTTAAACTTGTCGCATAAAGTAGGAGATGGTGTGCGAAGAGATAAAAGACAAAAAGTATCAGACACGAAAATCGCCCACATCTCGCAGAGATGGGGTGGATGCTCAAAGAAAGTTGAGCGTACCTGCTTTTCATGCCGGAGACTGTAAGGGAGTTATCAAACAGGGAAAGGATATGTTCTACATATCCACGCCTGATAAACGCGGTATCTACAAATGGATTCCAGCAAATCAAGAAGGAAAGGCCAAGCATCTAGCAAAGACTCAGAAGGTTAAGGGTGCTAAGACTTATATGATTCACGATAACTACTCAGTGCCTTTTATTGTGGATGTTTCTGCTGGCAAAGCAACTGTGTTTGAGACAATATTTGAAGAAAATAAAGAGTTTAAAAAAGCGGCGGTAATAAAGGAAATCGCATACAAGAAAATCTGGATTGGAGATAATATGCTCGGAGGAAAGTATTATGCCAAGAAAGGCCAGTACAAGGGCAATTCTATTTTAATCCAGGCTGCCAGTGGAAAGTATATATATGTAGGCCATAAAATGATGGAGTTTTCTTTACAGCCTGGCGATACAGTTGTCCAGTATAATTCACCTGTTGGAAATAATGATGTTCCGTATCCATCCATTGTGGGTAAGGACTTTATATACTTAATGTGGGAAGTAATAAATAATGGACCGGGATATACTCCTGCTGCACCATTTGATAAGAAGAAGAATGCCACTAATCAAATGCTGGTAGATATAAATGTTGTATTTAAGCCTCTAAAACATAGGGAACTTTAATCGCAACCGGTATTTACACCAATCATTGTTAGAAAAGCAGTTTGTGTTCCGAAAGCATAGTGTAGAATTTCTCCTAAAACAAAAAAAGCAATAAAAGTCCACAAGATAGGATATCCTGTAAAAAAGGTGATTAGCAAGGCACCAAGAAAAGTTAGGACTGTATCAACAATTGATAACCCTAAAAACCTAGATGCGTGGGCACCTTCTCCTGGTTTGCCAAACAAATAGCGATATGGGCAGGCCGACATTCTATGAAAGCGCGTCATTTTTTCTAGCAAATGATATCTGCTGGAAGTAATGGCATCTTGCCGAATTTGTCAATTAGATCCAAAAAATCATAATTTTATACATTTCGGCAACACTGCTGGAGGAGTGGCATTATATTACACAAATCCTGCCAAGTCCAAGGAATTAATTGATACACCGGAAAAGTTCGTTTTCTTCAAGACACACTTGGATGAAGCGAAGGGAAAGGGGAAGTGGATTTGGATTTTTGATTGTGCAGGAATGCGAACGGAACATTTTACATCTTATCAATTTACCAAGAGTATGATGCAGGAATTGTCCAATGACCAGTTAGAATCTATCCAAGGTCTATGGATTATTCATCCCAATGCCTGGATGCGTGCGTCAATTACTTTTGTCAAGCCGCTCTTTAAGTCGGAGCTTATACAAAAAATTCGGGTATTTGAGAATAAGCGTGAAGCGTTGATGCTTGATTTACAGAAGAGCGGTTTTACTGTTGGGGCGGGCGAATGGATAGCGAAAGAGACTGTTCTTTTGCCTTTACCTGTGAAGGAAGGCACAATCATAAAAGAGAAGAAGAAGTCGGTATTTTAGATGACTGGCAAGCGGTGAATTTCAATATGGATTCCCTTTTCTACATACATAAGTGATATACCTGTTGGACTTTCTGGTGTAAACAGATCATTCACAGAATGCATGCCTTCCTCAATATCATCATCAATTACTTGCTTATACTTTGCCCTTACCGCTTCCGCAGCTTTATCATAGGTTGTATAAGCACATGGATAAGCGTCACCATTCTCAATTACAACATACACGAACATCTTTATCTTGTCCTTTTTAAGGCACAGATAAAAACTTTCAATTTTAATTATTTTTACTCTATCACTGAACTACAGTAAATTCGGGGAAAGGGAAAATGAGACCCCCTCCTTGTATCAAAAACTCATTTTCGCGTTGAACAATTTCAGTACGAAAGTGCCATGGAAGAACAAGAAGATAAGCGGGAGGTGATGCACGCATCGTCTCTTCGCTAATAATCGGAATACCTGTAGCGGTCATCTTTCCAACCTTCTGAGGATTGCGCTCCACCGCATATCGCAGGGAAGATTCTCCGAGATTCGCATACTGGAGAAGGCAATTGCCCTTTGTTGATGCTCCGTAGACCCATGTCTCTTTCCCCTCCTTTCTAGCAGACTCAATAAATTCATTTAGTTTATTTACTTGTACATTTACGCGTTCCATAAAATCAACGAATGCGTTGAGCGTATTAAGACCAGCGGCGTCTTCCTTCGCTAAAATAGCATCAAGCACAGCTTCCTTGTGTTGGGATGACTTCTTAGCAAAATACACACGACTGCTGCCACCATTACAGTCATTGAATGAAACATCAATAATCTTAAAGCCCGCTCTATCCGCAATTTCCTTTATCTGCCTGATGGCGTAGTACTCAAGATGCTCATGGCAAATTGTATCAATACTATTGGTCTCCAGCATACTTAGAAGATAACTCTGTTCGCACGTCCAAATACCCTCATCGTCCAAAATATCGTGAATATCAGTGGCAAACTGAACGGGATCGGGCAAATCATAGAACATGCTGATAGATGAAACAATTTTGCAGCGGAGATTGCCGTAGACTTCTTGGAAATTCGCCTTTGTAAAATATGTGGGAACTAATTCCACTGTGCCATAATACTCCTTAAACTGATTGCCCGTAGGGTCCATTCCAATTCTTTTTAAGTTGCTATCATAATACTGAAGCATCGTTGAATCATTGCTGCCAATATCTAGCACAGCATCATTTGGCTGTAAACTTACTTTTCCGAGAATTTCCTGCTGGTAGCCCTTAAGATGCGCACGCATTGTGTTACTAATACCACTGCGATAACCATATTCATACTCGTACATATCGGCTGCTGCGGTTGTTTGTGATGTTTGTATTAGAAAACAATCATTGCACCGACTGAGCGAAATCGCAATTTTAGGAGTTGACCAGTCACCGTAGTTAGGAAAACGTGATGTAATATACTGTTCGCCAAGATCAATAACCTGTGTTAAGGCGGTGGATTTACACAATCGGCATTTCTCTAGTGTAGCCATTATGTTATTTCATTATCGGATTCTTTTAGGCAGTGGCTGTTGATAAATTTAATTATCTGCTTTTTTATAGAAAGAGCATGGTGCGTAAGACAAATCTTTATATTCTCCGGCTTATAAATGGTAAGTATTATGTGGGCATTTCGCAGAACCCGCAGAAGCGAATAAAGGACCATTTTGCTGGAAGAGGGGCGGGCTGGACGCGAACACATAAACCAGTAGGTGTGGAGATGGTGCTGAATGGTGTAGATATTTATGCTGAGGATATGTGGACTAAGCGCTATATGAGCGAAAAAGGAATTGAGAATGTTCGCGGAGGGTTTTATGTTCGTGATGAAATTCCGGAGCCCGAGCAGAAAATGATTCAGCGGGAAATTTGGTCAGCGGAAGCAGTTTGTATGCGATGCGGCTCTAAAGGACACTATGCGGCTCAGTGTAAAGAGGAAAAGGATATAAATGGTCGAATAATTACAAGTTGGGAGACTTGTAATATATGCGGGTTCTGGCGCGACGGGAAATTTGATAAGTTAAAGTAGGGATGTCTGCCTATTATCCAAGCCAACGAGAAATAGAATATCTAGCGACAAGTAAATCAGTTAACCCTTCAACTCTTTTGTTAACACGACGGGATTTACTTTCTGTTAAAAGAGAAAACTTCAAATATGCTTTACGAAAGACTTTGCCGGCTTTTTTTGATTTATTAAAAAATCTTAAATATGATGGCAAAGTCTTTCCTGTTCAAGAACCACCTCTTGTAATTGGCGGAGGTGTAGCAGTTAGTATTCTTAGTGGCACGGCGCTTGATACACCCGATTTGGATGTAGAGTTAAGCGGATTTAGATTGGATACTGCTGGGAGAAATGCGAATGCTAGTGTGATTTTAGCGGCGGGTTCTAATTCCGGCACATTATTCAGCAAATACTGTCATTCACTCTTTGAACAAATTAGAGGATTCATTGCTGGAAATCCGGGTATGTTTAGTGCATACGGTGACATTATTGAAGAGGAAAGGAATCATGATATTGAAGTGCGCAATGGTCAAATTCGGGGAGAAAAAGTGGGTAACATTTGGTTATCAATGATTTACAATGAGGGATTCTTTAGTAAAATTGTCATTCTAGCAAAGATTGGTGAATTTGTTGAAACTATAAATGGCTCTGAAAAACGAGCGCCTTACATTGAACGTGTTTTGGAGATTAAATTGCCCAAAAAGATTTTTACACCACTTCCTGTTGAGGAAGCACTTGTCTATAAAGAGGATATTGGATTATGGTTTTCTTCCCGTGAAAAAATGTTGCCTGATGTTCGCAAATCATTTGGTGATAAATGCGGGGCTTTATCGCGACTTGCTAAGGATTATGATACGCGTATCTTTCCTAATGTATTAGCACATGATGGATATTTTGATTTAATTGAAGAGCCGCAGAAGCGGGAAGAGATTATAAATTACAAAGTGCGTATAATTACTTTACGAGAACGTCTTCGTATTCTTGGTTTTGACGCAGAGTCAATTTCTATTTGCTCCCCCTTTCTTACATTAACTGTGATACCATATATAACAGATGCTGAAAAGGCGGATGCTGAAGAAGAAAGGCGGCTACAGGAAGCGCAGATAGCAGAAGAGGCACGGTTAGCGGAGGAGGCACGGTCGGCAGAGGCAGCACGATTGCTTGAGGAAGAAAAGCGGATAGAAGAGGAAAAACGAGTTAAACGAGAAGCAAAGAAAGCGCGATTAGCGGCTGAGAAGGCCGCAGCTGAACAAGCCGCAGCAGCAAAAGCAGCAGAGATAGAAGCCGCAAAAGCCGCAGCAAGAGAAGCAGCCGAAGAAGCAGCAAGAGCCAAAGCCGAAGAAGAACGGCAGCAAAGTGAAAAAATACTCAAAGCACAGGCTGAGAAAAAAGCGAAAAAAGCCGCAAAAGCCGCTGCGCAAGCAGAAAGAGCATCGCCAACTTTATCCGAGTCATCTAGTACAGGATCTGCTGGAGGAGGGGCCGAAGAGATTGTGGTGGCAGCTTCTGCGGTAGCTGCGGCTGGAGGAGGGGCTGCTGCTGAAGAGCCCAAAGGGTCAAACGAAATAATTAAAAATAATGGATTTATTTATTTTACAGAAGATTTTTCAATTGATCCACCTGCTATTCTTAATGACCTATACACAACATTACAAATTAATTTTCCTATAGCAGGTATTCCCGAACCACCCGTTTTAATACTAGAATTAAATAGCATTGACCGTTTTCGTCTAGCAGAACGCGCACCTTTACATCCTAAAATAATTCATATAATGGACGATGATTCATTAAATCATGCTGAAACTATAGTTTGTAAAATTATACCTAACTTATTTGCATTAAATACAATTGAACAGAAAGATATAAAACCTACATTATTGGGTACCGCGGGAGCATTAATTGCGGCTTCATGGGATATTCAAGATACTCCAGCAAGAAAAAAGTTTATAAAAGTACTAAGTTTATGGAATGGAGAAATAACTTCGGGGATAGATTTCAAAAGAGAAATTATGCAGTCGTCTTTTAGATTACTTTTAAGAGTATCAGTTGAAATATTTGATATTCTTTGTCAGCAAGTTCACGTTCAAAAAAAGAGTAATTATTTTGTTGAAGAATATGATAGCACAGCCTTATTATCTGTTTATAAAAGTATAGATTCATATTTGGCTCAAATAAATCCACTGAGATTTACAGCAACAATGCCTGTTCAAGCCGTCGTTGATTTACGTAATCAATTTGAAGGTTTATATTGTTTATCAAAAGTTAAAAATTTACTTTTTACTCTAGATGCGGCGTATCCCGCATATTCGGCGGTAATAGATAAGCAACAATTATTAAAACCAGTAATGCTAATTAGTCATTTATCTTATTTATCTATACCTATGATACATTTAATTCAACAATTTTGTACTAGAGCAGGTATTCAGAAAATTGCTGGTATCTTTCCAAATACAGCTGAGTTTTTAGGAATTGGTGAAATGGCTAAAACACCATGTCAAGGAGCTTTGCTTGCTCAATTATACGATAAACTTCGGTTAGGACATGAAGAACGAGCACTAAATATAGAGATAACTTTACAAAAAAGTAGACATTTATGGTATGGTAATGCGGCTATACTGAATGAAGTGTGTCAATTAATAACTGTACTTCTAAAGAGGAAAAAATTTATAACATGTAATAGAAGTCATTTTTGGCAACGATTTTCAGTGAATAAAACACCAATCGCAGATTTTCTTGCTCCATATGAAAGATTAATTGAGACAAGAGATATGGTCCGTGAAGAAAAGTTGGGTGAAAAATTTTATGATGCTGAATTTGCGGCGAAACAAACACTGATATTAGCAAAAGAGGAGGAAGAAATAAAGGCAGAAGCAATTAAACAAAAGGAGGCTGAAAATAAAGATATAGAGCAACGTATACAAACCCTTGTAGAACTTGGTATGACTGTTGATGAAGCAACAATACAGGTAGCAAAAAATATGGAAAATGCGGAAGGAGGTGCTGGTAGCGCGGCAACTGGAGGATCCAAAAAACCGCCAAAAGGAAAAGGAGGTAAACGCACGCGGAAAAATTTGAGGCTTCAGCTGGCGCAAAGGTAAGGTAAAATGGTCAAGTTTATTCTAATTCGTCACGGTGAAGCAACACACAATGTCGGGGCTGAGACCGAAGGCGATGCGGCCTACGAGAATCCAGCATATCGTAATTCTCATCTGACGGCTAAGGGGGTTCAGCAGGCAACTGAGACTGGAAGGAAAATCGCATCCACTGTAACCATGAAAGCCGCTGCTCTTTGGTGTTCGCCTCTTCAGCGTTGCTTACAGACGGCTGAAAATGTAATGAAGTCAGTGGAAGTTCCACTTGACCAGATGTATCTCCATGACTCCCTCTTAGAGAGGCTGGGTCGCGGACATGTGTGTAATATGCGGGCTCCGACTGGGGAAATTCGCAGGGATTGGCCCGATTTCAATGCGAATATGCTTCCCGATGTTGGTCCAGAGTGGAAGGGTATTGAAGGCCGTCAGTCAGTTAAATTGCGAATGACTATGCTAATGGAGCACCTGAAGCGGGTATATGCTGGAGCCACCGATCCTGTGATTATTGTTTCACACCACGATGCTCTGTTTAACTTGATCGGCTACTCCTTTAAGAATGCCGAATATATGTTAACTGATTTGTCCTAGTCCAATCCTAGAAATTTGCGTCCGATTTTGCTTGTCGCAAAGATGCCTAAACCGGAAGCAATCTGTAGATAAAATATATTAGTCTTTTTTGTACAGCAGAGTAAAAAGGCCGATAAAACAACAAAAAGAATTGAAAAAATCCAGAATAGGTATGTGAAAATGTCCATCCTACTTATCGGTGCTAAAAAAATTGAGGCCATATTTTAGCAGATGATTTTGGCGGCAAAAATGATGAAAATGATGCGTACATTCCGTACTAGTAATTCAATCCGCCCTAGTGTGGGGCAGATTTGCAATATCTGTAAGAATAATTATCTGCCCGGGCAAATTGTTCTTAACAGGAAAGACAATACTCTTTATTGTGTAGAGTGTGAATGGGAGGCACTGTACATGACCAAGATTTATCCTGATAGGAAGCCGGAGTATACACCATATCCTATCAATGATCTTGAAGAGGATTTTCCTAAGCTTAAGTAGTTGGGGCTATCCTAGAACTATAAATGTAAGTTTAATATCTTAAATTATATACAACTCAATTATAAATGAATAATTGTTGTATAGTAATAAATACTTGTAAGCAATACTATAGTAATATTAAAGATCTAATTAGGCAAATAAATGAATATGACTTTCCGAAACAAAATATATTAATTATATCTGGTCAAGAGGATATAGAAGAAACATTTTTTGAAGATAATATTAAAGTAATACGAGTAAGATATACTGGTTTACATCTAACTGGTATGATCTATATAAATGAACATGTTAAATCATATGATCATATAAAATACTGGGTATTTTTACCTGATACAATTAAATTTGGTAAGAATTTTTATTCTTTATTAACTAAATATTATAATGAGTACTTACAAAAAGGTGATATTTTATGTTTAGGGTTCATAAGTCCTTGTTTATATTTCTATAAAGACACAGTAGCATATTCAAAGAATATATCTTACTTAACTAATCTGTATTTAGAATCACAAAATATAAATTACTTAGCACACTTAGTAAATCCTTATATTGGACAATATGATAATATCAAAATTAAACCATCAATGGACATGGGAATTTTACATAGTAATCATATTGTAAATATAACTACATATTTACAAAAGATTAAAACTTATGACATAAGTATAGAAAATTTAAATAAACTAAAAAAACAATTAATAATTGATGAGAATATAACTTTAGGATTTCCTCCAACTTATAAAAATGTAACAGTCAATAAAGGACTTGTTATACATCCAGATTTAATTAGATTTATAACAAAGCATTACGATGATTTAGAAATAACTTTGATAGAAAATGGAAAAGTAAATCAAGTATATTTTGTCTTACTAGATTTATACAAATTTCAACGAAATTTTACTGGTTTAATAGAGAATGTAAATTTAGTATTATAACTACACGCCACTTGATGAGCATAACCCGAGACTAAAAGAAAAAGGAAAGCAATTTATAGGTCTCTGATTCCGAGTTGCCCATTCCTGTTGGATTATGCTCTTAAACAACAAAAAGTCTGCGTCGGAATCCGGCTCAAACTGTTTTTTACTGCCATCCGTGTCCACATAATCAAAATAATCATAATGCGCATCATTTTCAACTTCATACATGTAGCACTGGATAGTCATACATGTGTCTTTGGTTCCCTCGTTTATCAGTTGATGGACTTGGTTCAAGGTAGGACTAATCCATGTGATATCACCCACTTTCAAATCAGTTTTGGCAAAGGGTTCAATGCCGCTCTTATCATCGCAAAGAAAGGGAAATAGTTTTACGTTCACTGAGCCATTCAAGACACGGATAATTGCGGAAGAACCGCCGTGATTGTGTATAGGAGAATAGTGTCCAACAGGCCAGATTTCTAGCACATACGGAATTCCGGGTGATTCACCGTTGTTTTTTCCTAAAGTGATTCGCAAATAGGTTTCTGCTGGATCCGATGATTTACCGAATTCACCCTGCTTAGATTTCAGTGTTGTATTACACCAAAGACCGGGTGTTGCGATGCTGTATTCAATTGCTTTTATAAAATCGGGGAAATCCGGGGTATTCAGGGTGAATTTGTCGCCGGATACGCAATTATAGAGACGCTGGGACGAAGGGGAAAGATTACTGCTTGGTAACACTTTTCCTTCTGCTACGTCGGTCATTGTTAGGTCTTTGGCGTCTTTTATTAGGAGGGGGACAGATGCCGTGATGGGGTCGCGCAGAAGACGCAGAGGTGTGATTGGCGTGGTCAATTCAATGGAGACAAGACTTTCCATGAAGGCCTTATTTGCTGGAGCAAATTTATCAAAAGGGAATTGATACGTATATGTTAGTGTCTCGGCGCGGGCTTCTCCGATTCCGGCTTGTATGAGTTGATTTTGCGCATCCAGACTAAACCAGTAGGTTGCTCCACTCTTCTTGCTTATGCCTGTTAGATTGTTTGGGTCAATAAATTTGTCTTTGTTAGAAATTCGCTGAACTACGACCTGTCTTTCGGAAAAAGTTACCGTAAGGCCATCGTTCTTCGGCGCATTTGTAATAGTTAAAATGGCTTTTGGTTCTTGGGTTTCAAACAAAAGAACTCCTTGCCCCTTGATTTGAAGATTAATATTTGTGGGGGTTTTTTTAAGCGTAAGGGCTTTGGGGCCGGTGGTTGCTTTCGTGAAGGTCATTTCTATTTATGGGCGTAGATTCTGGAGGGGTCTTTTTGACCCTTAAAGGGAAGGTACGATTATAGACTAAGATGGCTTATATAGAGTGTGAAAGAAAGGACACACATACAGATGTCATATTTCGGCTAAGTGCGAACTTTGAATTACCAGAATATTTCAAGACATATTCACAGGAAGAATTAGAATCGTACATAGTCTTATTGAGTAAGATTATCCAAGATGCTAGAAAAGACGCAGAGAAACGTTCTCAGAGTAAAGATAATATAAATATAATAGAGCAAACAATTCAACTTCTAAATACAAATAAGAAGGATGAAACAATTAAAAA
>Ga0209499_1002884_pt1 | contig 10775 bp, 9 predicted proteins | sample C_130208_EF_Meta_FD_187306 | JGI IMG/M metagenome (GOLD analysis project Ga0209499, IMG submission 187306) | Freshwater microbial communities from Lake Croche, Canada to study carbon cycling - C_130208_EF_MetaG (SPAdes) (version 2) | ecosystem: Environmental > Aquatic > Freshwater > Lake | place...
GAAATGGATCCCGCGAACCATCCACGCAAGCCGGTCGCCAAGGCCAAGCCGGTGAAACTTCTTTCCGGCGGCAACCCGCAGATCGCGAAAGCCGACGGCGATGCTCCGGTGCAGGCCTACATTTCAGCGATGCCCGGCTGGAAGCACGACATCGGAAAGCGGCTCGACGCGCTCATCGAACGCAACGTGCCAAAGGTCTGCAAGGCCGTGAAATGGAACACTCCGTTTTACGGCATCGAGGGCCAGGGCTGGTTCCTAGGGTTCCATTGCCTCACGAATTACGTCAAGGTGTCGTTCTTCCGCGGCGCGTCGCTGCATCCGGTCCCGCCCGTCGAGTCCAAACAGGCGGACGTGCGCTACCTGCACCTCCGCGAGAACGAGGCGTTCGACGAAGAGCTCGTGGCGGCCTGGATCAGGCAGGCTTCGAAGCTGCCCGGATGGGTGCCGTGACGATCATCCTCCGGCCACCCTCCGGGCCCTTCCGGAGACGGGTTCCTGCCCTGGAGGCGCGGCTTCCGCTTTCTCGGTTGCACGATTCTCCCCATTAGGAAACGATTCCCTTACCAAACCCATCGCGCACTCAATCCATGACGAAAAAAGTATTCATCGCCGTTGACCTCGGAGCCGGGAGTGGCCGCCTGATCGCTGCCAAGACTGACTACGCCGGGATCTATCTCGAGGAGGTCCATCGCTTTGACAATCCAGGCACCGATCTCCCCGACGGCTCGTATTGGAACTTGATCGGCCTTTACCGCGAAATCCTCGAGGGCCTGCGGATTGCCGTCGATCGTTACGGCGACCGAATTGTTTCGATCGGGATCGACACCTGGGGCTGCGATTTCGGTCTTCTCGATGCCAACGGCCAACTCCTCGGCATGCCGCACCAGTACCGCGATGCCCGGCACGAAGGCATGCCCGATGCGCTTCATGAGATCCTCCCGGAGCTCGAAATCTTCGCGCACACCGGCGTTCGGACGAATTTCTACAACACCTCGCTGCACCTGCTCGCCGAACTCAAGAAGGGCAGCCCTGCACTCACCCACGCTGAGAAGCTGCTGTTCGTGCCCGACCTCCTCGCCTACTGGCTCACAGGTCGCCAAGCGGTCGAGCGGACCGTGGCCTCCACCTCGCAGCTCCTCGATCCACGAAGCGGTGATTGGGCCTGGGGGGTGATCGAGGCCCTGGGCTTACCCAGCAAGATCTTCGGGGAAATCGTGGCACCGGGAACGGTGCTCGGGCCGATCCGCGAGGAAGTGGCGAGGCACATCGGCATGGCCGGAATTCCGGTCGTCGCCACCGCCTGTCACGACACCGCCGCCGCGGTCGCCGGCATCCCCATGGGCGCGGACGACAACCTCTGGCTCTCGTCCGGCACCTGGTCGATCATGGGCATCGAAACCCGCGAGTCCTACACCGGACCGGACGCCTACGCGGTCGGCTTTTGCAATGAACTCGGGGTCGATGGCACCGTGCGTTTCCTGAAGAACATCGCCGGACTCTGGCTGATCCAGGAATGCAAGCGCCAGTGGGCGCTGGACGGTGAGAATCTCGACTACGCCGGCCTCGCGGAACTGGCGAAGGAAGCCGAGCCCTTCACCGCGTTCATTGATCCGGATGATCCGGTGTTCGCCAGTCCGGGCGACATGCCGAACAAGATCGCCGCTTGGTGCGAGAAGACCGGCCAAACCGTGCCGAAGAAGAAGGGCTGCATCCTGCGAATCGCCAGCGAGTCGCTCGCCCTGAAATACCGCGTCACCCTCGATCATCTCCGCAAGCTCACCGGTCACGATTTCAAGCGCCTCCACGCCGGTGGTGGCGGCATCCAGAACGAGCTCCTCACCCAGTCCACCGCCAACGCGCTCGGAATCGAGGTCGTCGCCGGACCGGTTGAGGCCACCTCATGCGGTAACCTCATCACGCAGATGATTGCAACCGGTGGCATTCCGGACTTCGAGGCTGGCCGTCAGCTCATCCGCAATTCATTTGAATTCGTCACCTACAAGCCTCAGGACAAGGATGCTTGGGACACCGCTTACGAACGCTTCAAGAAACTGCTCCAACCATGATCGATCCAGAACGCGTCTTTGAATCCGACTTTCTCCGCGCCACCGAAAGTGCCGCCCTGCTGGCCCACCGCTGGATGGGTCGAGGGGAAAAGGAAACCGCCGACGAAGCCGCCTGCGACGCCATCCGAGGCATGTTCGACCTGATGGACATGTGCGGCGAGGTCGTCATTGGCGAGGGCATCAAGGACGAAGCGCCGGGGCTGTTCAAAGGCGAGAAGGTCGGGACTTGGCTGGCTGGCTCACCGCACTTCCACATTGCACTGGATCCGGTCGATGGCACCACCAATGTCTCGAAGGGCATGGCGAACTCCGTCTCCTGCATTGCCGCCGCGATTCCGGCTGAGGGCGTCACCAATGCGCTGGAAGACATCCCCGCGTTCTATCTCGAGAAGCTCGCCTATCCGGAAGCTGTTAGAAAAGCCTTCATGTCGGATCCCTTGCTGCCGATCAGCGTCGAAGCTCCCACCGAGGAGGTCATCAAGATCACTGCGAAAATCCTGAAAAAGGACGTGCGCGACATCGTCGTCATGGTCCTCGATCGCCCGCGCAACCAGCCCTACATCGACGCCGTCCGCCGCATCGGTGCGAAGCTGCGGATGATTTCGGATGGCGACATCTCGGCTGCCATCGCGCCGGCACTGCCGGACAGCAACGTCGACCTTTATGTCGGCATCGGCGGCGCCCCGGAAGGCGTGCTCTCTGCTGCCGGCCTGCGCTGCCTCGGTGGTGGACTTCAGGCAAAAATCTGGCCGCGTGATTCGCTCGAACGTCGCGCGCTCGTGGCGGAAGGCCACGAAGCCTTGTTGAACCGTGTCTATCTTTCAAAGGACCTTGCGAAAGGCGAAAGCATCATCTTCTGCGCCACTGGCATCTCCGACAGCCCGCTGCTGCGCGGTGTCGAGGTCAGCGGCAACATCGCACGCACGCACTCGGTGCTCATGCGCGTGAGAAGCCGCACCGTCCGCTCGATCAAGGCCTCCCACGACCTCTCGAAAAAGACCTTCAACCTCCGTTCGAAGGGCGGCGAGACCTTGTTGCTGGATTGAGGAAAACTGTTCACTTGAGACGGAATCGCCCATCGCTTAGGATGAACCCATGAGTGCCTTGGAAATCGCCGAACTCTGCGGATCCCTGCCGCCGGAAAAGCGAGAGGAGGTGGCGGATTTTGCGCGTTTCCTCCTTGCCCGCCAACAGGACGAGCGCTGGGACGCCATCATGACCGAATCCAGATCGAGGCCAAAACTCGATGCCTTTCTTCGCGAGTCCGCCACCGAAGCCTACGAACCCTTCGACCTGAAGCGTTTGTGATTTCGAAGGTGCGGCCAAGTTTCTAGCGGTCCTATGATGCCTTGGATCCAAGGCACAAGGAAGCAGCACGCCGCTCTTACCAACTCTTCGAAGCAGGCCCCGACCATCCCTCGCTTTGCTTCAAGAAACTGGCGTGTCATGACCGAGTCTGGTCCGTCCGTATCAATGATTCATACCGGGCCCTCGCCGAGAGGAATGGTGACACGGTTATCTGGTTCTGGATCGGTTCACACAATGAATTTGACAAGCTCTTCGGCTGACCAAGGAGAGATCCGCTGATTTACAGAATCATCTGGAATCCCTCGCGAACTTCTCCTCCTCATGCCCAATCCCCCCATCCCCGCCGGAACCCGCATCGGCCATTTCCATCTCAAGGTCGCGGATCTGGAGTGCTCGCTGGCGTTTTATTGCGGTGTGCTCGGCTTCATGCTGTCGCAACGCTTCGGCACGCAGGCGGCTATCATCACCACCTCGGACTGAACACCTAGGAAAGCCTCGGTGGCACTCCACCCCTACCGGGCACCACCGGGCTTTTCCACACGGCGATCCTCTACGCGGAGCGTGCGGATCCTGGAGATGCCTTGAGACGGTTCGAAACGGCAGGCATCCCTCTCGACGGCGCGGCGGATCATGGGGTGAGCGAGGCGCTGTATCTGCGCGATCCGGATCAGAATGGCGTCGAGCTGTATTGGGATCGGCCGAAGGACCAGTGGCCAGTGGATGCGAATGGCGGACTGGCGATGTTCACGCGGCCCTTGGATTTGGAGTCCCTGCTGGCTGCTGGAGCTTAACTGATGTTGGGACAGGAATGCCCAACTCCATTCCTGCTTGGCGCCTGTGTCCCCGGGGTGTTGCCTGACCCATACCACTCCATGCAGAATATCGTCATTGACAAGCCCTCTGCCTTCATCGGGCCGAAGTTCAGCCGCTTCTGGCTGTGGTTGGGTCGCTGGACGGTGCCGAAACAGTTAAGGGAGGACTACGGCGTCAGCAATGACTTCTTTTTTCCGGACACACCGCGATGGTCGCGCTCGGGGCAATCGAGATCTGCCACGTCGCGCCGTGGTGGGTCGGGCTGCTCTCGGTATTGATCGCCGTGGGCGAAGCGTTGTTGGTCTTGGTGCTGCGCGCCCACTACACGCAGGATGTCGTCGCCGGAGCCTTCGCCGCGTGGTTCGCCGCGGACATGGCTGGGAGGCTCGCGCCGTTTGTGGATGCCTGGTTGAAGTGAATCAGAGAGGATCGGCAGCCTAAGCGAGGGTTGCCGCGACGGATTGCGCGGCGTCGAGGAAGCTGGGAAAGCTTGGTTCCCAGCCAGTGGCGCGGAGCTTGCGGTTAGAGACGCGCTTGTTCGTCCAGCCGCGTTTGCGGTCGAGATCGCGAGGCCCGCTGGGCGGCAGAGGCCTGTCGAACATCCGGCTCAGGGCTTCGTAGGTCTCGCGCTGGGTGAGCGGAGTGGAATCGCAGAGGTTGAAGAAGGAGGGATTGAAAATTGATGATTGATGATTGCCGATTTTTGATCGCAGGTCGGCGAGATGGAGGATGGCAGCTGATGCGTCGTCGCGGTGGATCTGGTTGATGAAGCGGCGACCGTCTTCCTCGATGATAGCTTCACCGTTGAGGAATTTCTTGAGAAGGATGCTACGATGCGGGCCGTAGATTCCGGCGAGGCGGGTGACGATGCCACCGTGGTCGAGGACGTGTCTCTCGGCTTCGAGCAGAATCTTTCCGGTCTCACGATCCGGTTCGGCAGGGCAGTCCTCGGTGACCTCGGAGCCGTCGATCTGGGCATAGACCGAGGTACTGGAAGTGAAGAGCAGCGGGACCCCCGGAAATATTTCTGTTAGGTTCCGGCAGCCATCGAGATAGACCTGCCGGTAAACCTCGGCTCCTCCTTTTCCAGAAGCGGCACAGTGGACGATGAAGTCGGGCCGGTGGTCAGAGAGCTGGCGAACGCTATCCCGCGAACTGATGTCGCAGGAAAGGTCGGACAATTGCGGATTGCGGATTGCGGATTGTGGATTGGAAGCATCAGAGCTGCGCGACAGCGCTGTGACATTCCAGCCGACGGCGAGAAAGTCGCGGGAGATTGCCTGGCCGAGGTAGCCGTGGCCGCAGAGGAGAAGACGCATGGAGTTGAGAGTGGAGAGTGAATAGTTGAGAGTCGGAGAGAGAACAGGTGGACTTCAGCCTTTCGCCCTCAACTCTCAACTCCAGGCTCTCAACCTCTTCCACTTCTCATTTCGGAATCTCATTCAGCGTGTACCAGCCTTCGGGGTGCCAGAGACCGGTGCCGCTGGCGGATTTCACTCCGTTGGCGATGAGATGGTGAACGAGTCCCTGCACGCGCCCGTCGACCTTCAGTCGGACCTTGGTTTTGTCCGCTGAGACGGAGGCGGCGGTGACTTTCGGAGTGGCCTGATCGACCTCAGGGCTGCCGTAACCCGACTGATAGATATAGGTCCAGGCCTCCATGCCGTAGGAGGCGGGGTTGCCTGCGGTGGCGGGATCGACAGGACTGGTGAAAGTCAGTTCGAAGCCGTCCGAAGTGGCGGTCATGGTCAGGATTTCAAAGGGCGTCTTGCCGGTCCAGCGGACGCGTTCGAAGGTGAAAGGCTGTGAGCCTTTCGAGGCCCAGCCGCGGTTGGTGCCGCCGATGAAGAGGGTGCCATCCTCGTCCTGACGCATGGGGACGATGCCGGCCTCGAAGCCTTCGAGGAAATGGAAAACCGCGCCTTGATAGAGGCCGTTCACCTTTTCAAGGTTGATGCGCTGGACCTGGGAGGCGGTTTGTTCACCGATGTACATCTGTTTGGCCCAAGGGCCGAACTTTCCGCCGGTGGTGTCGCAGGCAATGCCGCTAGGGGAGTTGCCGACCTTCGCATGCGGGAGGATCACGGCGGGCGGGACGAGTTCGGGAAACTTCTTCCGCTCGATCATCATGCGGGACGGGTTGGCGGGTTCGGGCGGAGCGGGGAAGTTGCCGAGCTTGGCGAACTTGTTGCCGGAGGGATTTCCCATGAAGCCGCCTGGGCGCAGCCATTTCAAGGAGGAGGAGCCGTTCCAGAAACCTTGGTTGTCGGTATAGAAAGTGTCGCCTTCGGCATTGAACCCAATGCCGCCGGGCGAGCGAATCCCGGAGCAGGTGGGGATCATTTCGCCCTTTGGCGTGACGCGCATGCACCATCCGCGCCAGTCGGAGTCGGCGCTGACGGAGCCTGTCAGACAGAGGAGGACCCAGATGTTGCCTTCCTTGTCCGGTGCGCTGCCGAAGGCGAATTCATGGTAGTCGCCATTGATGCCCCATTTGTCGCAGAGGGTTTCGTAGGTGTCGGCGATGCCGTCGCCGTTCTCATCCTTGAGCCGGGTGACTTCCGGTCGCTGGGTGAGGAAGATCGAGCCGTCCTTCCAGAACATGCCGAGGGGCTCGTGCAGGCCGGAGGCGAATTTCTTCCAAGTGACCTTGGAAAGATCCTCATCGTAGGCACCCTTGCAGATCCAGACGTCGCCGCGACGCGAGGAAACGGCGATCTGTTTGTCGGGAAGCAGGGCGATGGAGCCGAGCTCCATGATTTCGCCGGGAGGCGTGGGGATCTGCTGGCGGAGGTAGTATTCCTCCTGGCCTGCGAATGAGAGGCTGGTAAGGAGGAACATTGAACATCCAACGTTGAACATCGAACGTTGAAGGGAAGAGGTGAAGAATGGCATTTAGGAAGAGGGTGAGGGATTCGCGAGGAAAGGAATTATTGCCAGCCGTAGGTGAGGGTGACGGGTGGCCCGGGAGCGAGTTTCAGGACGGCGGAGTTGCCACGCGATTCGATCTTTCCTTGGTCCAGGTGGAGGAGGGTTGTGGTCCCCAGGGTGTAGTCAGTCCCGCTGACCAGGGTCGCAGGGAGTTTGTCGGAAAGCACGAGTTCCAAGGGGTCTCCGGAGCCTACCAGCGTGAGGGTCCGGACCAGGGCGGGCTTGCCCTGAAGGTTTCCCGATTTCCAGCTATCGAGCAGGCGTCGGTTACCGAGGAGGATGGCGAAGGTTGGGTTGCCTATCGGATCGAGCTTGTAGCCTTTGAACTGGGCATCCTTCGGCATCGTCTTGGTGGAGAGGAGCGTGACGACGTCCTCACCGGCCGGAGGCTCGGCTCCCTGTCCCCGGTCGGTCCAATGGTGGCCGCCGTCCATGAACTTGCCGGTCCAGACGAGCTCCGGCTGCAAGTTGTCGGCGCTCCAGGCGAGGTTGACGCCACCCGGGAAACCAAAGCCGATGGCACGGGGCGTGGTGCCCTTGATGAAGTTGCGGTAGATGGCGGGACGATCCGCGATGGCCTCGATCGGGATCTCCCGCCCTTTCTTCGAAGATGCGGTGGATTTTGAATCGGACAGCCAGATCCAGCCAGGGCTGCCTTTCTTGCGCCAGCCAACGCGGATTTCCTCATTGCCTTCAAATTCGTAGAACTCGACCCGGATCTTGTGCGGGCCCTTGGTGAGCTTTTCACCGGCCTTCACGGCGCGGGATTCGATGGCGCCGATGCCCTTGACTTCGGCGAGGGTCTTGCCGTCGAGGATCAGTCGTCCGCCGTCGTCGGCGTCGAAGTAGAACTCGTAGCTCTCATCGGCGGGGATTTCGAGCGAGCCTTCCCAAACCACCCCATAGTGATCGTCTTTCCCGACCTTTTTGAGAGAGATCACGCCATTGTGCTCTTCTTCTGTGGCGACGGGCTTGAGCGCGCTGAAGTCCGGGCATTCCTGCCAGGTGCCGTCGTAGATATAGGAGATGAGGTCCTTGATCGGCGGGGTGAGGTCGAGCGGGTGGAGCTTGAGAATTTCCGGAGCGGTCCAGTGGTTGGCGCGGCTGCCGAGCGAGGCGCGCACCGTCTTCACGCGGTCAACAGTCACAGCTCCGGCCTTGTTTCCCCAGGAGCTACGGACGTAGGTGAGGATACCGGCGATCTGGTCATCGGTGAGGGCGGCACCCTGCGGAGGCATCTCGAGGTTCCAGGTGCGGCCGTTGACCTCCACCGGGCCCTGCAATCCCATCAGGACGATCTTGATGGCGCGGTCGGGATCTCCAAGCGGCCAGGGAGAGCCGGCGAGCGGTGGAAACTGGCTGTTGACCGCGCCCTCGCCCTTTGCCCCGTGGCAGGCGGCGCAGTAGGTGGCGAACAATTGACCGCCGTCTTGGGCGGAGGCGGCGAGAGGCAAGGTGGCGAGCAGGGGCAGGAAGAAACGGCTCATGAGCCGGACAATAACTTTCCCACGCGCTGGAATCTATCACCAAATATCATGGAATGTGATTTCGTTAGATCACGATGGCGGATTGGAATTGCCGCGGAGGTAGGCATGATCCGTTGACATGGCATCAGTGTCAGGCTTGCCTTGGTGGGCTGTTGGACCCGGTCACTGACGGGGTGCGGTTTTGATCGGCTTGTAGGTCAAATTGTAATTGCCGGTTTCAACGCTGAGATACAGCTTTTGATCCACCATCGTGAAATTTTCCGGGCGGTCGAACTCCATAGTCCAGCCATTCTCCAGATTCATCGAGTGGACCCCCTTGTGATTCTGAATGCCCGGATCTTTCAGATGATCGGCGATGAGCAGCTTGATGGGCGTGAAGGGTGAGCTTCCTTCGACCACAATGGCACGATGCAGAACTGGCGGAACTCCAGACTCGGTGTGGAATGAATCCGCGAGGGTGTGTCCGCCGATCGTGGAGAGAAACCGACAAGAGGCGCCATCCAGTTCGTATCCGCTGAAGCGGGCTTCTTCCGGCAGGGCTCGTGAGCTTGTGGGTTGAACGACGTTCTCCCCGGCGGGTGGGTTTTTGTCGGTGCCGCGCTGGAGCCATTTCGGGGCCGCGTCGATGAACTTGCCGGTCCAGAGCAGTTCGGGCGCAAGGTTGTCGGCGGAATAGGCGAGGTTGAGGCCACCAGGAAAGCCGACCCCGATGGCCCGGGGTGTGGTGCCGTCGATGAAATTCCGATAGATGAGCGGGTGGTCGCCGGTGGGTGCGAGCAGGATGGAGGGTCGAGGTTTCGAGACGCTGGCCGGCGGATCGGTGAGCCATCTCATCTGGTCGGAGCCAGGGGCTTTCCAACCGATGGCGATGCCTTGTGCTCCGGCGTTCTGAAGGTACTCCACACGGATCGAATGCGGTCCTTTGGCGCGAGTGGAGATGTCGCCCTGAGCGCGGGACCCATCCATCGGGCCGAAGCCGTTCAGCTCTGTTAGAATGGCATCGTCGAAGATGATCCTGGCGGCCCCGGCGGAGTCGAGACGGAAGTAGTAATCGCCCTCGGTCTCAGCCTCGAAGGTTCCTTCCCAGACCATCGCGTAGTGCTCCTTGAAAGGAGAATCCGTTAGACTGATGATGCCGTCGTGTTCTTCCTCGATGTTCTCCGCCTTGAGCTTGCTGAAATCCGGAAGGTAGTTCCACTCGCCTTTATAGGCCCGGGAAGTGAGATTGGTTAGAGCGGTTTTCTCCAAGGGCAGTGGATGGAGCTTGAGGATTTCCGGTGCGGTCCACGGCATGGAGAGATCGGCCACCGATGCGCGGATTGCTTTCACCTGTTCCGTGGTGACGTGGCCCGCGTGGTTTCCCCATGAGGTGCGGACGTGGGTAAGGATGGCCGCGATTTGATCGTCGGGAAGCGCAGCCCCTTGTGGCGGCATTTCCAGATTGTAGGTCTTTCCAAGAACATCGACGGGACCGGTCAGGCCCTTGAGGACGATCTTGATGGCGCGGTCTGGATCCCCCGCCAAATACGGGCTGCCGACGAGCGGAGGAAACGTGCCGCCGGTGGCTCCCTTGCCGTCGGCACCATGACAGGCCGAGCAGGAGAGGGTGTAAAGCTGCGGACCGTCCTGGGCAAGGAGCGGGCTCGCGATTGAGAGGGCGAAAAGCAGACGACGGAGCATTGGGTTAGTCTGGTATTTCGTTCAGCGTGTACCAGGTTTCCTGATGCCAGAGGGGTTGTGCGGTGGCGGAGGTCACGCCCTTGGCCTCAAGGTGGTGGATGTGACCGCGCACGAGGCCATCGATCTTGAGGTGGACGGATTTTTGATCCGCGGAAACGGCGGCGGCGGTGACGGTGGGTGTCGTGGCATCCACTTGCGGGCTGCCATAGTCGGCCTGATAGATGTAGGTGAACGTGTTCATCGAGTAGCTGGCGGGATTGCCGGCGGTGGCGGGATCGACAGGTTCGGTGAAGCGGAGATCGAAACCGTCGTGGGCGGCAGTGAGGGTCTGCATTTCGAAGGGAGTTTTTCCGGTCCACTTCACGCGCTCAAAGGTGAATGGTTTCGTTCCGCGGGAAGCCCAGCCGCGGTTGGAACCGCCGGCAAAGAGGATGCCCTTTTCCTGATCGAGGCGCACCGGGATGAGGCCTGCTTCGAAGCCTTCGAGGAA
>Ga0209499_1002887_pt1 | contig 10768 bp, 9 predicted proteins | sample C_130208_EF_Meta_FD_187306 | JGI IMG/M metagenome (GOLD analysis project Ga0209499, IMG submission 187306) | Freshwater microbial communities from Lake Croche, Canada to study carbon cycling - C_130208_EF_MetaG (SPAdes) (version 2) | ecosystem: Environmental > Aquatic > Freshwater > Lake | place...
CATCGTCTTTGTCTTCTTTGTCTTCTATTTCGTCTTTGGATACCACGGTTGAGGCCCAGGATTGCTCGGGACTATGGAGAAGGGTGAGTTGAATCGTGATCCAGAGCAGCTCGGGGTAGGAATCCTTGAGCCAGAGGGCTTCTTTCTGGGCCTCGGCAGAGATTTGCAGGATGCCGGCGGCACGGATCCTTTCGATCGCATTCTCAGCGGAGGTGGAGGGCACGGCGAGACGCTTGATGAATCTCAGATCGGTTGTCTTGATCGCTGCATAGAACGCGGCTCCTAGATAAGCGTGCAAGAGGGGATCCTCCGGGTTCACGACAATCTGGCGGACGATGTCCTGGATGGAGACCCTCAACTGGGAGGAAAACTCCGCGAGTTTCGCGAGAGCCTCCTTGTCGGTCGTGGCGCGGGTGAAGTGTCCGGAGATGATCTCCTTGTATTCTCGAATGGTCTTGGCGTTCATGCGTTGCAGAATTGGTGGGCTAGCTGTGAAGAGAGTTTTTTCAAGTCCTGAACCGGGCGCCGCTTGAGCGATGCGTCGTACTCCATGCGCTTGGCGGGATCCGAGAGTGCCGAGTAGGCTTTCTGTATGGCGTCGAAAAGGTGCGGGTCCCCACCCTTGTCGGGGTGATGCTGCATGGCCAGCTTGCGGAACGCAGACTTGATCTCATCGGCAGATGAATCGAGCGAAACATTAAGGGCCTGGTAATGAGTCATGAGAAAAGAAGCGGATCGGAGAGAGTGACGAAGAAGAGTGTGTAGGAGATTTCGCATCAGGTGATCAACCAATGCGAGTGCTGGATTCTAAAGCAGCAGAACGCCAGTAACAACAACTCTCCTCCTGCCTGAGAAAAGGTTTTTTAAAGATTCTGCCAGTGCACCCCCTTCGCCGAGCTCGCGGCGGCACGAGTAGGCATCCTCACCGAAGCTCGGTTATGCAATAAAGCCTTTTTGATGCTAGGGTACTGCTACTGGAGTCAGGCTTCGGCCTGGAAACTTTTATGAACCGACTGGTAAGTTGTATTCTCAGTAAGCGCCCCATCTGATGCCATGAAAGTTGTTCTTGTTCATGGGTTTCAGGATAACGGGACCATGATGGGAAAACTGGCGAGTCATCTCGCCGAGCAGGGACACGAGTGTCTCGTTCCCACGCTGGATCCCCATGATGCCAGGGACGGTCTCCCCATGATGGCCTTGCAGTTACATGGGCTACTGGAAGAGCAGTTGGCCAGCGGAGAACGCTTCGCACTTGTGGGATTCAGCATGGGCGCCTTGATCGCCCGCTATTATCTCCAGGAACTAGGGGGACATCAGAGGGCGGATGCATTTTTTTCGATCAGCGGACCGCATGAGGGAACCTGGGCTGCCTATCTTCACTCGAGTGAGGGAGTGAATCAAATGCGCCCAGGGAGCACTTTCTTACATGATCTAAAAACTTCCTCCCAGCTATTGGAGTCGCTGCCTATTACCAGCTATTGGACGCCCTTCGACCTTATTGTCATTCCAGCTGAGAGTAGCCGCTGGTCAATGGGCGAGGAGGTGTGCATCCCCACCATGCTCCACCACTGGATGATCTCGGATAGTCGCCTGATGAAAGATATCTCAAGTCGACTCAATAAGATCGCCTCGAAATGAATTCCAAGAGGCCTTGAGAAGGCCCTGCAAATTGGAAAGAGATCACCCGAATCCGGGCAGTTTCTTTGCCGAGGCAATTTCCTGTGCATAGGTCTCCGAGGCATTGTCGCCCATGAAGTCCACCGCGTCGCGAGTCCGGGAGTAGAGACCGAACCTGGGCGCGTAAGACCCCCACTCGTAGTTATCCATGAGTGACCAGTAGAAGTAGCCGATGAGAGGCCAGCCCTTGGACTTCAATTCCTTCACCACCGCGATGTGACTGCGCAAAAAATCACTCCTTAGAAGATTATCCCTCCTGCCGTAGTGACGGCGCGGGTCAGAGCGATAGGCGATGCCGTTCTCCGCGATCATGATCGGCAGATTGAAGGGCTCCAGGATACTGACGAAGAATGTCAGCCCCTCGGGCAGCAGTCGCCAGTCCCACCATTTGTTGGTGATGCTCTCGAGAAGTCGTTCATGGAACGGAGGAGGTATCGGCACATGCTGATGACGGTGCTTGTGAAACAGATCGTTCCACCGGGGCCAGCGGAGCGCATGAGCGATGAACGGGTCGTAATAGTCGAAGGCGACATAATCGAGCGGTGCTTGATCGGCCTCTGCAGGGTCATAGAGGACGTCCAGGAGTTGCTTCCAGGCAGGCTCGGAGGTGTAGGAAAAGGCAACCAAGTGATGCAGCTTCTTCAACAACTCGCCCAACCAAAACCGGATCATCGGCCGGATGGGAAGCCGTGCCTTAAGAAATGCCTCGTCAAGCATCCAGGTCTGCTTCCAGAGATGGGACATGAGATGCTCCCTGGCAATGCCCCGCGAGCGCGCAAAGAGCAGGTCCATCCATGCCTGATCGTTCCAATACAGGTCACTGCAATAGTTATTGAAGCTCACCTTGGGAGCCAGGTCGCCGATCTTCCCATGCTCCCGGTAGAGACGGTGAATCAGCCGGTAAGCCAGAACATGCGCCTCCATCAGATGAGAGACGCAGGTGATTGATTGTGCCGGATTCTTCTTTGTTTCCTTACCAGTCGGGAAGGAACCGTTGAAGTAGCTGCTCGCGGCAAGCAGGTTCGGCTCATTGATCGTGATGAACCAACGCGGCGGCAAGACGCCATATTTTTCGGGGAGTACCTCCAGCAGGTAACCGACAGTCTTTTCGACGAAGTGGAGATATTTTTCGATCGTTCCTCGGTCGAGCCACGCATCGATCCCGAGCCAGGCGGGATGGGTGAAGTGGTGGAGTGTCACCACCGGCTCGAGTCCCTCCTTACGGCAGGCGGCAAGGATCTCCGCATAGCGCTCGAGCGCTTCCTCGTCGAATGGGGGCGGCGGCTCCTGACTGGGAAGTCCGTCGGTGTTCAGTTCCCTCGTTGGTTGGATCCGTTCCCAGGAAAGGCTTAACCGGAACGCATTGATGCCAAGCTCCCGGCAACGCTCGAAATCCTCCTCGGCCCTGCTCCAGAAATCAGCGGCGCTACCTGCGGGATCAACCCTTTCCTCCCTCTCCGCCCAAGCCCAATTGTTCTGAGGCTCGCCCTCGCCATTGACTCCCCCTTCGTGCTGGTAAGCCGAAGTCGACACACCCCACAGGAATTCTTCTCCCTCAGTCAGGCGGATGTTTTCCGGCCTCGGTTTTTGTCCAGGCCACTTGTCGTGAGAGGAAGAGATCATGGATTCACATTCGGTTACGCTAGATGGAGGGTCATGCCAGCTTCGTTCTGTCCAGTTGGACAGCCGTCTGCGGGCGGTTGGTCTCGTCCAGTAACGTTCGGACGATGGTGAGTGCCGCGTCGGGATGAGCCCAGCTCAGGGCATGGGTTCTCATCTCCTCAAGACGCTCGGGACACTCCAGGAGCTTTTCCACCTTGTAGGAAAGCGTGGTGAAGTCATTGCACTTGATAGCTATCCCCTTCTCGAGAAGTTGGTCGCTGTTGCGCTCCTCCTGTCCGGGGATCGGGGAGACAATCACCATTGGTAATCCGGAGGCCATCGCCTCGGAAATCGTCATTCCCCCCGGCTTCCCGATCAAGAGCGTAGCCGCCCCCATCCAACAGCTCATCTCCGTTGAGTAGCCGATCACCGTCACATGGATCATCGGCGAGGGTGACGCGGCCGCCATGACCTCCAGCCTCTTCTTTAAGTCCTCGTTTTGTCCGGCAAGAAGAACGATCTGGACCGGCCGCTTCAGCTCGAAAAGTTCTTCCAGAATGATCTCGGCCGGACTCGCTCCCAACGCACCCGCCGACACGAGCAGAACGGGCAGTGAAGGATCGAGTCCGAGTCTGATCCGGACCGCTCGTTGTTGCTCCGGACTGAACTCATGGAACGAGGAGTCGATGGGAATTCCGCTCACCGTGATCCGATCTCCAGGTAGGCCCAGTTTCTGCAGATGGATCTTTGTTTCCTCGAGCGCCACAAAATAACGGTGAAATGTCCTCGAGAGCCACATCGCGTGGAAATCAAGATCAGTCACCACGATGGAGAGACGGGCCTGGAGATGCTTTTCAGCTATGAGGTAGGAAATCAGCGTGGCCGGAAGAAAGTGCGTGCAGACAGTGATGTCAGGATGGAACGCCGTGATCTGCCTGATCAGCGGCGCCGTGTTCAGGCGGTCAAGCATCAGGCGCATCTTGTCCGTCTTCCACGGCTCGCCGCTTGTCTTGTACCACCACCCCAGAAACGTGGGGGCCTTCGCCACAAGTTGCGTGTAGAGCTTCGAATAGAAATCACGGAATAGTCGATTCGTGTATTTTAGCGCATCGATTGAGCGAACCTCCTCGACATCGGGCATCCCCCGGAAGGCCTTTTCCAAGGCTGCCGCCGCCCTGAGATGTCCTGTTCCGGCGCTGGCCGAGACAATCAGAATCCTTTTCCCGAGAGTCTTTCCCAGGGGCTTTCCTATGGCGGAGCTTCCGCCGGGAAGCTCGCTATTGGCTAGGTTGGCAGAGTGAGTTGAGTGGCTCATGTTCCGTCCCTTGTCATTTAAAAATGTTGAATCCGAGAGAGGTCAGGTACCCGGACAGCAGGAGCCAGGGGATAATGCCCAGCGAGATAGCCAACTGGATTTTTCGGGGAGGCTCCCCCATCGCCAGAGCAAGGATCGCGGTAACCTGAGGGCCAACCGATATCGGAGCGACCAAAGCCAGTCCCCAGAGACCAAAGCGGTGCCAGATCCTCCAGAAGAACTTCGAGGGATCCGGCCTCGAATTGATTTTTAGCTTTCTCGTGATCCAGGCACGGATCGGCACTCCAGCGACCAGAATCACCAGACCTCCGGCGCTATAGCCAAGCCATGCCGCCAGACCAGCGATCCAGAGCGGCGCATGGGCAGCCACCCCTGCGGGAATGGCCCCCACGAAGTAGAAAAACCCGAAACCGAAAGCTGTGAGAGCACCTGCCACAATAGTAAACTACTCTGGAAACAGGGAAACGAGATAGGTCTCGTAGGTAAGTCTATCGCTTAGCTTCCTTATGACACGCGGGGAATTTGCATTCCTCAGTAGAGGGTGATAAAGTTTTTTCAACATCAGGAATGCCTTTGAGTAACACCAAAGACTGCCAACCGGGGACGGAGAAATCCTACGGTGGCTGAATGGCGAAAGTCATTCGATGGGCGGAGGGAGAAATCCTCCGAACAAAAATCTCTCCAGGCTTATCTCAAGCGCCTTTCCTGATCATCCGATCAAGGAGGCGCTTTTTTATTATCCCGGGTTCCTGATGTGTCACCCACAACATCACACCTATGAGCACAGCTACAGCCACCACCGACAGGCCAGTCCTCTCGATCAGGACCACGAACAACCCGTTCCACCATTTGTGGAATAACAACGGCACCTGGTAGTGCCACTACACCGAGCACCTTCCAGACTTCACCTAGAAGCGTGTCCGCAGGAGCCTTCACACGAGCGACTCCAGCGTAGCACGGGTCCTCAGGGACAGCATTCTGAGTGAGGCGGCCCACTACGAAGAGTAGGAAGCTTGGGCCGCCGCGGGATGGAAAATGTGCGTCTACAACGGCCGAGCTAACAATCGCAGAGGACTCAACAAGCACTCATCTTGCCACGGCTCGTTTATGCTTATAATTCAGCCCCTTGTAGGCACAGAGACAGGCTAAAACCTGATCCTTCAGTCTTGGATGCCTTCCGGATCAGGCCCTAAGATTCTGGAGAGAGTCTCGCGGCATGCCAGAAATGGAGAATATGAACCGCTGCATTCCTCTCGTCGCAGATATAGTAGATAGTCGATGATAAAAGGCGAGGTCGTCATTTTGCGAATGCCTCGGACCGAATCAAGGTAGGGGCATCTCGACGGCATCGTGCCGAGACTGAGAGCGCGATCAATCAACCGTTCGCCAACCCGGACTGCCGCATAGGCATCATCCTCAGCGATGAACGAGACAATACCTTTGAGATCATCAAGGGCCGCATCCGTGATCAGGACTTTATAATCCACGAGGCAACGGAACCGCTTCACATCTTGAAGCGGACGAATCCTGCCATCGCGCACATCATTCAGGCCCTTCTCAAGGGCCATCTCCAACTCAACAGCATCCGGCTCCTCTTGGGCAAAAAGCTCCGCAGTCAGAATCGCCCGATCTCTTTGGGGCAGATGGGAAAAGGCCTCCTTGATTTCCAGAAGCGTTGTCATGAAGTAATGTTAACTCAGGTGCAGGACATCGGCAAGGCGGCTATCTACCCTACCCCTTCAATCACCGGCAGCTCGTTCCTGAGCTTACACCTCGATCACATTCACGCCGCGCTTCACATCATGCAAGAGAACCCGGCAATGAGCGGTCGCGCGCGCGCCGGGTATCTCCGGATTGTCCCACCAGATCAACGGGAGACGCGTGAAGGCACAGTCGGCTGAGAAGGTTATGCGGAGTACGTTCTTACCGTTCGATGTGTGCAGGATCTCGCACCAGTTGATGAGCTGCGGCAGACGCGCCTTGGGGCTGGTGCCGGTCTCCGTAAAAGCGTTTTCCTTCGTGTAATCAATGTATTGCCGGGGGATGCGGTCCCCTTGCACTGCGAACCATCGGCAGGTTGCATCGTAGTAGCAGAGCACCGATGGATTGTGTCCCTCAATAGTTTTCCAATGGGTCGGCGGCGCGTAATCCTTGATCCAGGGATTGGCCCGTAGGGCTGCCTCCACAGCATCATGGCAGGTCAGAGGATCGGGCAACTCCAGGAGCTGGCACGGATGCTCTCCGTTGCCAAACCGCAGGTCGAGCCACTGGGTTACTTCTTCGAGCGTCGCGGGGACGACAGCGACCGGAAGCCTGCTAAAGAAAGCTGCCAGGTATTCCTGCGACCAGATACGGTGCGCGTCGTGGTCCTCGTTGTGCAGCAGGAAACACTGGAAGTCGCACGTGGACAGGTTGGCCAACATGCCGCCCAGAAGGCGGTCCCAGTAATCGGCCTGCGCATCCATGATGCCGCATCCCTTGATATCGTCGGGATCAGTACTGTAGCGGGTCGAACTGTTGGGATACTCCAGAAACGAGTTGACCAACTCGCGAGTGGTCCAAGGCAACCCCCACAGGGACTGGGTGTCCGTGTCAGGGTAGCGGAAATTTTCGGGGCGCGTGCGGTAGACATCCCAGGGACAGCCTTCACTGTACATGCTGCCGTCGCAGGTTTCATGGTCGAAAGCCGTACCCCAGATACCTCGGAATCCCAGGTCCCTGGCGGCGGTCAGCCAGCGGGTCCCGACTGCGCCGACCCACTGGTCCATGCCGCACACGCTTGACCGGAAGTGGAATCCCTGTGCAGCGAAGGCGGCCTCGACGCGGTCGCGGGTATGCGCCAACAACGCCGTGGTTTCTTCCTGCGTCTTTGTCGTGTTATAGTTAACAGGATTCTTAAAGAAATAACTAGGCGGCAGCACGCCCACATCGTCGCCGTACGCCTGGTGCCATCCGGCAATCTCCGCGGCGCCCACTTCCGCAGCGCTGCCGTCCATCAACCAGGTCACGGGCAGACGGAACCGGTGTCCGCCATCAGCCATGAAGCGCGACGAAGCATAGTCGTGGCCGTGGAAGCGAAGTGGATCGCCCATGATGACGTCGTCCCACTCCGGCTTGGCCATGGCATCCGCCACCTGCATCTGATCTGGCGCGAAACCCCAGTGGAAATTGGTGGTGGTGGTCAGACAGAAGAAGCATTCTTTGTCTGCGAAGATGCGTGTCGGCACATCCATCGTGACACGGACGCCATCCTGCTCGGCAGCCAGCACCAACGGCAGGTAACCGGTGCGCCGCGGTCCGGCCGCAATGTCGAGATACCAACCGTCAGCAGTAAGCTTCGGAAGACCGCACACGCTCAGGTCGCCGGGCGAGGAGAGCACCTGGATAACCGCAATTGCCGGGAAAGCCACGCGAACCCGGTTGGTTCGGTTTTCAATCAAAACAATCTTCTGAGGTAGCGCGAAATACATCATTATCTTTGGTCTACTGCCGGCTGGAAAGCTTCCTTCCCGGAAAGCGACACAGCCGTACAGGGCTCGTCCTTGCTTTCATTGTGTTAGCAGGGCCGGGCGATCAAGCCGGAGGTAGAAGTGGAACTGGTAGGGAAAGCCATGCCCCCAACCGCCTTTCAGGATCGCCCATCCCTGGCAATCGCGGGGCGAGGTCCATTCGACGAAGCCGAAAAGTGGCCGGCAGTCGGCGGCGCCGCCATTCACCATCGCGCTTGCATCCAGCACCAAGCCGTGCGGACCGCCGGAGGCAAAGGTGCTGCGGTGCAGCGCTGCACGCCGGCTGCAGGTGAGTTCGTGCCGCACGCCGCACTCGAGATCCGCGCGGTAATAGCCGACCCGCGCCTCCTCGGCCAGCAGCGCCCGCCCGGCGTGCGCCTGCTCCGGCGCGCCGGTGACCGGCATCAGGCTGACATTGCCGTAGCGCCCCTGCCCACCGGTGCCGCTCACATGATTCTGGCTGAAACGGGCGATCGGCCGCCCCGGCTCCAGACCGTTGGTCGAATGCGGCACCAGCGTATCTGGCCCGGGCCGGGCGAGACCGAACGGCAACTGCGGCCCCGGCAGACAGTTCCCGCCGCCGTGAATTCCGAAGAAGGGATTGATGTGATCGATGATCGGCATCACTAAAAGACTCCATCAATTGTATAAAATATAACCTGCATCGAAACAACACCAATCTACTCAAAGAGGGTACGCGCCAAAACTGAAGTTCGGATGGTATTGCTTGGTTGAAGCTCTCAGGGCTTGATCGGTTTTGAGTTCTTGAGATCTTCCTCACTGCGACCCAGCAGGATGCGGTCGAAAGCAACACCACCGCCAACTGCATCCAGCCTAAAGCCGCGGAGGGACATCGGTTTCCCGTCGAACTGTTTCGGTTTACTCAGTATCTTCCAGAGATCGACCCGCACCGTGGTCCAGGCAGTGGAAAGCTTTTCGGCGAGGGGCTCTTTCGATGCCCAGGCGCGGGCCTTCCCATCGTTACCAATGATTAGGCTTTCACCCTTGAATGGCTTGCCGATCATCACCAAAGCGCCCTGCGTCTCCGAGGAGAGTGCCTTGCAGGAGAACTGAAGCCAGCGGTATTGTCCTGGCTTTTCGGGTTTTTCCACGATCTCGAAGTCCCAGTCCGCAAACTCGGGGCATGTGACATCTCCGGCGGCCTTTAGCGCCAGGTAATGCGTGCCAGATAAGGCCTCCGGTCCCGTTCGCCAGTCGGCTCCCTCCATATAATCGTCGGTTTTTTCGTCAAGCAGCACCGCCACCGGGCGGTTGGCCACGGCGTCTCGATGCGCGCATCCCAGTTGCTGTCCATGGAAGACGACTTGGGCTAGTCTCAGATTGCCGGTGCCCCAACCGGCGCCGTCCGGTTTAGCCAGTCGGAACTTACGTGCCTCGATCGGCTTAACCAGCTTGTGCGTGTGCACAGGAGAGTCGGAGGTGAGGTACTGGGAGAAGATCCACTGTGACTTGGCCGCGTCCCAGTATTCGAGACGGGCATCGCGGATCCAGGACTCGGGATGGGCCGGATCCTCGACTAGGGTGATCGCCTCCACACGCAACTGGGTGCGCAAGGTGTCAAACACTAGGCTGAAATCGCCTCGCCAGCCGGAATTGATCATGGAGGTATTGAACCAATCCATCCGGGGTTGCTCTGGAACTTTGCCCAGGCCATCAAACAGCCCTTTGTCGTTGACCTCCATCGTGCACCGATCGCCGGCGGTGGCAAAAACATTGATGTTTGCGGCATTGAGCAGGTTCGGGGTGAGCGGCCACGATTTTTGTTCGGCGTTGACCCAGGAGGTGATGCGGGAGGTGGGACCCGGGGTGGCAGCAGCGACGGCTGAATGCGGCACTGCTGCGAGATTTGTGCGCCATTTTTCCTCCATTTCGGCGTTGAACCGTACAACGTTTCCCATCCATGTGGCAGCCAACAGGTCGCCGCCCGGCAGCCAGGAGCTCACGGCAACCGCTCCGAGGTCACGTTGGTAAAGGATGCGTCCATCAGGGATATCCACCACATAGAGCGTCCCCAACTCGCTCGAGACGGCCAGACGTTTTCCATCTGCTGAGACGCGAGGGAAGCGGAGCAAGGCGTCGCCGGAGAAGCTCCAGCGTGGTGCTCCGTCGGCGCTGTAAACCTTCAATTGCTTTTCCGTGGTCACGGCTAGCCAGGCCCCATCGGGCGCCATGGCGACGGCATCGGCCGAGGTGGGGATGGTGGCAAGAATCTTTCTATCGCGCACAAGACATAACTGTCCCCCCCGGGTGCTCGCACGGACCACGATGGCCTTACCATCAGCGCTGGCGGTTAGTCCCTGAATCTCGCCGTCGATATCCACGTTTAGTCGCCATTTTTCCTTGCCGCTGCGGGCATCGAGAGCGGACAGGCGGAGGTCCTGTGCCGTCAGCAATGTTTCCGAATCGAGCGCCAACAGGTAGGGTGACTGCCGTTTTTCCTTGGACCAGTCCTGGGAGAGCGGTCTGCCGTCGGCCTTCCATAACGACAGGGCGAGGTTCCCGGCCGTGGCGACCCAGGAACTGTCGGGCGCAACGGCAAAGTTTGCAATGTGGTCGTTGAGGGCGTTGCCGCAGAAACACCAGGCGACCATGCGGGCCGGCAGTCCCGGCAAGGCAAACCGATGCTGTGGCTTCCCTTGGGCAT
>Ga0209499_1002892_pt1 | contig 10758 bp, 8 predicted proteins | sample C_130208_EF_Meta_FD_187306 | JGI IMG/M metagenome (GOLD analysis project Ga0209499, IMG submission 187306) | Freshwater microbial communities from Lake Croche, Canada to study carbon cycling - C_130208_EF_MetaG (SPAdes) (version 2) | ecosystem: Environmental > Aquatic > Freshwater > Lake | place...
ATCAGATCGCAGGAGCTACCGATGACAGCCACCTTCGATCCATACGCATCTTCACGCGAAACTACTGAAGGAACTGTCTTCTCAGTTACCGGTGGCGATTGGGATTCACTTGTTTCAGAAATCGGTGAATCAAAAGAAGAGCGCATCATCGTCAATATGGGACCACAACACCCATCAACTCACGGAGTACTTCGCTTAGTTCTCGAACTTGAAGGTGAAACTGTTACTGAAGTTCGTACCGGTATTGGTTACCTGCACACCGGAATCGAGAAGAACATCGAGTTCCGTAACTGGACCCAAGCAGTCACCTTCGTTACCCGTATGGATTACTTGGCACCAATTTTTAATGAGACCGCATACTGTCTTGCTGTAGAAAAGTTGCTCGGTATTACTCAAGATATTCCAGAGCGCGCATCTGTTATTCGTGTTCTGATGATGGAGCTCAATCGCATTTCCTCTCACATGGTCGCACTTGGCACTGGTGCACTCGAACTCGGCGCTATGGGCCCAATGTTCTTTGCCTTCCGCGATCGCGAAATTGTTCTTGATACCTTTGAAGAAATCACTGGCCTTCGCATGAATATGGCCTATGTGCGCCCAGGTGGAGTTTCCCAAGATCTTCCTGCAGGCATGACAGTCAAACTCCGTGAAGTAGTTAAAACACTTCGTAAAAACTTTGAAGATAATGCAAAACTTCTTATTGGTAACACCATCTGGATGAAGCGCACCGAGGGAATTGGTTATCTTGATTTAGCTGGGTGTACAACACTTGGCATAACAGGTCCAGTACTTCGTTCTACTGGACTTCCTTGGGATCTTCGCAAGATGCAGCCATATTGCGGATATGAAAATTATGAATTTGATGTCATCACTGCAGATACTGCAGATGTGTATGGAAGATTCTTAGTTCGTATGGCAGAGCTCGAGCAATCACTTCGTATCATCGAACAAGCTATCGACAAGCTCGATAAGTTAGAGGGACAACCTGTCATGGTTGCAGATAAGAAGATTGCATGGCCTGCGCAACTAGCACTGGGTGCAGACGGACTCGGAAACTCACTTGATCACATCCGCGAAATTATGGGCTCTTCAATGGAGTCACTGATTCACCACTTTAAGTTAGTTACTGAAGGATTTAGAGTTCCAGCAGGTCAGGTCTATGCAGCAGTTGAATCACCTCGCGGAGAACTTGCAGCACATGTGGTCTCTGACGGTGGAACTCGTCCATTCCGCGTGCACTTCCGCGAACCATCATTTAATAATCTGCAATCAACTTCAGCAATGAGCGAAGGAGGCATGGTCGCTGACATTATCGGCGCCGTCGCTTCTATCGATCCTGTTATGGGCGGAGTTGATCGCTAATGACACTGAACAATGAGGTAATGCAGTCGATTATCAAGCGCTACCCGCGTAGTCGCTCTGCAATCATGCCGCTACTTCACTATGTGCAATCAGTTTCTGGTTATGTGACAAATGAAGGTATTGAAAAGATTTCAGAGATTCTAGATATTGAAACTGCAGAAGTTTCAGCTGTCGCAACGTTCTATACCCAATATAAGCGCAAGCCAGTAGGCGAGTACCACGTAGGCGTATGCACAAATACTCTGTGCGCAGTAATGGGCGGAGATGCAATCTTCTCTGCACTCAAAGATCATCTTGATATTGAAAATGATGGCGTTACTGCTGACGGAAAAGTTTCACTCGAACATATCGAGTGCAATGCAGCTTGTGATTATGCACCAGTGGTTATGGCCAACTGGGAGTTCTACGACAACCAGACTGTTGAATCTGCAAAAGCGCTTGTAGATGGTGCACGTGCCGGAAATCCTCCAGCACCAACTCGCGGACCAAATCGTCTTGTTACATATAAGGAAGCATCAGCAGTACTTGCAGGACTTGATGATGGACTTGCACGTGAAGGACTTCAAGCAGGTGAACCAACACTTCTTGGCCTAAAACTTTCAAAGGAAGGTAAGTAATGTCAAAGTTAACGCCTGTCCTGTCAGCTCATTGGGATGAGAAAGATTCATTTACTATCGAGGCATACACACGCCATGGTGGTTACACGGCTTCGAAAAAAGCACTTGCCATGGATCCTGATGCGGTCATTCAACTTGTTAAAGATTCAGGTCTTCGCGGCCGCGGCGGCGCTGGATTCCCAACAGGAATGAAGTGGGGATTTATCCCACAAGGTGACGATAAAGATCATTACTTAGTTGTTAACGCAGATGAATCTGAACCAGGAACTTGTAAAGATACGCCGCTTCTTATGGCAAACCCACACGTTCTTATCGAAGGCTGCATCATTGCTTGCCACGCAATACGCGCAAAGCGTGCATTCATTTATATTCGCGGAGAAGTAACTCATGTTGTTCGCCGTGTGAACGCTGCAATTGTTGATGCTTATAAAGCCGGCCATCTCGGTAACGGAATTGATGTAACACTTCATATTGGTGCTGGTGCATATATTTGCGGTGAAGAGACCGCACTTCTTGATTCACTCGAAGGATTCCGCGGACAACCTCGTCTGCGTCCACCATTTCCAGCAATCGCAGGTTTATATGCACGCCCAACAGTCGTTAATAACGTTGAATCAATTTCATCGGTTCCTGCAATCATCAACAATGGGGCAGAGTGGTATCAATCAATGGGTACCGAGAAGTCAAAGGGTGCAACCCTTTACTCACTCTCCGGGCATGTAAATAACCCAGGACAATTTGAAGCACCTCTTGGAATTACTCTTCGCGAAATTCTTGAACTTGCTGGCGGAGTTCGCACCGGACACAGACTTAAGTTCTGGACACCAGGCGGATCATCAACACCACTCTTTACTGATGCTCATTTAGATACGCCACTAGATTATGAAGGCGTCGCTGCAGCGGGCTCGATGCTTGGAACAAAAGCGCTACAAATCTTTGATGAAACAACATGTGTTGTTCGCGCAGTACTCCGTTGGACTGAGTTCTATAAGCACGAATCATGCGGTAAGTGCACACCTTGTCGCGAAGGCACCTGGTGGCTTGTTCAGATCTTGCGCGACTTAGAAAATGGCACTGGTACTGAAGCAGACCTCGAGAAGTTACTCGATCTCTGCGACAACATCATGGGACGTTCTTTCTGCGCACTTGGTGATGGCGCTACTAGTCCAATTACTTCTTCTATTAAGTATTTCCGCGATGAGTACATTGCACACTTAACAAATGGAGCTTGCCCATTTGATCCAGTGAAATCCACCCTCTTCACAGGGGCGGTGAATTAATGACTACTACTCAAGATTCAGCAGTTGCAGTTGATCTCATCACTGTTGTCATTGATGGATTCGAAGTCAGCGTTCCCAAGGGAACTCTTATTATTCGCGCCGCAGAAAAATTAGGAATTCAGATTCCACGTTTCTGTGATCACCCACTGCTTGATCCAGTTGGCGCATGTCGCCAATGTCTGGTTGATGTCGAAATCAATGGCCGCGCATTTCCAAAGCCACAAGCTTCTTGCACAATCCCAGTAGAACCAAACATGATTGTGAAGACTCAACTGACATCACCTGTTGCAGATAAAGCGCAGAAAGGTGTGATGGAACTTTTGCTTGGCAACCACCCACTTGATTGTCCTGTCTGCGATAAAGGTGGCGAGTGCCCATTGCAGAATCAGGCGATGAGCAATGGACGCCCAGATGCACGCCTCGATGGATATAAGCGCACCTTTGAAAAGCCAATTAATATTTCATCTTCAGTATTACTCGATCGCGAACGTTGCGTTCTCTGTGCTCGGTGCACACGTTTCTCTGAGCAGATTGCATCTGATCCATTTATTACACTCAATGAACGTGGCGCTTTGCAACAAGTTGGAATCTATGAAAATGATCCATTTAAATCGTACTTCTCTGGTAACACAGTTCAGATTTGCCCAGTAGGTGCACTCACCGGTGCTTCATACCGATTCCGTGCCCGTCCATTTGATTTGGTTTCAACTCCATCTGCCTGCGAACACTGCGCATCAGGTTGCGATATGCGCACCGATGTTCGTCGCGGAAAAACACTTCGTCGTCTTGCAGGAGATGACGCTTCAGTAAATGAAGAGTGGAACTGCGATAAAGGCCGCTGGGCATTTAAATATGTCACAGCAGTTGACCGCTTAACTCACCCACTTGTTCGTAACTCAGAAGGTGAACTCGTTCAAGCGTCATGGCCAGAAGCACTTGCAGCAGCAGCTGCTGGTCTTAAGGGAAAGCGCGCTGCGGTCATTACTGGCGGTCGCGTGACAACTGAAGATGCCTACGGTTATTCAAAGTTTGCTCGCATTGCACTTGGTACAAACGATATCGATTACCGGGCACGTGTTACATCGGATGAAGAGCGTGAATTCTTGGCATCCCACGTAGTCGGATCCTCAGCGACATATCGTGATATTGATACTGCAGATCACGTTGCACTCATAGCTTTCGAGCCAGAAGAAGAGTCACCAATTGTCTTCTTACGTTTAAATAAAAACTTTAAGAAGCGCGGGCTCAAAGTTTCTGCAGTTGCCACAAAGCAATCGATTGCGATGGATAAACTCAAAGCAGATTTCATCAAGGTTGCTCCAGGTTCAGAAGCTGCAGCAGTTGCTGCACTTTCACTCACACCTAAATCAATCATTCTTGTTGGCGAACGCGCATCTGAATCACAAGGATTGTTCTCAGCAGTTGCGGCCCTAGCTGTAAAGACTGGCGCCAAAATTGCTTATATTCCACGCCGTGCAGGAGAGCGAAGTGCACTTGAAGCAGGAGCACTGGGAAATCTTCTTCCAGGCGGCCGCCCAGTTGCTGATGCTGCAGCTCGTGTAGATATTGCAGCAGCATGGGGCGTTGATTCATTGCCAACTCAGGTAGGTCGCACAACATCTCAGATCATTGATGCACTTGGTGCCAAAGAATTAGATGCAGTTGTTGTCGGTGGCGTAGATGCTCACGATCTGCAGGCAAGTACAAAAACTCTTGATGCGCTAAAGAAATCATTTGTTGTTTCACTTGAAATTGCACCTAGCTCAATTACTGCAGTTGCAGATGTGGTTCTGCCAGTTGCCGCAATTACCGAAAAGAGCGGAAGTTTCCTTAACTGGGAAGGCCGCGCACGAGCATTCGATGAAGCGGTTGAAGAGTCACAGAACCGCAGCGATGTTCGCATTCTTTCGATGATTGCTGATGCACTAGGTGAATCCATCATGCTCGGCACCGTTACTGCCGCTGCTCGCGAATTTAACCAACTTGGTAAGTGGGATGGAGCTCGTGTTCAACTCACACCAGTAGCAGCTGGAACTGCTCAATCAGTCAGTGGCAACGATGCGCTGCTAACTTCATGGCGCCGTCTACTCGATATGGGAACTTTGCAAAAGGGTGAAGATAATTTGGCAGGAACACGTCGCCCAACAGTTGCAGTAATTTCTCCAAAGCGCGCGCAAGCAATTGGTGTTGAAACAGGTGCGCAAGTTCGAGTTTCAAATGCACAAGGTTCAATCACAATTCCTGTTCTTGTTGAAGATATTCATGACGATGCAGTCTGGTTGCCACGTAATTCTTTTGCCTCACAAACACTTGTTTCCCTCGATGCAGTACATGGCGATGTAGTTACGGTGGTGAAGGCATGACAACTGCAGAACTTCTGGGTGCAGATCCTGGCTGGCTCATTGCCGTAAAAGGTTTACTTGTATTTATCATCTGTGTTATTTGCACACTGATGGCTGTCTGGGCCGAACGTCGCGTTCTTGCAAAGATGCAGTTACGAACAGGGCCTAACCGCGTAGGTAAATTTGGTCTTCTTCAATCGCTGGCTGATGGCGTCAAACTTGCCCTAAAGGAAGACATCATTCCGGCAGCTGCAGACAAGATTGTTTTCATTATTGCGCCAATTATTGCAACTTCGATGTGCTTTATGGCTTTTGCAGTTATCCCAATGACTGGGGTTGTAAATCTCTTCGGCCATAAGACTGCGCTGCAATTAACTGATCTTCCTGTCGGCGTTCTCTACATTTTGGCTGTGACATCTATTGGTGTTTACGGCGTTGTACTTGCTGGTTGGTCTTCAGGTTCTACCTACCCACTCCTTGGTGGATTGCGATCAAGTGCTCAAGTAATTTCTTACGAAGTTGCGATGGGACTCTCCCTTGTTGCAGTCTTCATCTACGCCGGTTCCATGTCGACTTCAGATATCGTCGCATCACAACATCAGCACATTTGGAATGCAGTAGTTCTCTTTCCATCATTTGTTATCTATGTGATCTCAATGGTTGGCGAAACTAACCGTGCGCCATTCGATTTAGCTGAAGCTGAAGGTGAACTCGTTGGTGGATTCCACACTGAATATTCATCACTCAAATTCGCACTCTTCTTCTTGGCTGAATATGTAAATATCATCGCAGTTTCAGCGCTGGCAACAACTCTCTTCTTAGGTGGATACCACGCACTTCCTGGCCTTGGATTTACTGAAACCTGGCTCGGTGGTTGGTTCACGCTGATCTGGTTCTTTATCAAAGTGATTGCCTTCTTCTTTATCTTCATGTGGCTTCGCGCGACGCTGCCTCGTCTTCGCTATGACCAATTTATGAAGTTCGGATGGAAAGTTTTAATTCCTTCCTCACTTCTCTGGATTTTAATTGTTGCAACTCTTCGAGTACTGCAGCAGCAAGGTGCACCGCGAACAACAGTCCTTGCCTTTGCGGCCGGGGTAGTAGTAATCGTGATGTCCATTAGTTCACTTATGGATCGCACAAAGCAGAAAGCACGACGTCCACTTCCAGATGGAGCAGCTCCTAACTTCCCAATCCCATCACTTCCAGATGCCAAATCCATCAATGTCTCAGGAGGCAAATAATGACTGACTTCATTGAGCCACATAAGAAATCTGAAATCGATATCAACGCTGTTTCATTTGATGAGGTTAAGCAGCCAGGTCCTGCAAGTTTTGTTGACCAAGCAAAGGGCTTCTGGGTCACTTTCTCAACGATGTTTAAGAAGAATCAAACAGTTCAATACCCAGATGTAAAAGCACCGACAGCGCCACGTTTCCATGGACGTCACCAACTCAACCGTCATCCTGATGGTCTTGAAAAATGTATTGGTTGCGAACTTTGTGCATGGGCATGTCCTGCGGATGCAATTTTTGTTGAAGGTGGCAATAACACTCCGGGCAATCAACTCTCACCTGGCGAGCGACATGGCGCTGTTTATCAAATCAATTATCTTCGCTGTATTTTCTGTGGACTCTGCGTTGAAGCGTGCCCAACACGTGCGCTGACAATGACAAATGAATATGAACTTGCAGATGATAAGCGCGAGAAGTTAATTTTCGAGAAGGAAGATCTTCTTGCGCCACTTCGTCAAGGAATGTTGGCGCCACCTCATCCAATGTATCCAGGTATGACAGATACCAATTACTACAACGGTGATGTCAAAGAATCTCACCCAAGTCAGAACGGCCAAGGATAAGTTTTATGTTGACTATTCAAACTCCTGAGGCTGTCATGTTCTGGGTGCTCGCACCTGTAGCAGTATTGGCCGCTCTTGGGATGCTTGTAGTAAAGAAAGCTGTTCACTCAGCGCTCTTGCTTGCCTGGGTAATGATCACACTCGCGATTTTTTATATTGCGCAAGATGCCGTCTTCCTTGGAATTGTTCAGATTGTTGTTTATACAGGCGCAGTCATGATGCTCTTCCTCTTTATTCTGATGCTCGTCGGTGTGGATGCATCTGATTCATTGACCGAAACAATCTCTGGATTGCGCCCTATTGCAATTACGGCTGCAGTTGGATTTGGCGGACTCTTCACCTCTCTGATTGGTCGCGCAACCCTTGGCCATCAGGCAATTGGTCTGCAGAAAGCAAATGTCGACGGAAACGTTCAAGGTTTAGCAAGGCAATTATTTTCAACGTATGTGTGGCCATTTGAAGTTGTATCTGCGCTACTCATTACGGCAGCACTGGGCGCAATGGTCTTAGCTCATCACCAGCGAACAGTTGCTCGACCAACTCAACGCGAACAAGCGATTGCACGTTTTCGTACAGGATCGCTGGCAAGTGCAGCAGGGCTACCAAATCCAGGTGTATTTGCCCGACATAACGCTGTCGATGTGCCAGCACTTCTTCCAGATGGATCAGCTGCTCCTAACTCGATCTCTGCAACCTTGGAAGCTCGCGGAGATATGTTGGATCCAAAGAGATTCGAACTCGGCGAAGTTGATAACACAGTGACGGAGGAGAAGTAATGAATCCGTATAACTATCTCTACGTCGCTGGACTGCTCTTTACAATCGGGGCAGTCGGCGTAGTTGTTCGCCGCAATGCAATTGTTGTCTTTATGTGTGTCGAACTCATGCTGAATGCAGCAAACCTCACACTTGTTACTTTCTCTCGTATTAACGGAACACTTGATGGTCAGATTGCAGCATTCTTCACAATGGTAGTTGCAGCTTGCGAAGTTGTGGTCGGCCTAGCAATCATCGTCACTATCTACCGTTCGCGTCGTTCAGCATCTGTCGATGATGCAAGTTTGTTGAGACGATAACGATGACTACTTCTACTTTATTGGTCTACTTAATTGCATTGCCACTTTTTGGCGCTGTGATCCTTCTGCTCGCTGGACGCAAAGCTGACAAGTGGGGACACCTTCTTGCAACCACGCTCTCTGCAAGTTCATTCGGAGTCGGGCTATACCAACTCTCACAGATGCTCTCACGACCAACTGAAGAGAGAGCTGTAACTCAGAAACTTTTTGCGTGGATAAACGTCGGCTCCTTTAATATCGATGCCGGTTTACTTCTTGATCAACTCTCTATCTGTTTCGTCCTTCTTATCACGGGCGTCGGAACACTTATCCATATCTATTCAATTTCATATATGTCTCATGATGAAAATCGCCGCAGATTCTTTGCATACCTCAACCTCTTTATTGCAGCGATGCTCTTGTTGGTCCTCGGAAATTCATACCTCAATCTTTATGTAGGTTGGGAAGGTGTAGGTCTGGCTTCTTACCTACTTATTGGTTTCTGGAATCAGAAGCCGGCATATGCAACTGCCTCTAAAAAAGCTTTCGTGATGAACCGGATTGGTGACATGGGGCTTTCATTTGCAATCATGATTGCCTTTGCAACTCTGGGCACAGTTACATTCAGTGGAGTAGAAGCCGCATCACACACTGCTTCTAAGCCAGCGCTCACAGCTATCGGAATCATGTTATTAGTTGCTGCTACCGGAAAGTCTGCGCAATTCCCATTGCAAGCATGGCTTGGCGATGCGATGGCTGGACCTACTCCAGTGTCGGCGCTCATTCACGCAGCAACAATGGTTACCGCCGGCGTCTATCTCATTGTGCGCTCTAACTTTATCTTTGATGCTGCGCCAACTGCGCAACTACTTGTCGTCATCGTTGGTGCAATTACCCTGACATTTGGCGCACTTGTTGGTACTGCAAAAGATGATATTAAGAAAGCACTTGCCGCCTCAACGATGTCGCAGATTGGCTACATGATTTTGGGCGCAGGTCTCGGACCTGCGGGTTATGCATTTGCAATCATGCACCTGCTTACACATGGATTCTTTAAAGCTGGAATGTTCCTCGGAGCAGGTTCAGTAATGCACGGAATGAATGATCAAGTAAATATGCGTCGCTATGGCGCCCTTCGTAAATTTATGCCGATTACATTTGCAACCTTTGGTCTGGGCTATCTCGCAATTATTGGAGTCCCACCATTTGCTGGCTTTTACTCGAAGGATGCAATTATTGAAGTAGCTTTCAATGCTGGTGGAGCAAAGGGAATCTTGCTCGGTTCAACTGCCCTGTTAGGGGCTGCCATCACCGCTTTCTACATGACTCGCGTCATGGTTCTTACATTTACTTCTCCTAAGCGCTGGGAAGATGATCAGCACCCGCATGAATCACCATTCTTAATGTGGATACCAATGGCAATCCTGGCAATCGGTTCTGTTTCAACTGGATATCTCTTCACCCGCGGCCACGCACTTGTAAATTGGTTGGCACCTGTTGTTGGAGAACATGCTGAAGGCGAAGCAACTTTACTTAAGCCAATTGTTGTCTCTGGTTTAGCGCTCGTTGCAGTAGTCATAGGTGCAGCAATCGCACTTGCCAAATATCAATTCTCTGAAGTTGATGAAGTCGCACCCGAGAATGTTTCGCTATTTACAGAGTTCGCCCGCAAGGATTTGATGCAGGATTCATTTAACGAAGCAGTCTTTATGCGCCCAGGGCAAGTGATTACCAGGGTTTTGGTGAAGGGCGATGAAAACGTTGTCGATGGAGCAGTTCGGACAGTCGCAAGAATCGTCATGGGCTCAGGTTCTACTCTTCGAAAGACACAGACAGGTTTCGCTCGTAGCTACGCAGCGCTCATTCTTATTGGAGCAGCTCTACTGATTGCTGGAATTTGGGTGGTTACACAATGAACGCGCTAACAACGATGATGCTTCTGCCTCTCTTGGGCAGTGTGTTAATTGCACTTATTCCAACTAACCAAGTCTTGCGTATTAAGCAGGCTGCTCTTGGTACAACCCTATTGGTTGCTATTTCTGGTGTACTTACTTGGATTAAATTCGATTCTGCAAATACTTCAATGCAATTTGTTCAATCTGCTAGTTGGGTTCCATCTTTCGGAATCAACTACGCAGTAGGTGTCGATGGATTAGCGATTGTTCTGATTTTGATGTCTGTTCTTCTCGCGCCCGTTGTGGTGCTTGCTGGATGGAATGAGTCCGAAGGTGGACGCTGGTCTGCA
>Ga0209499_1002893_pt1 | contig 10757 bp, 8 predicted proteins | sample C_130208_EF_Meta_FD_187306 | JGI IMG/M metagenome (GOLD analysis project Ga0209499, IMG submission 187306) | Freshwater microbial communities from Lake Croche, Canada to study carbon cycling - C_130208_EF_MetaG (SPAdes) (version 2) | ecosystem: Environmental > Aquatic > Freshwater > Lake | place...
CCTGGGCCCCGACCTGCGACGCGGGGAGCCTGGACCAGACCGTCACCATCCCGCAGAACCTGAGCCCGACGAAGGCCGCCACCTACACCTTCACCCTCACCGCCACGAGCATCGTCGGCAAGACGACCGCCACCACCACGGTGACTGTGGCTGCGGCGCCGCTCCCGGCGGTGACGGGCTTCACGCCCACCTCGGCGTCGCTCGGCTGGAACGGCGGCTCCGTCCACCTCCAAGGACAGGTGACCAATACCTCGACCTGTTCGATCACCGTGACCCCGTCGATCTCAGGCAGCCCCTGGGCCCCGACCTGCGACGCGGGGAGCCTGGACCAGACCGTCACCATCCCGCAGAACCTGAGCCCGACGAAGGCCGCCACCTACACCTTCACCCTCACCGCCACGAGCATCGTCGGCAAGACGACAGCGACCACCACCGTCGTGGTCGCCCAGAAGCCCCAGCCCACGATCTCCTCGTTCACCGCGGGATCGGCACCCCTGAGCCTCCTCGGCGGCACGGTGACGTTGACCGGTGCAGTCTCGAGCGCTGACAGCTGCCAGATCACCGTGACCCCAACGATCGCTGGGGCTCCGTTCACCCCGAGCTGCTCCAGCGGGACCCTCAGCCAGGCCGTCCTGCTGCCCGCCAACGGGGGAAGCACGAACGTGAGCTACACATTCACCCTGAGGGCCAGCAGCGATGCCGGGACCTCGTCGCCATCGATCGCCACGGTCGTCGTGCCAGCTGCCTTCCCCAGCCTGACCTTCTTGCCGGCCCAGGCGTTGATCACGCCTCACGGCTTCCCCTCCTCGCTGTCCTGCCCCACCCCAACCTTCTGCGCCCTTGCCGACCTGTCCGGGAGCGTTGCCGTCAAGACGGGCACCGCCTGGTCAGCCCCGACCAACGTGGACGCCAGCCCGCTCTCCGCCATCAGCTGTGCATCCTCCTCGTTCTGTGCCGCCGTGGACTCCTCGGGGGCGGTGGTGACTTTCGACGGCACGGCCTGGTCGTCACCGACCCCGGTCAGCACCCACCTGACTGCGGTATCATGCCCTTCGTCCACAGTCTGCCTCGCTGCTGATAAAGCCGGCTCCGTCGAGTGGTTCAACGGGAGCACCTGGACTGCCCCGAAGGCTGTCGCTGGCTACCCCATCAGCTCGGTCAGCTGTGCGTCGACCACCTTCTGCATGGCTGTGGACTCCTCTGGTCGGGCTTATGCATGGGCCGGTGTGGGGTGGTCTGCGGGCACCATCGTCTCGACCGACCTGCTGTCGACGATCTCGTGTGCGAGCTCGACCCAATGCGTCGCTGGTGGTGCACCGACCACGACCGGCGCGAACCTCTTCACCTGGAACGGGTCACGCTGGACGGCCGTCACGCTGGGGACCGACAACGTGACCTCGATCTCATGCCCGACGTCCGACGTCTGCATGGCGGTCACCGACAAGGGAGCGAGCTACCGGTTGGGTGCCGGACAGTGGTCGGCTGCGCAGACGGTCGAGGCGAACGGATGGATCTCGCAGGTCTCCTGCCCGACGGCCTCCGCCTGCACGGCGGTCTCGTTCTCGGGGTCGACCGACACGTGGTCGACCACGGCGGGCTCTACTTGGGTGGCAGGCTCGGTCGTCGATGAGGCCAGCGGGTACCTGGTCGGCCTGTCCTGTGCGACCTCCTCGTCCTGCATGGCCTTGAGCTCTGAGGGCTCGTCGTTCCAGTACAGCTCGGGGACGTGGTCGGCAGCCGCGAGCACAGGTCTGAGCAGTCCGACGGCGATCTCCTGCCCGTCGTCCACCTTCTGCATGGCTGTCAGCCTCGACGGTACGGCGGCGACCTTCGACGGCACGACCTGGACGGCCACCTCGGCCACCCCGTCTGCCCCCTCGCTCGATGCGGTCTCGTGCACCTCCGCCACCTTCTGCCTAGCCGTCAGCGCCGGGGGCCAGTTCGTGAGCTTCGACGGCACCAGCTGGGGGAACTTGATGGTCTCGGGGTCCGACATCGTGGCGCTCAACGACGTGTCCTGCGCCTCCAAGACCTTCTGCATCGCCGTCTCGCAGAACGGCACAGCGTGGACGTGGAACGCGACGACGGTCACCTCTCGGGTGATCTTCACCGCGCGGGTCCCCGGGACCAGCGTGTCCTGCGCCTCGACGTCCCTGTGCACGGTTGGGAGCCGCGACGGGAGGATCGCACTGTGGAGCAGTGCCGGTGGGTGGCAGCCCGCCACGAAGGTCTTCAATCAGCCGGTCCAGGGGTTGTCCTGCATCCCCGGCACCGCAGCCTGTGCAGCGCTCGACGACACCGGAAGGGTCGCGACGAGCGTTGGAGGGAAGGCATGGAGCACGCCGACTCCATCGGGCCTCGCTGGCGATGTCGTGGCGATCTCATGCACCGCTGATGGCTTCTGCATGATCATCGACGGCCAGTCGGCGACAGGGACCGGAGATCTCGCGTCGCAGCAGCCACGATGACGACCTTGTGCCGCGAGGCCACAACGAGCGGCCCCGTTGCTAGGTTTTCAGCATGATCATCCGTCGAACCACAATGCTCCCTCGCAGACGCCCATCGTCGATGCTCGCCGTCCTGGCCGGGGTAATCGGCCTGACCTCGTTCCTCCCTGTCCTTGGCTCGACGGCGGGTGCGGGAACAACCACGACCGAGCTCGGGGTCAACGTGCTCATGTATCCGGAGTTCGGCACCCGGCAGCAGAACCTTGACGCGGCGAAGAAGATGTTCACCTACGTCCGCTCGCTCCACGCCAATGCGGTGGCCCTCTGCTTCAATGTGTACCCCATCGTCACGAGCCCTGATCAGACGGTGGTCACGACCAGCACCGTCGGGCCGGGAGAGGCCACCCCGTCTCCGGCATTCTTGGGCGAGGTGGCCGACCTCGCCCATGCGGCGGGGCTCACCGTGCAGCTGCGCCCCCTTCTCAACGAGCTTGCGCTCAAGAGCCCGAGCATTGCGTCGTGGCGGGGAGCGATCGCGCCGGCAGACCCTGCCGCCTGGTTCGCCAGCTACACCCGCACGCTCACGCCGTTCATGCGGATCGCTCGCCTCCACTCGGTCGAGGGCTTCGTGGTCGGTGCCGAGTTGACCTCGATGGTCAAGCACAATCGATACTGGCTGCCCCTGATCAACCTGGCCCGGCGGCTGACCGGGACCGCGGTCAGCTACGAGGGGAACTGGAACCCCCGCGAGAGCCTTCCCGGTGCCAACTTCGGCCTCGAGTTCTACCAGCCGATCAAGTCGATTTTCGACCTGAGCCAAGCGACGGTGGCGAACTTCACCGCCGGGATGGAGGCCAACCTCTCCTCGACCAACTTCGGCGCCCTCCCCGTGCCGCTCTCGCAGGTGACCCTGTCGGAGGTCGCCGTCGGTGCCCGAGACCGAGGGTGGCTCCAGCCTTGGCAGGCGTCTCCCTCCGATGCCATCGTGCGCTCGGTGCAGGCGAACTGGTTCACTGCGGCGTGCAACGCCGTGCGCGATCTCGGCCTGAAGGGCATCTACTTCTGGTCGCTGCTGCTCAACAGCAGCTTCTCACCCACCCACTCCGATGATCCCGTGGGGGGCGTCGGTGGTGACGGCTACCACTGGCAGAACACCGCCAGCTCTGACGCCATCAGCAGCTGCTTCAGCTCGCTGAGCTGAGCATCCGGTCCCCTCTGAGGACGGGTCAGGTCGATCGGTGCCGATTGCCTCTGGGCGACCAGCCGTGTTCGATCGCGACCACAGGATGTCAGCATGATGAATTCTTGTGGCTGCGAGGAAATCTGACCCCCGGATGACCACGGCGTGCCTGCGTTGGGGCATAGTATTTCGAGATGCTTCCTACCTCAGGTCCGCCGTCTTCTGAGCAGCCGTCCCAAGGCCTCACTGTCAGCCTGGTGCTGCCGTGCCTCAATGAGGCGGAGAACCTCGCCGCTGTCTTCGCCAAGATCCCCCCCTTCGTCACCGAGGTGCTGTTGGTCGACGGTGGATCAACCGATGGATCAGTCGAGCGGGCGATCGAGCTACGACCGGACATCAGGGTGCTCGGGCAGCACGCCCCGGGTAAGGGACTCGCCCTGGTGGTGGGCCTCCTGGAGGCCACCGGCGATGTCGTGGTCATGGCCGACACGGATTGCTCAACCGATCTCGACGAGATGGTCGACTTCGTGGCTGCCCTGGAGGCCGGTGCGGACCTCGCCAAGGGGACCCGCCACCAGCCTCCCGGCGGCTCTGACGACTTCACCCGGATCCGGCGGATGGGCAACTGGCTGCTCGTCCGGACCGTCAACGTGCTCTTCGGGACAAAGTGGACGGACTTGGCCTATGGCTATGCCGCCTTCTGGACCGACATGATCGACAAGATCGGCCTCCAGGCGATCTACGACACCGAGCTCAAGGACCTAGGCAATGGCTCTCGCCGGCCGCTCGCCTATGGACACGGGTTCGAGATCGAGACGCTCTTGTTCTGTCGTACCGGATGGGTGGGGTACACGGTGGCCGAGGTGCCGAGCCATGAGCGCGTGCGCATGCACGGGACCTCGAACTTGTCTGCCATCAAGGACGGTTTCCGTGTCCTCCACGGCATCCGCACCGAGCGCTTCAGCGTGGACCGGGAGGCCCTCCGGCCCTCGGGGACCATCGCTGAGCGCATGGCGGTGCGCCGCGAGCGGATCCTTGCCCGCTCGACGGCCACTGAGGGCGAGTCCTCAAGCACCGCGAGCTGAGCGCTGTCACCGTGGCACCCTCCGCCTCCGTCGTGATCTGTGCCTACACCGAGGATCGATGGCAGATGCTGGTCGATGCGGTGGCCTCGGCCCGTCACCAGACCCACGAGCCCGTCGAGGTCATCGTCGTCATCGATCACAACAGATCCCTCTTCGATCGGTGCTCGGAGGAGCTCGCGGGCTGGACGACCACGTCGGGCCCCCCGGTGTCGCTCTTCGAGAACCGGTTCGACGGGCGCCTCGGCAGTGCGCGTAACACCGGGGTCGCCGAGGCATCGGGGGACGTCGTGGCCTTCCTTGACGACGATGCGGCCGCCGACCCCGACTGGCTCGACCGATTGGTGGCCCCCTACGTTGATACGAGCGTGGTCGCGGTCGGCGGTGCGCCGCTCCCGGTCTACGAGACGTCCCGACCACGGTGGATCCCCCCGCAGATGGACTGGGTCTTCGGGTGCTACTACGAGGGCCTCCCGACGACGCTCGAGCCGACCCGACGGCTGATCGGTGCGTCGATGTCGGCGCGTCGGTCCGGACTCGAGGCGATCGGTGGGTTCCAGTCGGACAACCACGACGACATGGACATGTGCCACCGCCTGGCCGTCGCGTACCCGACCGGCACGATCCTGTTCGAGCCCAACGCTGTCGTCCGCCACAACGTGGTGGCAGAGCGCGTCACCTGGACCTACTTCTGGCGTCGCTGCTTCTTCGTGAACCGGGGCAAGGCGGCCGCACTCCACGCCATGGGGGAGGCCGGGAGCACGGCCGCCGACCGATCGTTCGTCCTGCGGTCTGTGGCGTCGAGTGCCCGAGCGGCGCTGCGCGATGCCTGCCGGGGCGATCTGGCGGGGCTGGCGCGGTTCGCCGCCCTCGTGGCCGGGGTGAGCCTCGCCGCCCTTGGCTTCTCCGTCGGTCAGTTCGAGTTGCGTCGCGGGCGATCCTGAGGTGCGCACCGTCCTGATCGTCGGCTCAGGGCCGGCCGCGGCCGGTGCGGCGCTGGCGCTGCTCGAGGACCCGGAGGTCTCGGTCACCATCATCGACCTCGGCCTCCGCCTCGAGGAGGAGAACGACGAGGCGCGCGCGCGCCTCGCCACCGAGGACGAGGGAGCCTGGGCGGCGGACGATCTCGCGGTGGTCCAGCACCAGCCCGTCGCGGTCGGCGGTGGCCGGCTCCCGCAGAAGCGGACCTATGGATCGGATTACCCGTTCCGCGACCTCGGCCAGCAAGAGGGGCTCCGATCGCCGGATGGGGACACCCCGCCGGTCGTCTCGGCCGCGTTCGGAGGCTTCTCCAACGTCTGGGGGGCCCAGACGATGCCGTTCTCGAAGGCCACGTTCGACGCCTGGCCGATCAGCCTCGAGGAGCTCGGCCCCCACTACGCAGTGGCCCTGGCGGAGATGAACGTGAGCGGGGAGGATGATGCCCTCGGCACCCTCTTCCCGCACATCATCCCGCCGGAGCCGCTCCCCCCGGTCTCGGAGCGCACCACCGCCGTGCTGCGCGCCTTCGCTCGGGAGCGGGCCCGGGTCGAATCGGCCGGGATCACGGTCGGCCACGCCCGGGTAGCGCTCCGGAGCTCGGGCTGCACGAGGTGTGGGCTCTGCATGACCGGCTGCCCCCACGAGCTCATCTACTCGGCGTCGCAGACCTTCGATCGACTGATCGCCACCGGTCGGTTGGCCTATCGATCGGGCCTCATGGCGACCCGGGTGGCGGAGGATGACGCCGGTCCGCTCGTGGTGGCCACGAATGTCGCCTCCGGCACCGTCGAGACGCTGCGCGCCGACAGGATCTTCCTCGGCTGTGGTGGCCTTGGGACCACGCGGCTGGTGCTCGGATCGCTCGACCGACTGGACCGACCGCTCCAGCTGCTCGAGAGCGTCCAGTTCCTTCTCCCGGCGGCGTCGATCCACTCGGTCGAGGACCTCCGAGGGGCCAGGGACTTCACGCTGAATCAGTTCAACATGGTCTACGACGATTCCGGCACTGGGCTCGACCTCGTCCAGGTTCACTTCTATCCGAACAACCCAGCGATGGAGCGGGAGTTCCCCTCGCTGGTCCAGCGGCCCTCCCTGCGAGGCCTGCGCACCGCGGTGCTCGGTCGGCTGAGCGTCGGCCTCGGCTACGTCCCGAGCTGGGCGTCGCCCCCGATCACCCTAAGGGCCACGGCCCGGGGGGCAGGAGCGCTCCCGGAGCTCACCCTCGAGCGCGAGGATCCGACGCTGTGGCCGCCGATGCTCCGTCGCTTCGTCGCCGCCATGGCCAAGGCGGCCCCTGCCTTGGACCTGTGGCCCATCGTCCCCATGATCTCCGTGTCGAAGGCCACCAAGAGCTATCACTTCGGCGGAACCTTCCCGCTCTCGAGCGCCCCGAGCGGACTGCAGACCGATCGCCTCGGACGGCTTGATCGATGGAACCGGATCCACCTGATCGACGCTTCCACGTTCCCCTCGGTGCCGGCGACCACCTTCACGCTGACGATCATGGCCAACGCCCACCGGATCGCGACCGAGTCCCTGGCGCTGTCGAGGTCCGAGCGATGACCGGTGCGGGCCGCGTGGCGGCAGTGACCGGTGCTTCCGGCTACCTCGGTGGACGCTTCTGCGACGCGCTGGCTGCTGATGGCTATGAGATCCGCCGACTGGTGCGCCGGCCGGACCTGAGGGCCGGAGACCGGGGCTTCGACCTCACGGACGGGGTGTCGTCCGAGGGGCTCGACGGGGTGGATCTGCTGGTCCACTGCGCCTACGACTTCACGGCGCGCTCGCGCACCGCGATCTGGCGATCCAACGTGGCGGGCTCGCGGGCGCTCCTCGACGCCGCCCATGCGGCGGGCGTGCGACGGACCATCGTGGTGTCGTCGATGTCGGCCTATGCCGGGACCCGACAGCTCTACGGTCGGGCCAAGCTCGCCACCGAGCTCGACGCCCTGGCGCGCTCGATGACCGTGGTCCGACCGGGACTCGTCTATGGACCAGCCTGGGGAGGGACGGCGGGAGCTCTGCGCAAGCTGGCCTCGCTGCCGGTGGTGCCGCTGGTCGGTGCGTCGACGCACCAGTTCACGGTCCACGAGGACGACCTGTGCGCGGCGATCGTGGCGCTGGCGAACGCAGGCTCTCCTCCTCCCGTCCCCTTGGGGCTGGCCAACCCGACCCCGGTGAACTTCCGTGACCTGCTCGACGGGCTGGCGCTGGGGGCGACCGGCCACCATGCGCGCTTCGTCCCCATCCCGTGGCAGGCGCTATCGGTGGCCATGCGGGCGGCCGAGCTTGCACGGGTCCCGCTGCCGCTCAGGGCGGACTCGCTGCTCGGGCTCATGCGACCCGCTCCGGCGGTGGAGAACGTCAGGCTGATCGAGTCCATGGGCATCGCGTTCCGGCCCTTCGACCCGAGCTCGTGATCGTCCGCTCGGCCGGTGCGCTCCCGGGCGTCAGGCGGAGCGATGTAAGGGTCGCAGCGTGATCCTGCCGACCAGGTAGCCCCCACCGGTGGCCACGAGCCCCAGGACCATGGCTCCGAGCCGATCCCACCGAGCGGGTCGGCGTGCGGTGGTGGCCAGGCCGCGCACGATGGTGGAGCGCAGGAAGGCCCGCTCTGCCGAGAGCCCTTCTTCGGCGCTCGACAGGGCGACCAAGATCGCCTTGGAGCGGCCCTCCTTCCAGCAGCGGCGCGTGAAGTAGGACAGCGAAGTCCGATGCTCGGGGACATAGTGGTCGACCACGGACGTCGTGACATAGGTCACGGTCCGGCCGGGGAGCAGTCGGTGGGCGCGGATGGCGAACTCGGTCTCCTCGCAGCCGCTCCCGTCGGTCCCGATGCGACCGAGGTGCGACTCGAACGAGCCGGTGGCCTCGACCACCGAGCGACGGATGGCCATCGACGCTCCGATGGGGTTCCGGAGCGTCGCTCCGTCCTCGGGCAGCCCGCGATACGAGCAGCCGACGACCCAGAGGAACTCTGGCGGGAACCACCTCGGCTGGTGGGTCTCCCAGCGCGGCTCGATCCTCCCTGACGTCATCATCACACGGTCGTCGGCGAAGGGGCGGACGAGGCCGGCCAGCCATCCGGGTCGCGGGGTGGCGTCATCATCGATGAAGGCCAGGATCTCTGCGGTCGCCGCCCCTGCCCCGAGGTCCCGGGCGTGGGAGACGCCCTGACGGTCGTTCTCGAGCACCCTGACGCCGGAGATCGTCGACCGGAGGGTGTCCGCCAGGGAGGGGTTGTCGTTGACGACGAGGATGATCTCGTCCGGTCGTGGCAGCTGCTCGCCGATGGCGGAGAGGCTCTTGCGAAGGCCAGTCAGGCGATCTTCGTCGAACGTGCAGATGATGGCTGCGACCCCCGGCCCGGGTGGGCTCCACTGCTGCGATGCACTCTCGGTCACTTGATAACAGTAGTCGTGGCGAACCGGAGCAGGAAATCAGAGGCACCCCACACGCTGCGGGCGAGCGCACCGGGCAGTGGAGGACGTCTGGGGCCGTCGTCGTGCCGATGGTGGTCACTTTCGCCTAGAATGACCTTCCCGGCGAAGTTGGAGGGCGGACCCAGTTGAGGGCGTTGCCTCCGAGGGGCCCGGGGGCGTAGCTCAGTTGGCTAGAGCACCTGCTTTGCAAGCAGGAAGTCGTGGGTTCGAGTCCCATCGCCTCCACAAATTTTTCGAAGTTCGAACTCTTGGTGAGTGGCAGGAGCACCTTCCGCATGGCTCACCAGTCCTTGTCACACTAGAAATCGCGTTCCTAACGGTAGGCGTCACTTCGGTGGGCGACCGCAGTAACTGTGACCGTTCGTGCATCATCGTCGATGAGGTAGAGAATTCTGAACGTGCCTCTTCGTGCCGCGTACGCAGGCTCTAGCGGCGGCCGTAACGGCTTCCCAACAATTCGCGGACTTCTAAGAAGAGGCCCCGTCATGAACTCAACAACCGCCGCGGCCACCTTTCCAGAGAGTTGCTCAGCGATACTCAACGCTGCAGATCTCGCTACCTTCAATTCATAGTGAGCATCATCCTCGGCCACGAGCTCTGCCACTCTCATTCAGTAACGTGACCAATCCACCAGCATTGATCACGTCACCGGCATCGACTTCCTTGAGCCCACGCAGATGAGCGACCAAGAGCTCTCCATCTGAGAGCACCGCGATGGTCTCCATTATCGAGTCGTAATCATCGGCCCCAAGCAAGACCGCCGCTCTTTGTCCATTCTTGGTAATTTCCACTCGCTCGTGGGTGGTACTCGTCTCTTCGACCAATTGTGAGAGGTTCGCTCGTGCTGTGGCGATAGGAATAGTTGTCATGTACACAATTATAGCGTTCTTGTCTGGCCTAGGCAGACTGAGCTGACAAGCGGGGTTCGAGTCCCATCACCTCCACCGATCGGAACCTGTTCGAATCACCATCCTTGGATGTCCCCATGACTGGAGCATGTGAGGACCGCCATGCTCGACGCTCTCGATCGCTGAGAGGGCCAGATGGTTCGACGACGTGGTCGGACGGCAGGGCTCCGTCGAGAGAGCGACCTGAGCCTCCGGAGCGACTGCGTGATGCGCTGGTCGTCGCCGAGAGGCGTCTGAGCGAGACAGCACCCACCTTGCCCCTGTTCGATCGTCGCACGGGGAGTCGCCTCCGGGTGAGCCGGCGGGATCTGACGCCGTGCACGCATCGTGCGCCCACCCGTCGATACTTGGCACCGTGGGTTGGACAAGGAAGTGTCCGCCGTGGGTGTCAAGGTTGGGAACGTGATGACCGAGACAGAGAGGTGCCCAGCGTGAGCTCCCCGGATCTCGGCCGCTTGGGTGGCCTGGAGTGGACGCGGCGCACCGGGGGTCGCATGGCCCGTCGCGAGCGTGGCCGGCTGCTGGCCGCGATCGCACTCGGACAGTGGGAGAACGTGATCGGCCGCGCCAAGCTGAGGATGGGGACGCTTCCTCCCGGCGCTGCCGACGTGGACCTCGAGACCTTCGTCGTGCCGGATTCCCTCCTCGTCCGACATGCTGTGGAGGCATGTGACGAGCAGCCCCCGGAGCTGATCAGCCATGCCCATCGGACCTGG
>Ga0209499_1002894_pt1 | contig 10755 bp, 7 predicted proteins | sample C_130208_EF_Meta_FD_187306 | JGI IMG/M metagenome (GOLD analysis project Ga0209499, IMG submission 187306) | Freshwater microbial communities from Lake Croche, Canada to study carbon cycling - C_130208_EF_MetaG (SPAdes) (version 2) | ecosystem: Environmental > Aquatic > Freshwater > Lake | place...
CAACTCGATTCAACAAAATCCAAGTCACCGGTATAGTGCCAGTGGTAACTATCCTATTAAGTTACAAGTAACCAATAGCAAGGGTTGCACGGATAGTATTTCTAAAATATTTACAGTGAATGGAGCGATACCTCAGGCTAATTTTACCATTACCAATCCAACTAATTTATGCAGCAATCAACCGGTAGAAATAATCAACGAAAGTGTAGTCGATTTTGGCAACATTACCAAGGTGCAAATATTTTGGGGCGATACAATAAATAAGAGTTATGTCGATAATAGCCCATCGAAAGGTAAAAAATATACTCACCAATATCCTACTGGACCAGTATCCTCTGCTTCAAATTATACTATTAAACTAGTTGCCTTTTCTGGAATATCTTGCGTACAGGAATTAAGTAAACCTGTCGATATTCTTCCTTCTCCTATTTTACAGTTTACCAATTTACCTTCCGTATGTAACAATTCAGAACCCATCGATATTACTGGAGGTGCGCTTGTAAATAATTTAGCGGGTATTTTTTCTTATTCAGGAAAAGGTGTATCAGCGAATGGACAATTTAATCCACAGCTTGCACTTGCTGATACGCAGTATATTTTATTTACTTACACAGCTACTAATTCCTGTAAAGATACTGGCTATCAAAAAATAATCATTACTCCATCACCAACAGTAAATGCTGGCCCTGATTTAATGGTATTAAAAAATGAAACGGTACAAATAAATGCAACCGCCACTGGCAATGGATTACAATACAAATGGAATCCTTCGGCCGCTTTAAATAGTGATGTAATTGTAAATCCGCTTTGTACAACATCAGCAGATATTTTTTATCAATTGACAGCTACTGATAATCTAGGCTGCAGCGGCAAGTCGAGCGTAGCAGTAAAGATTTTAAGAGACCCGCTAATACCCAATGCGTTTACGCCCAATGGTGATGGATTGAATGATTTATGGCGGATAAAAGAACTCAGCTATTATCCCAATTGTGAAGTAACCATTTTTGATCGTTATGGTCAACTCGTTTATTATTCAAAAGGATATAAGAATCCATGGGATGGCACTAAAAATGGACAACCAATGACAGCAGGAACTTATTGCTACCTGATTGATACAAAAAAATTGAAAACGATCTTTAAGGGATTTGTAGTATTACTGAGATAGGCTGGTTGCTCTGCAACGGATTCAGTTAGTTAAAGAAAATTTATTCTTTTATACCTTTTATAAAATATTACTACTCTTATGCATCCTAATAAAAAGCATCTAACTAATTAAAAACATAATAACTACGGTGCATTGATTATTTAATTTCTAAATAATTAAGATTAAAAAAAATAAAATTAATATTTAAATTAAAAATTAATTAAATATCACTTTAGATTGTTTAATGTTCAGATTTAAAATAAATAAAAATAATAAACAAAAAATCAGCAAAAAAAATTTCTTAAAAAATTAATCTAAAAAATCAACTCCCAATAACATTTTAAATTAAGTTTGGTAAAATTTAAAAAATTATGAAAAAAATTATTTTATCACTTTCTTCATTTTTATTGCTAGCAGCAGTAATTATGTCATTCACCACTCCAGTAAAACCGGATCTTAAGATCACCAAGTCTAAGAACGCTGCTGGAGAATGGGAATTCGTTATTCACAATCAAACAAAGCATTACATTGACCAATTTTGGGTAGCTGAAACAGGTCCCGCTCTTCATCATGATGATCATGTATGGCATGAAGGACATTGGGTTGAAGGCACACATTACATTGAACCAGGTGCAACCATGCATTTGACATTGAAAGATGCACATGAATCAGAATATTACATGTGGACACATGATAACCACGCTCATCATGGTTATTTATACAAATTACATTTAGACCATGATGTAGATGTTAATGACGAAGAAGAAGACGCTGACGAAGTGGATGATATCTTTGGTAAAGAGCACCACGAAGGAGATGAAATTGATCTTGACGATCAAGATGATGACTAATTTTTGATTCACATCAATAAAAAAAAGACTTAGAAATTATTTCTAAGTCTTTTTTTATGGGATATTGTTCCGTCCTGAAATAGGCTGACAAAAAATAAGTATCGCCCCAATAAATAAAAGACAAATTAAAGTTGAAATGAAATCCTTTAATTCGAAATAATATTAATTATCTCCTAGATGAATTAAAAAAATTAGTGGTGACCTGTTTAGTGAAATAGATTGATCACAAAGGAAAAAAAATGATAGTCTTAGGTTGAATTTAGAGCTAGTTACAATCCACCTCGCTTAGTAGTTATAAGCACAACACCATTGGCACCACGTGCACCATAAAAAGCCAAAGAACTAGCATCTTTTAAAACTTCTATTGATTTTATATCATTGGGATTTAGAGTAGACAAAGGATTTGCAATTCCCATTATTCCATCCAGTACATACAATGGATCGTTGCCAGAATTGATTGAGTTGGTACCCCGAATACGTATCATCGGATTTTGTCCTGGAACTCCACCTCCTGAAGACATTACAGTTACTCCAGCGATTCGATTTTGAAGTGATTGACCAATGTTTAAAGAAGATCTTCCACCATTGGCGGATGACGTTCCTTCCCATTTAGATTGGAAGTTTAATTTGTCCCTTTCTGTCTTTTCTTTGTGAATGGTAGTTTCAGCAGCATTTATTTTGCTTGCCTCTAACCCCTTTGAAGCTTTGCAGGAACTAAAAGCAACGGCAAAACAGATTGCAGTAAAAACTATTACTACCAACCGATTTTTTATAATTTGCATAACTTGAATGATTGTGGCAGAATGGAAAATTGTTTTACTACTAAGTTACTTATTAAAAAGGCATAACCCAGCAACTATTTACTTTTTAGAAGTTTTACTACCAAGCAATAAAGAATTTAAGTATTTATCAACTGTGTTTTGAAAGGTTACTTTATTGGGAAGAAACTTTAACTAATTCTTTACTTGAAATAATAGCTATCCAAAAAGTTATTCTACCTACTTTTAACTTCTTCGAATACAATATCATAATCATTTCTTAAAGTGCCCATTATCCTATCCCAAAAAAGTAAGTACAACCCATAATTACCTTTAAAGTATTTGTGATGCTGATTATGGCAGACTGAAGTGTTGACCCATTTCCCTACAAGTGATTTACTAAACCCTTTTGGATACAACTCCCAACCTAAATGACCATAAACATTGTAGAGTATCGAAAACAGAAAAAATATTGGAATATTAGTTTTGTGCAGAGGAAATGAAAAGGCAAATACAATAAATATTCCATTTTCAACAATCGCTTCCAATGGATGAAAAGCGTAGGCTGCCCAAGGAGATGGATTAGTGGATTGGTGATGTACTAAATGAAAAATTTTAAAAATACTTTTGTGATGCATTATACGGTGAGTCCAATAAAAATAAGTATCATGTATTATAAGCATGACAGGGAAAACTGCAAAATAGTACAACCATCCATGTTCCGAAATGTCATCGTATATTTTTGTGTATGGCCTTACAGCTGGGTTACCTATTACATTGAGAATAATTAGACCAAAAATCAGAATGGTAGAAATTGAATAAGCAATTTCTCTTATATAATCTTTGTTTTTAGGAACTGTACTTTGAATTTTTTTAGCCAATATTTTATTTTTAAATAGTATATAAAAAAATAAAAATATTCCTCCGGCAATAAGGATATATCGACTTCCAATAGCTGAAATAATCTGAAAGTATTTATTAAAGTCGAAACTGAAGACTAGCTGTATTGGCATAAATCACAATGCTGGTTTTGTCACATTTTAAAATACAATATATAATTAAGCACGAAGCTCTAAAAAATTTGATGGATATTTAATAAAACTATATTTTACTAAGTTAAGCGTTTTTTACAATGTGATTCTTCATTTTTATGTAAAATTTAGGCGTTGGTCGGCTTCTCATATATCTTTTTTGTTGATGTAACCCAGGCTGGCATGAGAAATCCCCATCAATTTTGCTAGAATTGGTATCATTCCCCAAATCAGTCTTTCCTAAATATCGTCGCAGAAATTTCAATTATGCTTAATGCATTTTGACAGAATGTTTTATATTTACAAAAAAATATATTATGAAAAAAGCAAGTTTAATTCTAACGATTTTAGTGAGTTTTTTCTTTTCTTCAAATTTAAAAGCACAAACCAATGAAGCTTTTTATTCTGGTAAATGGAAAATAACTGTATTTGGAACACCATATGGAGATGTGAAAATGGGATTTGTAATTGAAAAAAAGGAAGGGAAATATTCAGGCATTGTTCAAGACAGCACAGGTGTTGAAATTACAAAAATTAGTAGCATTGAAGAGGCTGGAAAAGCAATCACTGTTTCCTACAATGCAATGGGTTATGATTTAAGCGTGCAATTAGAGCCTGCAGACGACGATAATTTGAAAGGCGTTTTGAATAACATGTTTGATACCAAAGGCATTCGTGTAAAAGAAACTAAATAATATTGTGGGTTTAGAGGAGTGTTATAATTAATTGCTCTTCTAAATTCGGGTTTAGGAGAGTGTTATAATTAATCGCTCTTTTAAACTCGGGTTTAGGGGAGCATTTTAATTAATTGCTGTTTTCAATTCGGGTTTAAAGGAGTGTTATAATTAAGTGATGTTTTCAATTCGGGTTTAGTCTAGAGTTTGATTATTGACTGCTCCTCTAAATTCGGGTTTAGAGGAGCTTTATAATTAATTGCTCTTTTAAATTCGGGTTTAGGGGAGTGTTATAATTAAGTGATGTTTTCAATTCGGGTTTAGTCTAGAGTTTGATTATTGATTGCTCCTCTAAATTCGGGTTTAGAGGAGCTTTATAATTAATTGCTGTTTTAAATTCGGGTTTAGGGTTTTAGTTGAGACCTAAGTCAGATTCATTTGTTATTCCCCTGCAATTTTTTGTCCGAAATCTACATATATTATGAGAGGAGTGCTAACTGAAAAAATTACGCTTCCTTCAGACACCCTACAGAGTAAGGTGCCTGAAGGAAGCGTAATTTTTAGATTGCCAAATATTTAAAAAGTCCTTATGGCACGAACATGGATGCCGCTACCATTACTAAATTCGTTATACATGCCGCCATTGCCGAAATTCTGAACATAAGTAGTACTGTAATTAAACGCCGAAGAGCTCCAGTAGATATCGCTGCCAAACCCACCAATAGCAACTCTATTTAGGTATAACTTATTCAATTCATCTTTACTAGGTAAATACCAGTCGGAATAACTTCCTATTGTGTAGGCTTGCGCTATTCCGGCAGCATAGTTTGTCTGTGTTGGACCTTGACTATTGATAATAGCATTCGTATTGGCTAAGCCGGTTCCTATTGCTAGAGCTGTTACTGGATTTGCGTAAACACCATTCCACCAAATAATTGAAGAACTTTGATCAGAACTTGCCGCGATTAAGCCATGAGGGGTTGTTGGATCATAACCAGGATCTCCAAAGACTAAATAATAAGCCAGAATACCACCTTGATAAACTGATCCTATTCCAGCCGCTGTTGCATTACCTGCCAAATTAACCCATGATGAGCCATTATAATATTCTGGTTCTCCATTCGCTCCGCAATTTGTACAATAAATCATTAAACCCTGAACAGGACTATTGATAGCAATTCTTTGAACTTCGGTCATCCGCGGAGGTAAAAAACCTTTCGTGGTTGAGCTGACTTCCAAAAGTGCAGAGGCATTGGGAGAGCTTACACCTAATCCCAAAGCTGCTGCTGTAATGGTTCCACTTGTATTCACTTTGGTAACACTAGTATTTCCTAGTTGGATAGTATTGCTAGCTGTTACTGATGAATTATAACCTATTGCTGTAGCATTGTATAAACTATTGGATGCAACATCAGCATTATAGCCAATTGCGGTATTATTTGAGCCTGTGGTATTGGTGATAAGCGCACTCTCCCCAACTGCTGTGTTTTTAACTCCAGTTGTGTTGCTGTAAAGTGTGTTGGAACCCGTTGCTGTGTTATAACCACCTGTTTCGTTTAGACGAAGTGATTGGTACCCAATTGCTGTATTATTATTTGCTGTAGTGTTTTTGTAAAGGGATGCCCAACCAATTCCTATGTTATATATACCCGAAGTGTTGCTATAAAGTGCGTAGTTCCCACTTGCATTGTTAAAAGATCCATCAATGTTGCTGTAAAGTGCTTCAACACCAATTGCTATGTTGTGAGAACCTGTAGTGTTGGAATAAAGGGCCTTTAAACCATTTGATGTATTAAAATAGCCTGAAATGTTATTATAAAGTGTGTTGTAGCCAAGTGCTGTATTAGAATTTCCAGTTGTGTTGTTAAGCAGTGCACTCACGCCACTTGCTGTATTTGTAGAGATATTTCCTCCTCCTTTCCCTACTTTTAATCCATTTACAGTTAAATCATAATTGCCTAAATTTACAGCCCCAGTTGCTCCAGTGTAAGGAATTCCAGATCCGCCAGCTGAAGGTGCAGCAGCTGAGGTAATCTCTTTCGTTGTTGAATTATAATACAAGACATCTGAAGTAGCAGTAGTATTACGAATTGGATCTACAAAAAATCCAGTTGTTTGGGTATTTAAGGAAGTCCCTGTTGCATTTAAAGCAATGCTATTGGCCGCTTGAACGTTTCCAGCAAATGTTCCTATTGCAACCGAATATGCTCCTTGTCCATTTTGTCCTGCCGCAGCGCCTATAGCTACTGAATGATGACCTTGAGATCCTTGACCAGCATTTCCACCTATGGCTATTGAACCACTCCCTTGATTATCATAACCTGCTACATACCCTATTGCAATTGTGGCATTAGCTTGATTATTTTTTCCCGAACCACCTCCAATGGCTATTGCATCTGAGGCTTGGTTAGTTGTTCCAGACTGAACACCAATGGCAACGTTCAAAGAATTTAGACCTAACAATGATTTTATACCATCAACATTTGTTGTACTTGTTCCACCTTTTTCAATGGGAACAATTCCAGTTAATGACGAAGCACTATTACTTGATGAAGCACTTAATAGACCGTTTCCATCAATACTTAGGCCTGTTCCAACTTTAATTCCCCCCAATGCAGATGAACTTGCAGTTGGTAAACTATATGCATTTGGGACTGTTGGCTTATTAGTTAAATCATTGTAACTACCACTAGTTGCAACTGTAGCTAAACTCGAAGTATTTGCCTTTAAATTAATTCGGTTAGAGATACTGGTAGAGTCAAATGCTTTAGCGGCTAAATTTGCAGGAGTAACATAACTGTTAGTGCTGTCTGCAATAGCCAATTTACCTGCAATCGCATTGGTGATTGGTGTTAGATCAAATTTATTAGCAGCTAATTGTGTTGGAGTAACATAAGCACTCGTACTATCTGCAACATTTAATTTTGTACCCAATGCTGCTTGCGTTAATGTACTAATCGGCTTTGCTGCATCACTTGTATTGTTTACTAAATCCAATCCTACTTTAGATTTATTCAGTGTTCCTATCATATCACTCGTGATAGCACCACTTGTAATAGAGGTTGCATTACCTACACTCGTTACTACTCCAGTTAAATTAGCATTGGTAGTAACGGTTAATGCATTGGCTGCAGTAACCGCATTGAATGCATATGGCACACTCACCAATTGTACCGTTCCTAAGTTCAAATAATTATTGTTATTTTCTGGGGCAATTTCAACCTGCAAATATTTGTCACCCGAAAGCCAAATTACACCCCCGATAGTGCCTGTAGCACTGGTAGTACCAGCACTACCCACCTGTACGAAAAACAAGCCTCCCAGATTGGTTATGATTACTCGGGTTTCTGAATACACGATCGTGCCTTCAGCCGTAAGATTATGAACCGACAAACGAAGATTCATCTTCTGATTAGGCAATGGATTTCCTGCCGAATTTCGTGCCACCCCTTGGTAGTTTAGCAAATTAGGTGCCTGCGCAAAGCCGGAAAAGCTAACTGCAATGAGCGTTAAAATTATAAGTGCTTTGGTTGTTAATAACGATTTTAGATGCATGGTTTAGAGGAGTTTTAAATTTATTATTACTTTTTAATTCGGGTTTAGTTGAGTATTATAATTACTTGCTCTTTTAAATTCAGGTTTAGGAGTTTAGAGGAGCATTAAATTTGTTGGTGCTCTTAATTTCGGGTTTAGTTGAGTGTTATTACTGTTGGTGTTTTTAAATTCGGGTTTAGACTAAACACCATTCACCATTCACCATTCACCATTAGTTCACCTTCATTATCTTAAATGCGCCTTTTTTCTTCAGTTTTCCCGTAACCGCATCCATTTGGCGGATATTTAAAATATACAGGCCTGTGGATAATCCACTCAGGTTCCATTTTTCTAGAGCCCCCATTCCGTTATAGATCAATTGCTGTTGTTTGATCTTATTACCCTTTGCATCCAATAACTCTATCTGGTGCTTACCCTTGTTGGCATGTAATATATTGATGCACAATATATTTTTCACCGGATTGGGGTAAACCCTAATTTCTTCTGGCAAGAAGTATTTTACGAGGTTCACCTCAGGTTGATTTTGTACATTAAACTGAAGAAACCCGTTGGTAACCAATAGATTACTATTACTCATAGTGGTTATGGCGGCCGATTCGCCTAAACTCCACTCAAAACGATAATTGTCAATGTCAACCGTTTCGCCACTTACATTTACAGTACCTGGCAATGTCAATTGAGCAAGACAAGCATGTATATTTAAAAAAAATAGAAAGGAGGACACAATGGTTAGTCGCATGGTTGGTATAAAGGATTTTTTAAACTTGTTTACAATGATTGGTTTGTTTCAATGGGAGTTGTGCTCGATAAATATGATTTTGCAAATCAAAGCTTATTTATCATAAAGACCCTGTTGCAATCTGCCACTAGAAAGATGGCACTTAGTAATCATTGAGTTAAACATTATACCTATGAATAATGTATGCATTAATATGATACACACAAGTCGACAGGAAGGCGGAAATGGACAGAAATGAAGGGGAAATCTTAGTAAAATCTGTCACGAGCCGATGCAAAAAGGAGGAAGCGCGATACCAAAATAGTAGCGCTATATTTTATAGCTTCCGAAAAGGAAGAATGTGAGTAGGTTTTTTAATGTTGTATAGAACTAATAAAATCGGAGGGTGTACCGCCATGAAATTTCTTGAAAGCTTTTTGCAAACTCTGCCTTGAACCAAAGCCCGATTGAATAGCCAAGGCTTCAATTGTATATTGGATAAAATCACCTTTTTTAATGAGGGCTATAAAATAATCTACCCGGTGCTTATTTACCAAGTCAGTATAGCCAATTCCGTAATTCAGTATCAAAAATTCATTGAGTGTATCCGGACTTACATTTGTTTTTTGGCTAAGGCCCTCCAAGGTAGCTAGGCTATTCAAAAAATACTTTTCGGTAAAAAATACTTCTATAAAAACATTGAAAGGTACTACCTGAGCAGTCAGTTTTTTAAAAATGCCAATCAATGAAAATTTAAAATCTGTTTGGTTCATCATTTTTGGCCGAAATAGAATAATTAGTAAATAGAAAAAATAGCTAAGAAGATACAGTAACTGGAAAATTGGATCCTGTATAATTGAAACTGTTTTCAAAATATTAATTAAACAAATAAATCCAACTAGGACAATGATGAATGTAGCAGGAAGTAAGAGTTCCTTAAAGTAGATATTTCGCGACTTGTGTTTTTGTAAAATGGTGGAAAGTAATTTTATATTAGTAAAAAGAATATAAATTAAAACGCAAATTCTAAATAATGACTGTGCGCTCCCCGCGGGAGGAATATCGCTTACCAATAAGCTTTTATTTACTGGAAAAATGAATAAATAAACAAGAACATTGATCGATTGAAATACAAATATTGTAACTCCAAAAACAAGCAGGTATTTAGACATCTTATTTTTAAACAGCAAGGAAACAAAAAAAAGAGAGGCAATCATAAAGACGGCGCTTGGAATAACGATCAGCCTTCGGTAAGATAGGTAGTTAAAGTAAAAAGTAATACCAGCAGTGTGAACAACAATACATAAGAGTATGACTAATAAAATTATTTTTAATGACATAGGACGCTTAAACTTAACAATCACTTCCATCATCGTAATCAGCGATAATACAATCACCACAATTGCCAGATGACTTTGAATTGTTGAATTCATGAATTAATATTTAAAAATTGAAGCTTCATTTAAATTGATTTAATCTTTGAGCAGCAAAGTTCACTATCTGCGACTCATCTTCATTTAAATTTAATTCGGCAATTAAAATGCTAAGAATAACAACAAAAACATATACACCTAGTCACAATTTTACTAAGTTGAAAAAGCCTTTTAAAATTGAGTTGTCTTTCTAGATAGTAATTTTCTTTCCCCTGCCATAAACACTTTGTCTTATTTAATTTTTATAGATGCTCGTAAAATAAATCTCACAAAATTATTGATTGTAGCTGCCTTATTATGAAAGAAATATTCAGCTAAATTGCTGTAATTCTTAAGTTGACTGTCGGGAAATAAATAAGTAGTTTACTTCGAGAATAATTACAGAATGAATTGTTAAGTATTTACGCTCATTTTGGTTTAATAGGTATCCAAATATCTTCTTCTGACAACGAATCATTGTTCTTGTATTTTTCACCTAAAATTTCAAAATGCGGTCTGTCATCTAAAAGATACTCCGAACTCGGTAACCAAACATTAAAAATATTTTGATGAAAAATGGAGATGCCGGTACTTGAACCTATGTAATGAAAA
>Ga0209499_1002895_pt1 | contig 10749 bp, 7 predicted proteins | sample C_130208_EF_Meta_FD_187306 | JGI IMG/M metagenome (GOLD analysis project Ga0209499, IMG submission 187306) | Freshwater microbial communities from Lake Croche, Canada to study carbon cycling - C_130208_EF_MetaG (SPAdes) (version 2) | ecosystem: Environmental > Aquatic > Freshwater > Lake | place...
GCATCGACTACGCCAAAAAATTCGCCGCCGACTGGCGCAACGATCCTCTCATTACGCCAGCCCTCGCCCCGCACGCGCCCTACTCTCTGGACGCGGCCCACCTCGCCCTCGTGGCCAAATTATCCGCAGAACTAGATCTACCTGTCCTCATGCACGTCGCCGAGATGCCCGACGAAGTCACCACCCTGCGCAAAGAGCGCAACCAAACCCCCGTCGAATACCTCGACTCCGTCGGCCTACTCACCCCGCGCCTCGTCGCCGGCCATTGTATCTTCGTCAACGACTCCGACATCGCCCTCCTGAAAGCCCGCGACGTCGGCATCGCCCACAATATCGTAGCCAACATCAAATCAGCTAAAGGCGTTGCCCCCGCCCTCAAGATGCACGACGAAGGCCTCCGTGTCGGCCTGGGCACCGACGGCCCCATGAGCGGTAACACCCTCGATGTCATCGGCCAGCTCGGCTACGTCGCCAAGCTTCACAAACTCGACCGCAAAGACCGTAACGTCATGCCTGCCTTGAAAGTGGTCGAGATGGCCACCCTCGGCGGCGCCCGCGCCCTGCACCGTGAAAAAGACCTCGGCTCCATCGAGCCTGGAAAACTCGCGGATATCATCATCCTCGATCACGAGGGCACGAACATGATCCCCCTTTACGATGTGTATTCCACGCTCGTTTACGCCGCCGGACCCAAAGATGTTCGTACGACAATCATCCACGGCCGTGTCATCATGGAAGAGCGAAAAGTCCTCACTATCGACGTCGCCAAGGTGAAAACCCGCATGCGTGAGATCGCCCATCGCATCACCACCGCCCTCGCCGCCGGCTTAAAATAACGAAAAAACGCCCACGTCCAATTGGTGCCCGGGGCCGGACTCGAACCGGCACGACCTTACGATCAGGGGATTTTAAGTCCCATGCGTCTACCATTTCGCCACCCGGGCGGGTGAACATCTCAGATAGACAAGCGTCCTAAGTGCCCGCGCGCCAGAAAATCCTTTAACTGGTTCGCAAACTCTAGAATCAGCCTAGGTGCCGGCGGATTGACCGAGATTTAATCCTATATTCAATCTCATCGTATGAAACCCCGCCCCTTGGTTACTTGGTTCGTGCTCTCCGCGGCTCTGCTCCGCGCAACCCCGGCGCCCACTCCCTTGGAAACCGCCATCTGTGTCTACGGCGGCACCGCCGGCGCCGTCATTGCCGCCGTCCAAGCCACCCACCTCGGCCACTCCGTCATACTCATCAACCCCGACGCCCACCTCGGCGGCCTCAGCAGCGGCGGCCTCGGCCAAACCGACATCGGTAACAAGCGCGCCATTGGCGGCCTTGCTCGCCAATTCTACGTACGCGTCGCCCAACACTACGCCCAACCCAGCGCCTGGACCCAGCAACCCTTCGGCTCTTACCGCAGTATCGGACAATCCGCGACCGAACCCGGCGAGCCTGCCATGTGGACTTTTGAGCCCCACGTTGCCGAAAAAATTTTTGAGGACCTTGTCCGCGAAAATAAGATCACAGTACTCCGCCGCGAGCGTCTCGACCTAGCCCGCTCCGTCGAGAAAACCGGCGCCCGTCTCAATACTATCTACCTCGAATCCGGTCGCAGTGTCCGGGCCCAGATGTTTATCGACGCGACCTACGAAGGCGACCTTATGGCCAAAGCCGGGGTCGGCTACCGAGTCGGCCGCGAAGCTAACACAGAGCATGGCGAAACCCTAAACGGTGTCCAAACCCGCCAAGCCACTGCCCACCAATTTTTTCCCCGTGTCTCAGCCTATGTAATTGCAGGCGACGCCACCAGCGGCCTGCTCCCCGGCATCGCCGCAAATGGCCCTGGAGTCGAAGGCTCTGCTGATGCCCGCATCCAAGCCTACAACTTCCGCCTGTGTTTCACCGACGCCCCAGGCAACCGCATCCCTTTTCCGAAGCCCGCGTCGTATGACGAAATCCACTACGAGTTACTACTGCGTAATTTTGAAGCCGGCCTAAAAATTCTACCCCTCCACCCGGCAGATATGCCCAATCGTAAGACCGACACTAACAACAACACAGGCTTCTCCACTGATTTCATCGGCGAAAATTACGCCTACGCCGACGCCGATTACGCCACCCGCGACCGGATCCGCGCCGCCCACCTCGCTTACACCCAAGGCCTGCTTTGGACGCTCACAAACCATCCGCGCGTCCCTAAAAAAATCCAGGCCGAAGCCGCCCGCTGGGGTCTCTCCCGCGACGAATTCACAGATAATGCCGGCTGGCCCACCCAACTCTACGTGCGCGAAGCCCGCCGTATGATCGGGGTCTACATTATGACCGAGCATAACTGCACTGGCAGAGCGGTCGCTCCCGATCCCGTCGGCCTGGGCGCCTACAACATGGATTCGCATAACACCCAGCGTTACGTCGATGCTAACGGTTACGTCGTCAACGAAGGTGACGTTCAAGTCAAAGTACCTTCACCCTATCCAATCGCCTACGGCGCGATTACCCCGCGTGCTACCGAATGCGAAAACCTGCTCGTGCCCGTCGCCCTCTCCGCCACGCACATTTCCTACGGCTCGATTCGCATGGAACCCGTTTTCATGGTCCTAGGCCAAAGCGCCGCTACCGCCGCCGCCCAAGCGATCACGGAAAAAACCTCCGTCCAAAGTATCGACCGCACGCGCTTCCGCGCCCAGCTCCTCGCCGACAAACAAGTCCTCGCCTGGACTCCACCACCACCCGCGGCGAAGAAAAAATAGACGGACGCAAAAAGCCCTGCCTTGCTTGGGCCAAACAAGGGCCGCGCCCAGTGACAATTACTGTTGGAGATCGCTTGAGATTGGGATCTCACGATAGCCTAGAATTCAGCTCGCGGCGGACGCTTTTGTATAAAACTTTTTGTGAGCCAGCAAATTGAACTGGTGAACAGCCAAACCCAATTCCGCAAACTTCGCCTCCTCCGCCGCATCGCCCCCGCCCGCCTCCATCCGTCGTTGCGTCCGGCGAAAACGATCACCCAAGGAACGCGTTTCATCGACATCACCCAAATCGCGCAAAAGCTGACGAATATAGTCTGCTTTTCGACGCGCCTTCTTTACTAAATTTAGGGCTGAAGTCTCCTCGATCCGGCTTGCTTGGACATCTTTGTAAACTCCGCACTCAAACGCTCGACATTGCCCCGGACGATCCGCGTAAAGCCGACACGCACGATCCGCGCATAATGCCGTACACGGTTGACGAAAATAAGAGACTGCCACCCGACCACGCGTCACCGCCACCGGCAAACCTAACGTCTTTAATTTTTTTGCATTTTCGTCCGCACCTAACTGGACGTTATCAAAAAGGGTCCCGTCACAGCACAGGCCGCATGCTAAGCACAATTTTTCCCCAGAGTTCACACCCTAACATCCCGCTACCATCCAACTAAGCGCAAGCCGAGGTTACAGCGCCCCTAAAAGAGCCGTCTGCCCTGTTTTTCTTAAATCTTGCCCCCACGCCCCACCTCGACGACATTAGTGCCCGAGTCCGCGGCTATAGTTTAGTGGTAAAACTCCACTCTTCCAAAGTGGTCTCGTCAGTTCGATTCTGACTAGCCGCTCCACTCCATTTTTACCATCGCCCGCGCCCGTACTTTGGGCGCGTTTTTTATTTCTGCTCCGTTCAACATGGCTACACCCTATCTTCCCGCTGCCGACCGCTATGAGCGACCCGCTCTTTACCGCCGCTGCGGCCGCAGTGGCGTCAAACTCCCGCTGATCTCACTAGGACTCTGGCACAATTTCGGCGACGTCGATGTATTTGCCACTGGCCGAGCTATCGTGCGCCGCGCCTTCGATCTTGGCATCACCCATTTCGATCTAGCCAACAACTACGGTCCACCGCCCGGTTCCGCCGAAGAAAATTTCGGCAAACTCCTCCACCTCGACCTCGCTGCCCACCGCGATGAACTCATCATCTCCACCAAAGCCGGCTACTCCATGTGGCAAGGTCCCTACGGTGATTGGGGTTCACGCAAATACCTCCTCGCCTCCTTAGACCAATCGCTCCGCCGCATGGGACTCGACTACGTCGATATCTTCTACTCCCACCGACCCGACCCCGAAACGCCTCTTGAAGAAACCATGGGCGCTCTAGCGCATGCTGTGCGCAGCGGCAAAGCACTCTACGTCGGTCTCTCCAACTACCGCCCCGCCGACACCGCCCGCGCTGCCCAAATGCTCCGCGAACTCGGCACCCCCTGCCTTATTCACCAACCTCGTTACAGCATGCTCGACCGCTGGATCGAACCCCAGCTCCTCGATGTACTAGCTCAGGAAGGAATTGGCTGCATACCCTTCAGCCCGCTCGCGCAAGGCCTCCTCACCGACCGTTACCTCGCTGGCATTCCAGCCGATGCCCGCGCCGGCAAACCCCACGGTTTCCTAAAAGCCGCCGGTATCACTCCCACCATCCTCACCAAAATTGAGAAGCTTAACGCCCTAGCTCAAGCCCGCGGCCAAAGCCTCGCGCAGATGGCACTGGCCTGGGTCCTGCGTGATCCGCGCGTCACCACCGCGCTCATCGGAGCGAGCAAAGTCTCCCAACTCGAAAACAACCTCGTCGCCCTCTCGAATCTCAATTTTGTCCCAGCCGAACTCGTGCAGATTGACGCGATTCTCGCATAATCAACGCTGGACCAAACCTAAATAAGCTCCGCGTGAACCTCATTCTCTTTGAGCTGGCCGAGCTCTCCTCACCGCTTCCGCGCTCAGACCCTCGTGCCGAGCACATTCTTAAAATTCTACGCCGTCGGATTGGCGACACCTTCGATGTTGGCCTCGTCGACGGCCCGCTCGGCAAAGCCACTCTCTCCAACATCTCCGACGAAGCCCTTTCCTTCGCCTTCACCTGGGGTCCACTACCTGCGCCCGCCGCACCCATCTCACTTTTAATTGGTCTACCGCGCCCACAAACCGCCCGCGATATCCTGCGCGATGCCACCACTCTTGGCGTAAGCGCCATCCACTTTATCGCCACCGAGCGCAGCGATCCCAACTACGCTACCGCTACGCTTTGGACTGCCGGCGAATGGCGCCGCCACTGTCTCGCCGGCGCCGCCCAGGCCTTTGCAACCCGACTGCCCGTCGTCACGCACGACCGCAGCCTCGCAACTGCGCTCGCCGAGCTTCCTAGCGCAACCGACCTTACTCCCTCGCAAGGCCATACGCATCCACCCGCGGCAACAACCTTTGCCCGCCTCGCTATCGACAACTACGAAGCCACGGCCTCACTGAGCAAGTATCACCTATTGGAAGAGACTTCCATCGTGCTCGCGTTAGGACCCGAACGCGGTTGGGGGCCGACGGATCGAGCGGCGTTGCGTACGCACGGCTTCACGCTCGTCGACCTAGGAGCGCGCGTGCTCCGCAGCGAGACTGCCGTTATCGCTGCCCTAACCCTCGTGCGCGCAAGACTCAGCTTGTTATAGTGACGCTCCGTTGAGCGCGAGCCTCAGCAGAGGCTCGCTGTGATCACTTCGCTAAGTCCCAGAGCGTGAGTCCGCGCAAATCGCGTTTCTCCGCTTTCGCAGCGAAGAAGAAACTGGCGATATAGCCGATCACCATACACGAGCCAATAGCTACAAAGGTGTGAAGAAACGAAACCATCTTCGTGTTATACTGGACCCAAGCGGTGATGGCGATACTCGCCAGGGTACCAACGATGACGCCTGAGGCATTAGCCCGCCGAGACAACAGCCCGAGCGCAAATACGCCCGGAAAGCCGCCGCCGATGAGCGCAATCAAACGCAGGAATTGATCCCACAACGACGTGACGTTGAGCGACGCCAAATAAGCCGCCATCCCCGTGGCCACCAGCCCGCAGGTCATCGTGGAAACGCGCGCCAAACGCAGCCGTTGCTGCTCGGTTGCCTGCGGTTTCAACGTTCCTTGAAAATCACTTACCAAAATTGCCGCAGTCGCATTCATCGCGCTGCTGAGGGCCCCCATCGCCGCCGCCAGCAAGCCTGCGATGATCAAGCCGACGATCCCATGTGGCAGCTCGTTCGCGATGAAGTACGGGAAAATTTTATCGTTAGGCAGATCTGCCGTGAGCCGGTCAGGATGCGCTCGATAAAAAACAAACAGCGCTGTCCCCACGAAGAAAAACAACACCGAGCCCGCAAGCCCGATCACGTTACCCATGACGACCGTGCGCTTTGCCTCGCGCACATCAGCAGTCGCCAGCATGCGCTGCATGAGCGGTTGATCGCCGACCTGCGTCGGAATTGTCGCGAAAAACATTCCCACAAACACCCACACCGTGGGCTTCGTAAAATCCCAATCCCATGATATCATTTTAAATTTACCCGTCTCTTGTCCTGTCTGAATGAGCCCAAAGAGCCCGCCGTCCACGCCGCTCGAAATAAAATAAATGGCTACACCGACGCCACCTATCATCACCGCCGATTGCAATACATCCGTCCAGACGACTGCCTCGAAACCACCCTCCATCGCGTAGATCGTGGTCACAATACCCATCACCAAAATACTCAAATACACGTTGAGACCGGTCACGGTGGAAAGCGCCAACGCCGGCAACAGCATCACCACGCTCATGCGTCCGCACACCTTCAATAACACCGCCAAACCTGCGCCCAACAACCGCACGCGATGATCGAAACGTTGATCGAGATAACCAAACACCGTCGTAAGATTAAGTTTACGCAGGAGCCCAACGAAAACGAAGCCCACCAAAATACCGGCAAAGGCCTGCGCAGGCGACGACCCATAAGCCATCCAGTCAGTGGAATAACTCATGGCAGGCAAAGCCATGAAACTGATACTGCTTGTGCTCGTTGCGAAGAAACTCACCGCCATCGCCCACGGCGCCACGCGCCCGCCGCCGAGAAAAAATGAACCGCTCGACTGCTTGCGGCGCGAGCACCACCAGCCGATTCCAAGATTCACCACAAAATAAGCAGCCAGCAAAATGTAATCAACGACGTCGAGGGTGCGCGGAATAATCGCCGCAAGGGGTAGGGGCATGCGTATAAAACCAAACGAAAATCGCTCGTTGGCAAGAGTCCGAAAATTAAACTGACGAGGCCCGACCCACCACCGCGGCCGCCCGCTGCCCGCGTCTAATCAAATTCAACGCAAAGGACTTACCTCGCGCCCGTTCACGCTCAATAGAGCCGCCGGTTCGCCCCCCGCGAGCACTCGACGATCGCCCTTCAAGATATTGGCCTCAATCCGCAAAGGACCTGATGCGCCTGCGACCTCGGCCACGATAACATCGCCAGAAATATTCGCCTGTGCAGGTGCCGTTGAAAATGCCTTCCGCCATACAGCAAAATCCGACGCATTAAGCCCTTCAGCCGCCCGCAACCAGACCGCGAGCGTCGCCCGCCCCTGCGGCTCCGTCGCACTATGCGTCAGCGTCAACCGCCGGACCACCCCGTCCACCGCATCCTCGATGTATTCTAGCGCAGCTGACTCACCCGTCGTGGTCGTCGCCAAAAGCCAACGTAAGCCGATCACCGCGTCGCCGAGCCGCACATAAACCGGCACACCGGTCGATAAACGCAGCGGCCGAGCCGCCGAGCCAGGTTCTACGCGCACATCACCCGACCACACCTCCGCTACTGCCGGTACCGTGAAATGGGTCACGAAATTTACGAGATCACCCGGTTTGTTTCGGCTGTCTGTCTTCAAGGGATCATCAGACAGTACCTGCAACACCTCTGGCCCGCGCTGTGCTGTCGCGATGAAAGGCATCAAATGCAGCGCCTTACCGCCAACTTGTTTTTTATAGCCGTAAGGGTCGCGCCGGCCTTCCATGAACATGGTCAACTGAGGCACCGCCGGCGAATCACCGAGATTAGCCACAAGCGTACGTTCATCGCGACTTCGGGCCATACCCGACGATGCGAGGCTCACTTGCCGTCCAATCCAATTCACCGCGCGCTGCTCGGGTTGGTCACCCCAGCTCTGCACGACCGTGCGCGGCACCTGAGCACGGATCGCTTCCGTCCATTCCGTCGAAGGCCTCCACATCACGGCATCACGAAACGTGGACAGATTATAACGGACGCCTGTCACCCAACCGGCGCCTTCCAGATCAGGACGTTGGCGCAACCAACCCGCCGTCCACGTGTGTGCCTCCGTATAACCATGACCATAAATATAATCGTAAGTCCTAGCATTCGTCCCGCCCATGCGATCGCCCGGGGCCCACCAATTTGCCGCGAGATCGGTCCACACATGCTGGATCGCCTTTTCTGCCTTAGCTCGAGTGTCGGCCCGCCCCGCAAATCGCGCCAGCAGTGCTAAGGAATCTAGGTCGATTCCATAGTACACCACCGCGCCGTACTCGCCGATGCCGTGTCGTGTCGTAAACTCCAACCACGCATCGAACCGCCTGTAGCCATCCTCTGCCACGTCTACTCGCCCCAAAGTCTCGCCGATCGCGATCAAACCCCACGCCTTCATCACAAAAATATTTGTGTAGTCGATTTTTACAACGTGGCTGCGCAACCCATCGATTGCATCCGTCATCATTTCATCCAGTTGCGCGCGCGCCTTCACTGACAACTGAGTCGATTGCACGCGGCGCAGGTAGCCCATGAGCTGCGACGCAAATTCCACGGCGTTGAGATCGACGACACCGTTCTGGCTGCTGTTCCACTTGAAATTACCGCGTGTCTTACTCGCCGGATCGAGATCTTGCATAGCGCGCGCCCGAGACAACGCAACCTCTACGCGCTCCGGATGCCAACTAAGTCCCGTCGCTTCGACCGCAAAACGAAACAATCCACGGATGCCCATCGTGCGACTGGGATCGCCGACTTCTATCCACATATCCTCCAAATCTTTTGCCCCTACAGCTCGATCCGCCGTCCACGACTGCGGCGCCGCCGCTCCAATCGTCGACGCACAAACCAGAATCAACGCCAGCCGCCACAGGGTAAGTTTCATTCCGCCGAAACTAATCTGAATCTCGGCGTCCAATCAAGAATTGGCCCACACGTCTCAAACGCTCCGCCGAAAAAACATCACAGTCGGCTGTCCACGCCCCTTGCCCAAACGCTTGTGTAAGGCCCAACCCGTCGGGGCTAGCTCGATTTCACCCGGCGCCTCAAACACAACCAACGCCTCCGGCTTCGCCGCCAACGCCTCAGCCAGCCGCGCAAATAATTTTGGCGCAACCTCCGGTATGATTTCGTAAGGAGGATCAATAAAAACCAGATCCGGTGTTACCTCGCTGCCGACTGGCACCGACAGCGCATCCGCCTCAAGTAACGTAAGATTATCGGAAGGATCTCGCCCGAGACACTTGCACACTGCGGCGATATTTTGCCGCACACACGCGGCGGCCTTGCCGTTTTTCTCCACAAAAATCCCGCCCGCCGCTCCCCGACTTAAAGCCTCGAGCCCGTAAGAGCCGCTTCCCCCAAATAAATCTAAAAATAGCGCCCCCGGCACGCGTGCGCCAAGACTTGAAAACACAGCCTGTCGCATCCCGTCAGTCGCCGGACGCACCGCATCGCCCCTCGGCACGACAAGGGGAATCCCGCGGGCGACACCACCGGAAATACGCATCCGCGCAGCCAAAACACCTAACTGTTCATGGCAAACGCGAAACACCCCAACGCGGTTCAAGCAATCCATCCGCCCTTTTTTAAATACCCCAATTTACGAGCTAATAATTTATTACAAATATGTAGCAATAAAATATGATGCAAATTTTATGCTATAAACTAGTTTAAATAGTTTCACCCAATTTAGAAAGCATTCGGAACCAATGACTCCATATCGGTTCATCAGAGCATAAAAAATCCACACATAACGTTTGCTGTCCCATGAATTTCGTCCATCTAGTTAGGAGCCTAACCATCCAGCATGTCAGCGATTCCGACTTATCGCTGATCTCGTTGGCGGGCATTGCGTAAACCATTAAGACTATGAAGGTACACTGCATCCTCCTTGCCTACCTCGGCTTTGCCGCGGGCGGGTTCGAGCCCATCCGGGCCGAGGAGCGCAACGCGTGGCCTTTGATGGTCCAGCAAGTCGACTCATCAGGAAACCACACCTCGACCAACACACTCGGTCCACTTTTTTTCCAAAAAAGCGAACCCGAGGGTGGGCAAATTTCTGGATTTCGCCCTTTTTACCTCGAGCGAACTCAGTCCGCTGGCCGTGTCACGAGCGCCTCGGCACTATATCCACTTTTTTTTTATCGCAGCGATGATGAGGCTTATACGTGGTCAATTTTCAATGTCGTAAACCGCTCCGGCCTCCAACCGGGAGCATCAACTAAATTACAAACCACCCACGCCGAAAAATTTGCTGTTTGGCCGTTTTATTTTTCCCGGCAGACCGGCGAGGCGGCGACGTCTTATCGCGGGCTGATGCCCATCGCCGGCTCGATTAAGAATTTTTTTGGTTACGATCGTGTCGGGTGGACTCTGTTTCCGCTCTACACAGAAGTCGATAAGCACGATGCGCACACGGTCTTGGCCCCCTGGCCATTCTTGCGTATCACGAGCGGCGCGGAGCGAGGCTTCGCCATTTGGCCGCTCTTCGGCTGGCGCGACCGCCCCGGCGAGTTCCAAAGTCGCTATGCCCTCTGGCCGCTTATCTGGAGCCGCACGCAATCCCCCGCCGCCGATGCCCCCGCTGGCACCGCACCCAAACGACAATTTGGTGCTCTACCCTTTTACGCACGCGAGCAAGGCCCCGGTATAATCAACGAAAATTTCCTCTGGCCCTTCTTTGGTTACAC
>Ga0209499_1002900_pt1 | contig 10741 bp, 7 predicted proteins | sample C_130208_EF_Meta_FD_187306 | JGI IMG/M metagenome (GOLD analysis project Ga0209499, IMG submission 187306) | Freshwater microbial communities from Lake Croche, Canada to study carbon cycling - C_130208_EF_MetaG (SPAdes) (version 2) | ecosystem: Environmental > Aquatic > Freshwater > Lake | place...
CCCCTTGGGTGACAGATGCACGGCAAACATGCGCCCGTAGCTCCAATCACAGGCGAAAAATGCCTCCTGATATCGCGCGGGAAATTTTGCGCCGTAGCCGAAAGCAACTCCCGTCGGGGATCCGGGACCAATGTTTTTCAAGGGGGGCTGTATATCCTCCCATTTTGGTGTCCAGTGCCACCGCATTTCGCCGGCGCGACCAGCCCATCCGCTGTCCGTGCCGCTCAAAATCTGGCGGATGGCCGTGGGCCGATAATTAGGCATGCCGATGTCATGTTCCAGATCGCTGTCGAAAGTGAAGAGGTCGCCCTGATGGTTGAAGGCCATATCGTAGGAGTTGCGCAACCCCATGCAGACATATTCCGGATTCTTGCCGTCAAGATCGGCTCGTATCACCCAGCCGCCAGAGTAAGGTTGTTTCTCATACTGGAAGTCCCAGCTGTCGCGGTTCCAGTGTTTAGGGGTAAGCCCCTTGCTGCAGGGAAGTCCATTGCGGTCGCCGCTGACTACGTAGATCGATTTGCCGTCCGGTCCAGGCACGATGGCGTGGACGTTGTGTTCATACCAGTTTGCGGCATCGCCGGTCACCCTAGGGAACTCGAACAGCTTTTCGACGGTGTCCAGTTTGTCGTCCCCGTCTGTGTCCTTGATGCGGAGAATCGATTCCGGGCGGAAATTCTTTTCCGAATGATCCCCGTGTTGAACGAGATAAAGCGAACCGTGGATAAAGGTCATGCCCTGGGAGTAGCCCCATTTGTCCGAGACCAATTCCACCTTGGGCTCGGCGGAACTCCCTGGCGCGGGTGGCGTGAGGCGAAACAGCCCGGGGCCTTGATCCGAAGCGTAGATGCGGCCCTTGTCATCGAAACACATGGCCACCCACGATCCTTTTGAGCGGGGCACGGAGTAGAGACGCTCCACCGCAAAGTCTTTGTGGATCTCGATTGCCCCGGCAGGCGTGGCTTCGCTGCCCGGCTTTGAGTTGTCGTCCGGCCCATAGACGGCATTGAGAATGACTAACTTCCGCCCGGCCGGCGCTGAAATTTCCAATTTTCCACTCTCCGGCTCATCTCGCGAAAACCTCTCCGCCCCTATCCGATACTCGACATGAAGTTTTTTGGGAATGCCCGGCGCGGGGTCGCTGAACAGGGCGTTGTCCACCGTGATGGAAAGCCTGTCTTGCTTGACGGCTGCGGCGAGCGTTTCCGTAACATCCCCCGGGACCTTGTCGGCGGAGGCAAATCCCACCGCGGTGAGAAATGCCAACCCTACCGCCAGCAGCACGAGCGGTTCCTTCACTGGATTCATTTTATTCATTGCTTAAAAGTTTCCATGCTGGCTTGCAGCGGGGGGCGCTGCATCTGTCCAGGATCTGTCAGGGTCCGGGATCTCCCATTGCGTGTCTGTGCTAGAATGACACCCTTGTGCAGAAGTTTAAAGTTTTTCTCGTGCGTCTCAGGCCATGGGTGTCGCGCCTCGGAATTGATAGCCAGACTGCTGGCGCACTTTTGCATGGTTTTCAAACGACAGGGTTCACGGCTTCTTTACCAGATCCATTTCGATCAACTGCAGAATGAGGTCCGAAATGAGTTCGCTGGTGTAGGGAACACCCCGCCATTCAAAGCCGGCATTGCGCTCAAGCCACGGATCCGCGATGGCCTCCGTAATCGAACCCTTATAGGGGCCTTCGGACACCTGAGTGTAAAAATTAAGTTGCATGACGCGGTCCTTGAGCTGGCTGAACAGCGGGTTGTGTGTTTTACGGTATAAGCGATCCAGACATTGGATCTTCCGGTTGTGGTAGGAATACACGGAATACTGGTTGTAGTGCTGCTGTTCGCTATGTGCTGCCTGAGTGGGGTTCTTGACCCAGCTCAGTTGCTTTGGGCACCAATAGAGCAGGGCGTAATAGGCATTGGCTACGGCATGATCGAGGCTTTCCTTGTCCGCAGTCTGATCATATTTGTTCAGCCAGTATTCCACCACGTTGTAGATGCTGTCCTGCTCGAAATCCTCGGGCGGCAGATCGGGATGCTGCCCGGTATACCAGAAGCGACTTTCCACCTGCTCGCGCAGGAATCGCTCCTGACCCTCGCTGGCATGCAGACACCGGGCATCCCCGGTGATACGGGCAATCATTGGCAAGGCCACCAGTGTCCTGCCGCAGACTGTGGACTGGGACTTTCTGCCGGATTCGATCTCGACGGCCTGGGGAAATCCGCCGTCCTGATTTTGCTGGGCGAGGACCCAATCGAGAGACGCCATGGCGGCCTTGCGCCAATCCTGCCGATCCAAGCCCTCTTTCTGTTTTACCCGCTGCCAAGTCTGGAGGATGTAGCGGACCATCCACGCGTTGATGTCCACCTTGTAGCCGTTGTGGCCCCAGTCCCAGCTCCAGAAGCCGGGGGACGTGGCTCCACCCTCCTTCCGAAAATAATAGCTGGTATGAAACACCCCGCCGGGTTGCTGTCCTTTCAGGGCGAAATCAATCTGTTCAAACGCCCGGTCGCGCCACACCTTCTCGCCCGTGATTTCGTAGAGGCGATACTCATAGTAGGCAAGGAAGGGATTGTTTCCCACGTAAACAAATGGCGTTCCCCGGGCGTGCTCGTAACCCATTCCCGGTTTCCAGCTCTCCATCTTTCGGCGTCCCTCAAGCGTGATATTGAACGACTCCTGCGGAGTGCGCACCTGAAGCGAGTCGTCCACACGGTAGCCGGTTTTTTTGATCCATGACTGCATGATACCAGTGATCGCGCCAGTGAATTGCCCGGCATCGCTGATAAAGAGTTGGAGTGGAAGTTCGTAATGTGTTCCGGCAAGAATTTCACCGCCACCCGCCCGGAACTGGGGCTCGCAGACGCCATTGGCAAAATAAAATCCGGTCTTGCCGGTCCAGTTCGTCGGATTCAGATAATCCGAATTGCTATCGATGGCGAACAGTATCGCCAGAGACTGGTCAGGACGATACACCAGGCTCCCGGGCACGCCGCAATAGCGCATCGGTGATATCGCCACACTCTCGCTGTTGCCAGCCCACGGATAACTCTGCACCCGCCAGTCCTTGGTAAAGCCGTCTTGATAGGTAAGGCAAACCTCCCAGCCTTTGAGATTTCTATCCACACTCCACCGGTATGTGAAGGCGGCAGCAGGCGTGTCTTCGGATAGGCCAATAGAGACGGACCAGTTCATAGTAACGCCCTCGATGATGTCTTGGCCGGAGAACCGGGCTGTGTGAGAATCGACTTTTTCGCCCTGCGACGCAGCCAGCCAGCGGACTTTGTTGCCGCTCGGGTTGTAAAGGAACAGCAGTCCCTTGGTCCCTGACTTTTCCACGGACTTGCCGTGCAGCGACAGGGTTCCCAGAGACCAGCCATTGGTTGGTCTTAGTAACGTCCATTCCAGTCCGGCACGGTTTTTCAGCTGAATGGCGTTCACTCCGGTTTTGTCCTCGTGCAAAGTGGCTGTGGTGGCTTGATCGCCTCTTGCAACGGAGAATGGCAGCGGGAATTCGCAAGCGATCAGGATCACCATAATTCTGGCGCTACGAATGCAACATGATAAGGGTTTCATAGGAAGTGTTGATAAGATGCTGCCGGTGTTTATTTTATTACGCAAGCCTAGCGGGGCATCCGCTCGATAACCAGCCCCAAGTCCTGTGGTATCGGGATACGAGGAAATCGGTGTTGATCTTCCGGCAGAGAGGCGGTGTTGGGGATTTTTCCGACAACCGAACTCAGGGGCTCTTGTGCAGGACCTGTTACAGTTGTCCGGCCGAATTACCCAAGCAGCGCAGCCATTTTATCCCGCGCTGCACCCGGTTGATTGATGTGTTGGAATCTTCAAAATTTCGCCGCAATCCCACAGGCTTTTATAAAAAAGGATTGGAACAATTTTTCTGGCTTTTATTTCTTAATGGAATCCCAGCTTCAGCTGGGTCTTTTACCTTGCTGCGAGTGGTGTTGTGGAAAAATGGGATGCGTTGCACTTGCTGCGTCGCTATGGGACAGCCGACGGGCACTTTCATTTTATAGCCAGACCGGAGCAGGCATATTACTACGGTTTGGGCTGGGTCCCTGTGGAACATCCACCGAACCTTGCGTCAAAACAGAATGTGCCAAAATGTAAAACATCCGAAAAGTCCCAACGTCCTTTCTGAGATCAACCTCCAGTTTCCTTGGAATGGGAAGGGTTTTACACCGCTTTTACCTGCTGACGGAATGGCTCTTAACCTTTTCCCGCCAACACCCTCCACCGCCGGTTGAAAACCGCCCAACGCGACATGGCGCAGAACGGCACGAGAAAGCCTCGAAATCGGACTTTTTCGGCCTTATGCCGCAGATCACGATGACATGTTTAGTAAAGAAGCCTTCAGTATGCACCGCCATCGTAAACCTCAGGACTGCTTGGTCAGTCCCCGGGCAATCCGGGTGTGATTCCACCCCTCGCGCCTGGCTGAGGCGCTCCCGGGGTGTGATCGATGGTCAGGGACTGCGGCGCAAGGGAACAAAAAACGCTCAGGCTTGGGCAACCGGGGTTTTGTCCGAACCGCCGGCATAGGGCTACGATCAACCCCATACCTAGGAGGCATCCATGCACGAAGTTCATCTGATCAGCGCCCTGTTGGAGGAAGTGGAACGGCAAGCCCGGATCAAAAAGTCCGCGCGGATACGCAGCATCCATCTGCGCTACAACCCCCTGACCAGCCACAGCGACGGCCACATGCGATTCAGCTTTGATATTCTCAAGAAGGATCGGCCGCTCTTTGAGCATGCCACACTGGAATTGACCGAGGTGCCCCCCCTTCTACGCTGCCGCCGATGCGGAAATGAATTCCAAGGCCGCCAACTCCCCGAAATCTGCCCCCGCTGTTCCCAGACAGACGTGGCCCCGTTGCACTCGACCGATCTTGTGCTCCAGAGTTTCGAGCTTGAACCCTGACATGAAACCGCCCACTCAAATCCTGCGACTCAAAGCCCACGCGCAGGGTGCCGTCCAAGGCGTGGGCTTTCGCCCGTTCCTCTATCGGCTGGCCAAGGAGTTGGACCTGAACGGCTGGGTGCGAAACTCCCCGCAGGGAGTCGGTTTCGAGGTGGAAGGTCCGCCCCTCACGCTCGAAAAATTCCTTCTCCGCTTATGCGTTGAAAAACCCCCGCTTTGTTTTATCCATAACCTCAAAGTCGACTGGCTTGAGTCGGCCGGACACTCCAGCTTTGAAATCCGACCCAGCGAATCCGGCGGAGAAACGACCACCTTGGTGTTGCCGGATATCGCCTGCTGTCAGGACTGTTTGCGCGAGATGTCCGATCCCGGCAACCGCCGGCATCTGTATCCTTTCACCAATTGCACCAATTGCGGCCCCCGCTACAGCATCATCGAAGCCTTGCCTTACGACCGGGCCAACACCGTGATGAAGTCCTTTCCACTCTGCCAGGAGTGCCGGAGGGAATATGAGGATCCCGGCAACCGCCGGTTTCATGCCCAGCCCAACGCCTGCCCAGTCTGCGGCCCGCACTTGGAATTCCAGACTCCAGCCGGCGCATTGCTAAGCTGCGGCCCTGCGGCCCTGAAAGCCGCCGCCGATGCTCTGCGCCGCGGAGAAATCGTCGCCGTCAAGGGCGTGGGCGGATTCCATTTGATGGCTGACGCGCGGAACGAAGAGGCAGTCAACACATTGCGTCTGCGCAAGCGAAGGCCGGAAAAACCGTTTGCCCTTTTGTTCCCCTCGCTGCAACGAGTCCAACAGGCCTGCCGCGTTACGCCTTTGGAAGAGCGGTTGCTGACTTCACCCCATGCCCCCATCGTCCTCCTGCAACGGTTGACACCCCAATGGCCCCGGGGACCGCTGCGTTCCGGGCCAGACGCCCCCGGGGCCGGATCATCCCACGGGATCGCCGCCAGCGTTGCTCCGGGAAATCCAAACCTCGGGGTCATGCTGCCTTCAAACCCGCTGCATCACGTGCTGATGGGCGAACTGGCATTCCCATTGGTAGCCACGAGCGGAAACCTGAGCGGCGAGCCGGTTTGCACGGATGGCCCCGAGGCGGCCGCCAGGCTTGGGGACATCGCCGCATTTTTCCTGACCCACAACCGCCCGATCGCCCGACCGGTCGACGACTCAGTTGTCCGCGTGATGGCAGGCCGCGAAATGGTTCTTCGCCGGGCCAGAGGCTTGGCGCCGCTCCCCGTTTCTTTTGCCGCCGCCACCGGCAGGCACAGCCGAAAACCTCGGAACTTCCCCCGCTCCCAATCCCCCAAGGGCCGGGATACAACAATCTTAGCCGTCGGGGCGGACCTGAAAAACTCCATCGCTCTGGCAGCGGGTCCGAATGTGTTTCTAAGCCAACATCTTGGCGATCTGCAAACCGCGGAGGCCAATCAGGCCTTCGAGCGTGAAATTGGGAGCTGGCAGAATCTTCACCACGTTAAACCCGACGTCATCGCCGCCGATCTGCATCCGGATTATTTCTCCACGCGATTTGCGCGGTCCGGAGCCGCTCCGGTGTTTGGCGTTCAACATCATGTGGCGCATGTGCTTTCCTGCATGGTGGACAACCAACTCGAAATGCCCGCCTTGGGCGTCGCATGGGACGGCACGGGTTACGGACCCGACGGCCTGCTCTGGGGCGGCGAATTCTTTCTGGTGTCGGGTGCCGCCATCCAACGCGTCGCCCACCTGCGCCCCTTCCGTTTGCCGGGCGGCGACACGGCAGCCCGGGAACCCCGGCGGGCGGCGCTGGGACTGCTGCACGAGCTTTTCGGCCCGGCCCTGTTCGACCGGCAGAAACTCGCTCCGCTGGCCAGCTTCACCGGCCCGGAAAAAGCCGCGCTGCAGAAAATGCTCGCTCAAAACCTCCACTCACCGCAAACCACCAGCGCGGGGCGCTTGTTCGACGCCATAGCCGCCATTATCGGACTGCGGCAACGGATGACCTTTGAAGGTCAGGCGGCCATGGATCTGGAATTTGCGGCGGCGACCACGGAAACCGAAGCCCGCTACCCCCTCCCGCTGACGGCGAACGGCGATACTCTTCAGCTCGATTGGGCAGCCATGATCGAATTGATCTTCGCAGAAATTGAAGCCGGAGTTTGCGTTGAATTCATCGCGGCCAAATTTCATAACACCCTGGCCGAGGGTATTGTCACGGTCGCCACCCGATTCAACCGCGAGTTTGTGGTTCTCTCGGGCGGCTGCTTTCAAAACCAGTACCTTCTGGAACAAACCATCACCCGCCTGCGACAGGCGGGATTTCAACCCTTCTGGCATCACCGGATCCCCACCAACGACGGCGGGATCGCCTTGGGCCAAATCGCGGCCGCACAAAGGGCTGCACAACTCAAATCCTCCCCATGTGCCTCGCCATCCCGGGAAAAATCGAACGCGTCTCTGACGCCAGCCTGCTGACCCGTCCAGGGCTGGTCAACTTCGACGGCGTAGTCAAGGAAGTCAGCCTCGCGCTCGTCCCCGAAGCCGCGCCCGGGGATTACGTCATCGTCCACGCCGGCCTCGCGCTGAGCCGGGTGGATGAGACGGAGGCCCGTCAAGTCTTCGCCTATCTGGCCGCCATCAAGGAACTGGGCGAAATCGAGGATCGGGCCCGATGACTTCTCCAGCATCCCGGCCGAAGCCGCAACGGGGCAGGACACGAACCTGAAAAACATGATCCCACCGGGCATGACCAAGCATGAACACGGATGCCAAGAAGTCCAAAGCGGACATGCGTTCATCCGCAAACGGACTGAAACACCCCCCTTCCCCATCCCTGCTTTATTGCGGCTTCTCAAGCCGCAGCTTCGGAATCCAGAATGAAATACCTCGAAGAATACAGGGATTCAACCCTGGTCCGCCAACTGGCGCAACGCATCCGGCGCGTCACCACACGGCCTTGGACACTGATGGAAATTTGCGGCGGCCAAACCCACGCCATCCTGCGATTTGGCCTCGATGAACTCCTGCCAAGCTCCATCACCTTGGTGCATGGCCCAGGCTGCCCGGTGTGCGTCACCCCGCTGGAGATGATCGAACAGGCCCTCCAAATAGCGGCCCGAACGGACGTCATTTTCACCTCCTTCGGCGACATGCTCCGGGTTCCCGGCAAACACAGCGATTTACTGCGGATCAAGTCCGAGGGCGGCGACATCCGCGTGGTCTATTCACCGCTGGACGCAGTGAAGATCGCAGGCCAAAATCCGGACCGCCACATCGTCTTTTTCGCCGTTGGTTTTGAAACGACCGCACCCGCCACGGCTTTGGCGGTGCTTGAAGCAAACCGCCGCGGCCTGAGCAACTTCTCCCTGCTCGTCTCCCATGTGCGCGTGCCTCCCGCCATCGAACTGCTGCTCTCCGCCCCCGATTGCCGCATCCACGCCTTCCTCGCAGCCGGCCACGTGTGCGCTGTCATGGGCTGCGAGGAATACCTCCCATTAGTCACCCGCCACCGCGTCCCCATCGTGGTCACCGGATTTGAGCCGGTGGATATATTGCACGGCATTCTCATGGCGGTAGGGCAACTTGAATCAGGCCGCGCAGAGTTGGAAAACCAATATATCCGCTGCGTTGAAACCGCAGGCAATCCCGCGGCCAGGGCGCTGATCCACGACGTCTTCGAGATCGTGCCCCGCCAATGGCGCGGCTTGGGAAACATTCCCCGCAGTGGCTTGGGCATTCGTGAGGCTTATGCGGGCTTCGACGCCGAAAAACGATTCGGCCTGTCCCGTCAAATTGTCGCGGAACCCGCAGAGTGCCTGAGCGGAAAGGTGCTGCTAGGCCTGAAAAAACCAAATCAATGCCCGGCCTTCGGCACCCGCTGCACTCCCGATCACCCGCTCGGCGCGCCGATGGTTTCGGGTGAAGGCGCCTGTGCGGCTTACCATCGCTACCGACTCCAAGAGCCGACCGCCGCATCCAACCTTCCATGAGCACACCCGATCTTCAGGCCTCCTGCCCGATCCCCATCACCGAATACCCGCGGGTGCTCATGGCCCACGGCGGCGGCGGACGCCTGATGCACCAGCTACTGGAGAGGATTTTCATCACGGCCTTCGGCAACCCGATTCTGTTGCTGAGGCACGATTCAGCGCAGCTCACCATCCCGCCTGGCCGGCTTGCCCTGACGACGGACTCCTACGTCGTTAGGCCCTTGTTTTTCCCGGGTGGTGACATCGGTTCGCTGGCCGTTCACGGGACCGTCAATGATCTGGCCATGAGCGGGGCGCGTCCGCTCTACCTGACCTCCGCCTTCATCCTTGAAGAGGGCCTGCCGATGGAGACTCTCTGGCGTATCGTCTGCTCCATGAGCGCTGCCGCCCGGCTATGCGGAGCGCAAATCGTGACGGGTGACACCAAAGTGGTCGACAAGGGCAAGGGTGACGGACTCTTTATCAATACAACCGGCCTCGGGGTGATCGAAACATCCTTGGTCATCGCACCGGAGAGCGTGCGCCCCGGAGATGCCATACTCGTCAATGGCGATCTGGGGCGACACGGCATGGCCATCATGGCCTTGCGCGAGGGGCTGGAATTCGAGAGCCGGATCGAGAGCGATTCCGCCCCGGTCCACCAGAGTGTTCTGGCCCTGCTGGCGGAGGGCGTGGCGGTTCACTGCCTGCGCGATCTGACCCGCGGGGGATTGACCAGCGCCCTGAATGAAATAGCCCAAACATCCCATTTCAGCCTCGATTTGGAGGAGGCCTGTGTGCCGGTGCGCCCCGATGTGCGCGCCGCCTGCGAAATCCTCGGTCTGGATCCGATGCTGGTTGCCTGCGAGGGACGCTTTACAGCCTTCGTGCCGCAGGCCCAGGTCAGGCAAGCCATCTCGTTACTCAGGGACCAGGCACCCGAGGCGGACATCCGGCAAATCGGCCGGGTAACATCAGAGCGGTCCGGGCGGGTTTACCTGCGCAGCACTCTGGGGGGACGTCGTATACTGGACATGCCCGGCGGCGAACAACTGCCCCGCATTTGTTAAACCGGAAACTTCGTGTCCGGGGGATTTCCGCCGCACCTCCAACGCCTCGTCCCATGGCCTCGGTTCCGGGTGATGAACCTGCAACTTGCACTCCAGTCGCTTCAATAAGAAATGCGAATTCGGGGCCGGATAGGTCAATCATTACGACTGTGTTTGTCACACGCCGGCCGACAGCCTCAAAAGCGCCAATCCAAACCGCCGGAGGCGGATCCACATCCGCCATCCCGTCGTTAAACTTCGTTGCCGGGGCGCAAGGATGCCTGGATTCTGCGAACACATGCTGCGGGCCGCAGTTTCAAAGAATGCTCCCAAACCCGCAGCACCCGCCATCCCCGGCGGCGCAACTCGCGCGACACCCGACGGTCGCGCTCCCGATTCCGCAGCGCTTTCGCATCCCAAAACCTCCGGTTCGATTTGGGCCTTCGATAACAGCGCGGACACCCATGCCAGAAACACCCGTCCACAAACAGCGCCAGGCGTTCCGCCCTGAACACAAAATCCGGTTTGCCAAACACCTTTTGGTTCCTCCGCCATCCAGTGATGTGGTGATGCCGCAACACTGCCACCAGAGCCAGCTCGGTGCCCTTGTTGCCACGCCCGCGAATCAGCGACATGACCGCGGAGCGTTTCGCCTTGGAGAACATGTCAGCCATTGCCTCACTCCAGCAAACGGCCGGCTACCTCTCGCCGCCGCTCACTCTCATCCGACCCCGACACTCCAATCCGGTCGCACAGACCACGCCAAAGCGCGCCGGCGGCAACACGACGGCGGA
>Ga0209499_1002902_pt1 | contig 10737 bp, 5 predicted proteins | sample C_130208_EF_Meta_FD_187306 | JGI IMG/M metagenome (GOLD analysis project Ga0209499, IMG submission 187306) | Freshwater microbial communities from Lake Croche, Canada to study carbon cycling - C_130208_EF_MetaG (SPAdes) (version 2) | ecosystem: Environmental > Aquatic > Freshwater > Lake | place...
GTCAACTGGTTTTGCTAATCGCAATTTGGATTTATCAATGTCGCCAAAAATATCCAAATCCATCGTCGGTTTATAACGATAACCACCTGAATCCATCGGATTGATATATTCTAAATACTCGTCTTTGATTTCTTCAATAAAACGTGATGGTTCGCTATCAACTAACTTACCCCAACGGTAACGTGATTGCGCATAGGTTAAATAAGCTTGATGCTCGGCACGAGTGAGCGCCACATAAAATAAACGGCGTTCTTCTTCCAATTCGCTTCGAGTGTTCAAACTCATCGCACTTGGAAATAAATCTTCTTCCAATCCAACAATAAAAACATAAGGAAACTCCAAACCTTTTGCTAAGTGAATCGTCATCAATGCTACTCTATCATCATCGCCAGTGTCTTTGTCTAAATCGGTGGCTAGTGCAACATCTTCTAGAAATTCAGATAATGCCCCACGAGCACCATCTATTTCTCTTTGTCCTTCAATAAAGTCTTTGATACCGCCCATAAGGGTTTCAATATTCTCAATACGAGCTATACCTTCAGGTGTGGCATCTTTTTTAAGTTCTTGAACTAATCCTGTTTTCTTGGCTACATGCTCGGTTAACACAAAAGCATCTTGTTGTTCGTTAATAACCTGAAAACTCTTAATCATCGTTACAAAATCTTCCAATTTTTGTTTGGTTCCCGTATTAAGTTTTAAATCAATTTTATCGATGTTTTCCATTACTTCAAAAATGGAACGTTTGTAGTGATTTGCAGCAACTGTTAGTTTTTCTATAGTAGTATCGCCAATTCCTCGCGCGGGATAATTGATAACTCGAACCAAAGCTTCTTCATCTTTCGGATTAATGACCAAACGCAAATAGCACAACACATCTTTGATTTCTTTGCGTTGATAAAAAGACAAGCCACCATAAATTCGATACGGAATATCACGCTTTCTCAAGGCATCTTCCATGGCTCGTGATTGGGCATTGGTTCTGTACAAAATAGCAAATTGTCCGTTGAGCATTTGGTTGCGCATCTTTTGTTCAAAAATTTCCGCAGCCACAAAACGTCCTTCTTCGCCATCAGTAACACTGCGGTGGACTTTTATTTTGGAACCATAATCGTTGACAGTCCAAACAACTTTATCCAACTTGGTTTTATTTTTATCTATAATCGAATTGGCAGCTTCGACAATATTCTTGGTGGAACGATAGTTTTGCTCTAATCGATACGTTTTTACATTTTCATAATCTTTTTGGAAGTTGAGAATGTTATTGATATTGGCCCCACGGAAGGCATAGATACTTTGGGCATCATCGCCAACGACACAAATATTTTGAAATCTATCACTCAAAGCGCGAACAATCAAGTACTGAGAATGATTTGTATCTTGGTACTCATCGACTAAAATATATCGGAAACGGTCTTGGTATTTGGCCAAAACATCGGGAAAACGGTTAAGTAATTCATTTGTCTTGAGCAATAAATCATCAAAATCCATCGCGCCACTTTTGAAACATCGTTCTACATAGTTTTGATAAATTTCTCCCAAACGTGGCTTCTTGCTCATAGCATCAGCTTCTTGCAATTCAGGATTATTGAAGTAGGCTTTTACGGTAATTAAAGAGTTTTTATAGGATGATATTCTGCCTAAAATTTGTTTTGGCTTGTAAATATCTCTATCCAATTGCATTTCTTTGATAATGGCTGAAATTAACCGCAGACTATCTTGTGTGTCATAAATGGTAAAATTGGAAGGATAACCTAATTTGTCAGACTCGCTTCTAAGAATTCTAGCAAACACCGAGTGAAATGTTCCCATCCAAAGATTTTTGGCTTCGGCAGCTCCCACAATATCTCCGATTCGCTTTTTCATTTCACGAGCTGCTTTGTTGGTAAAAGTCAAAGCCAAAATGTTAAACGCATCCACACCTAAACTCATCAAATAGGCAATGCGCACAGTTAGCACTCTTGTTTTTCCTGAACCCGCACCTGCAATGATAATCATTGGTCCGTCTTTTTGATAAACAGGTTCTTGTTGGGCTTCGTTAAGTTGGGAAATATATTGTTGCATTTTTATTAAAGTGGCTGAATGGCTGAGTTTAAAATCTTAATTGACAAATTTAAGGTTACTTAAGATGAATTGCAATAGTGGTTTAAGGGTATTTCTATTATATTTGTCAACAATTTTAGTCATTACTTATTATGCATTCCAATAAACTTATTGAATTAGCTTTTTATACTTTACCTGCCTTGATTACTGGTGGTGTGGCATATTATTTATTCCAATCGTATTTCAATGACCAACAAAATACACGTCGTTGGTTGGTGCAAAAAGAAAACCAAAAACAATCGTTGCCACTGCGTTTACAAGCGTATGAGCGATTGGCGTTGTTCTTAGAACGAATAAATGCGGCTAAATTATTGATTAGAGTGGCGCCTTTGAGCGACGACAAAAATGATTATGAGCGCTTGTTGATACACCATATCGAACAGGAATATGAGCATAATTTGGCGCAACAAATTTATGTTTCTGAGGAATGTTGGACCATTATTACCACAGCCAAAAACACTACTATTCAAAACATTATGAAAACTAATATGAGTGAAAAAGTGGATAGCGCTCATAAACTCCGTGAAACTATTTTAAATGATTTGTTGGATAGTCAATCATCGAGTAAGATAGCGTTGAGTTTCTTAAAACAGGAAGTTAAAAATATACTATAACAAAAATTTCAACCAAAGTTGATTTTTTATTTTTTGAACTTACTTATTCCATCATTTAGCCAAGCTACATATTCTTTAACATCTGGTGTATAGCTAATAGGTTCGTTAAGTTTCTGCTCGTTCAAATCGGTTAAAACATAATACGGTTGTGTATTGGTTTTGTATCTAGTGATAACGAAATCGGTCCATTTATCGCCAATGGTTACTATTTCTGAACCTGAAGATTTAGAAATAAACTGTTCGTTTTTTGGCAATTCTCGTTTATCATCTACATATAATGATATTAAAACCACATCATTTTTAAGATGGTTTAGCACTTTTTCATCAGACCACACATTGATTTCCATTTTGCGACAATTGACACAAGCAAAACCAGTAAAATCTAACATAATAGGTTTGTTCACATTTTTGGCATAAGCAAAACCCTTTTCATAGTCAGTGAACGTGATAATTCCATGTTCGCCAATTTTTGCACCATCGGGTAAATCTTGTTTACTTTTTGATACACTTCCAAAAAATCCCATAGGACTTTCGCTATAGGTTTGTGGTGGTGGAAACGCACTGATTAATTTTAACGGAGCACCAAATAAACCAGGTATCATATAAATGGTAAAAGCTAAAACCAATAATCCCAATGATAATCTTCCCACAGAAATATGGGTTAGTGGGCTATCATGTGGCATTGTTATTTTGCCCAATAAATACAAAGCCCAAGTTCCAAAAATGGCTATCCAAATGGCTAAGAACGATTCTCTTTCTAATAAGTGTAATTGTAAAACCAAATCGGCATTGGATAAAAATTTAAAGGCTAGTGCTAATTCCAAAAATCCAAGAGAAACTTTAACCGTGTTTAACCATCCACCAGATTTTGGTAGGGAATTCATCCAACTTGGAAACATGGCAAACAACATAAATGGCAACGCTAGAGCGGATGAAAAGCCAAGCATTCCCACAATTGGCGCAATACCACCTTTTGAAGCTGACTCGACTAAAAGTGTTCCTACTATTGGTCCGGTACAAGAAAATGAAACGATTGCTAATGCTAATGCCATAAAAAGTATGCCAACAATTCCGCCTCTATCAGCTTGTTTGTCAACCTTGTTTGCCCAAGAATTCGGTAACATAATTTCAAATGCCCCTAAGAAGGAAACGGCAAAAACTACTAATAATAAGAAGAAAAATAAGTTAAACCAAGCATTGGTTGACAATGCATTCAAAGCATCTGCACCAAAAATTCCTGTGATTACTAATCCTAAAACCACATAAATGGCAACGATCGAAATTCCGTAAAGAATCGCATTTCGTTTTCCTTGAGCGGGATTTTTACTTTGTTTAGTAAAAAAGCTTACTGTCATTGGGATCATTGGAAAAACACATGGTGTTAATAATGCCGCAAATCCACCAAGAAAAGCCAAAAAGAAAATGGCCCACAATCCTTTATCATCTGCTTGTTTTGGTTCAGAGGATTTGGCAACTACAGTTGTTTTTACTATTGCAGGAGTAATTTTTGTAGTATCAACCTCAGCTGAATCAGTACTTGAAACTGGTAAATCAAGAGTTGATAACTCTATTTTTGGCAACTGAAAAGTGAAGGTGTTAAACTCGTTAATACAAACATCTTTACAGACTTGAAAATCGATTTTGGCTTTTATTAATGTTGTTTTTAGATTGATAATCTTTACTTTTTGGATAAAAGTGGCTTTCTTTTCAAAATAGTATTCATCTACTTCAAAAACATCGTTGTATTGTTTTTTATAGGGACTTTCCTTTACTTTCCCAACCAATTCATAGTTTCCTTTCGCATTTTCAAATATAAATTCGGCTGGTAATGGCCCATTTTCTGGCGTGAATTGCGAATAAACGTGCCAATCTCTCTCAATAGTAGCTTCCATGATCAGGTTGAACTCTAAATCATTGATTTTCTCAACTTTGCTAGTCCATTTTACCGGTTTTACAATTTGTGCTGTTACATTAGCAAAAGTCATAAAACTCAAAAAAATAAAAAGTATTTTTTTCATTACTCTGTTTTTATTTGCAATATTTTTTTTGTGTCGTTGTCCTTCAAAAAACGACTGTCTTGCCTTTTATTAATTACCCAAACAATTTTATTGTCAGAACATAAAAGCCATGCATTTGATTTATCTAATAAAGAATATTTTTCGTCTTTGAAAAACTTACTCAACTTCTTTTTACCATTCATGCCATAAGGATAAAAAACTTCACCTTGTTGCCAACGACGAATGGTTAAGGGAAATTGTAGCTTATCTTCATCTACAAATATAGTATTAGTTGACACAACTGAAATATCATCTACGTTACAAAACGAAATTTTTAAGGGAATTTTAACGTCTTTATCCTCTTTATTTATCCAAAAAGTGGCATCTTCGTTTTCCTTTTGTTTTGGAAATACAATCAAATGATTTCTATCTTTCAAGACAATATACTTATCTGAAAATACTTGTTTCCCCGATTGTGCTTTTAATAAATCGTAAATATCAATCCATGACGTAAAACCATAAGATTGTAGCCATTGGTATAAATAGGCTTTATAATTGGGATAGTTCAATAATTTCGCAATATCAATTTTGATGGTATCTTCTTCCGAAACTACTTCTTTATATACCATTTGCGAAGCGTCATTCACGAGCGATTGTGATTGTTGCAAACTGGAAATAGTATTTTGGAAAGTAGCTAACAAACTCGGATTGAGATCTTTTAAAATAGGAACTAACTCGTGGCGTAATTTATTTCTTAGGTATTTATCAGAGGCATTACTACTATCTTCTCGCCATTGGATATTAATTTGTTTGGCAAAAGTTTCGATTTCGCTTCTAGAAAAAGGCAATAATGGTCGGATGATTTTATCATTTCGTTCTGGAATTCCTGTCAAACCATCTATGCCAGAACCACGAGTAAAATTAATTAAAAAAGTTTCTAAACTATCATCAAGATGATGCGCTGTGAGTATATAATCAAAGTTATGATTTGACAAAAGTGAATAAAACCACTCATAGCGAAGGTTTCTTGCTGTCACTTGAATGGACAACTTTTGCTGTTTTGATAAAGCCTCAGTATTAAATTTCTGAGTATATATTGGAATTTGTAATTTTTCAGTATAGGATTTAACATAGTTTTCATCGTCATCACTTTCAGTGCCACGCAACTGAAAATTACAATGAGCAACAGCAAAATCTAACTGTAATTGATGGCATAAATTTATTAAAACCATGCTGTCAATACCGCCGCTAACGGCTAACAAGAATTTCTCTTTTTTAAGAAAAGGAAAATTAGTGTTGATATGATTTTGGAATTGTTCAAACATAGCCAAAAGTAGTAATTATTTTTATTGCAGTACTTCAAACATTGCTTTTGCTTTGAGCAAGCATTCTTCGTATTCTTGTTCTGCATTAGCTTGAGAAGTGATAGCACTTCCGACAGAAAAAGATAAATACTGATTTTCTGCATTATACAAAATACTTCGAATAACGACATTGAAATCAAAATCATTGTTAGGCGTAAAATATCCCACTGCGCCACTATACAAACTGCGTTTTGTTTCCTCTAATTCTTCTATAATTTTCATAGCAGCTATTTTTGGTGCGCCTGTCATGCTTCCCATGGGAAAAGTTGTTCTTAGAATTTCTATGGGTGCTGTTGTGTTTTCTACATTAGAAACAACGGTAGAAATCATTTGATGCACTTGCTCAAAGGAATAAATTCCACACAATTCTTCAACAATAACAGAACCTTTTGTCGCGGTATGCGATAAATCATTGCGTACTAAATCTACAATCATGATATTTTCGGTACGCTCTTTTTCATTAGTAACTAAATCATTTTTCGATTTTTCGTCTAAAACAACATCTGAAAAACGTTTGGCTGTGCCTTTTATAGGTTGAGAAATGACTTTGTTTCCTTCTTTTCTTAAATAGCGTTCAGGCGATGCACAAAGCAAATAATGATGGTTGTTTTTAAAAAAAGCTGCGAATGGCGGTTTTGAAATGTTATTCAATTTTTGGTACACCTCTAATGGAGAAACAGAAGCATTTTCAGCATAAAATTCCATGCAAAAATTAGCTTCATAGATATCACCACGATGAATGTGTTCCAACATTGTGTTTACTTTTTTAATATAGCTTTCTTTTGAAATACGTTGTTTTATCTCTAATTGGTAATTGATAATTGATGATTGATAATTAGTATTTATTGCTAAAAAATCGCTTTCAAGTTCATCATCGCATAAATACAAGTAATGCATTTCGAGTTCGTTTCCTTTAAAAAAAAACAACTTCTTGGGTTGAAAGAAAAATAAATCTGGGAAATTTAAACCATCAAAATTAGTAGAATATAAATCTTCGATGTCATTTTTTAAGTCATAAGACAAATAGCCAAATAACCAATCTTTAGTTTGTTGCTGGTACTGTTTTAGGTCTTCAAAAGCGTTGAAATAATCTGTTTTTATAGAGGTGAAAGCATCTACAGCAAGCATACAATCATAACTAGAATATTTTTGATGATAATCATTGGAATCTAAAAAAACAACTTCTCTAAACTGTTGAGCCCAATATAATAGTTGGTTTTTAAAAGTTTCAGGATTATCTATTTTCTTAGTCAGTATTGTTCTCAACGAAAAGTAATTTTTGGCACTCAAAATTACGATAAAAAAATATTCTTTCCATTTGAATTATGCTCAATTAAAAGTAATCATAGGCAAATAAATTAAATTAGTGTCGGACTATGAATATGTATTTTAAATAAAAAACGTCCCAAAATATTGGGACGTTTTCGTTTTATAGCAAATAATATTATGCTAAATCAAATCGATCTAAGTTCATTACTTTATTCCAAGCTGTTATAAAATCACGAACAAATTTTTCTTTTGCATCACTCTCTGCATAAACTTCAGCAATTGCTCTTAATTCCGAATGAGAACCGAAGATTAAATCCGCTCTAGTTGCTGTCCATTTTAAAGCACCTGATTTTCTGTCTTTACCTTCAAATGTTTCCCCTTTATCGTCTGTTGCATTCCATTTTGTTCCTAAATCCAAGACGTTTATAAAGAAATCATTAGATAAAACGCCAGGTCTTGATGTAAAAACTCCATTATTTGAGCCGTTGTAATTTGCATTTAAAACTCTCAATCCTCCAATTAAAACGGTCATTTCAGGAGCTGTAAGATTCAACAGTTGTGCTTTGTTAACAAGTAAAGCTTCCGTTGTAGAATAACAAGATGAGGCTTTATAGTTTCTAAATCCATCTGCTTTTGGCTCAAGTACTTTGAATGATTCCACATCTGTTTGCGCTTGTGTAGCATCTGTACGTCCTGGTGTGAGAGGAACTTTAGTGTCAAAACCACCATCTTTTGCTGCTTTTTCAACAGCTGCACATCCTGCTAAAACAATAACATCAGCCAAAGAAACCTTTTTGTTTCCGCCTTGTTTAGCATTAAAGTTATTTTGAATAGTTTCTAGTATCCCTAAAACTTTGTTTAGTTGAGTTGGATTATTAACTTCCCAGTTTATTTGTGGCTCTAATCGAATGCGTGCTCCATTTGCACCACCACGCATATCTGAACCTCTGAATGAAGCAGCAGAAGCCCAAGATGTAGTAACTAATTCAGAGACTGATAATCCTGATGCCAATACATCTGATTTAAGTTGGGCAATATCTTGTTCGTTTACTAACTCATGGTTAACTGCAGGAACTGGATCTTGCCAAATTAATTCTTCTTGTGGCACTTCGCTTCCAACATATCTAACTTTTGGTCCCATATCTCTATGGGTTAATTTAAACCATGCTCTTGCAAATGCATCTTCAAACTCTGAGAAGTTTTCTAAAAATCTTCTAGAAATTGGCTCATAAATCGGATCCATTTTTAGAGCCAAATCAGCTGTAGTCATCATTGGTGAAACATGTTTTGTTGTGTTATAAGCATCAACAACTAAAGATGCAGCAGACTCATCTGTTGGTGTCCATTGAAAAGCACCGGCTGGACTTTTCGTTAACTTCCAATCATATTTAAACAATGTTTCTAAATATCCATTATCCCAAGTAGTAGGATTTGGTTTCCATGCTCCTTCAATTCCACTTGTTATAGTATCGCCACCTTTACCAGTGCCAAAAGCATTTTTCCAACCCATTCCCATTTCTTCAATACTTGCAGCTTCTGGTTCTCTTCCTACTAATTCAGCATCACCAGCACCATGTGCTTTCCCAAAAGTATGACCACCAGCAACTAAAGCCACTGTCTCTTCATCGTTCATTGCCATTCTTGCGAATGTTTCTCTAATATCTTTTCCAGAAGCAATAGGGTCGGGAACACCATTTGGTCCTTGTGGGTTTACATAAATTAATCCCATTTGAACAGCTGCTAAAGGATCTTCAAGTTCTCTTTCGCCAGAATATCTTTTATCGCCTAACCATTCTGTTTCATTTCCCCAGTAAATATCTTGCTCAGGCTCCCAAATGTCTTCGCGACCGCCTGCAAAGCCAAATGTCTTGAAACCCATAGATTCCAAAGCACAGTTTCCTGCTAATATCATCAAATCAGCCCATGAAAGACTTTTACCATATTTTTGTTTAATCGGCCAAAGTAACATTCTTGCTTTGTCTAAATTTCCATTATCAGGCCAACTATTGATAGGTGCAAAACGTTGATTTCCTGTCCCTGCACCCCCACGCCCATCAGAAACTCTATACGTTCCAGCACTATGCCATGCCATACGAATAAATAACGGTCCATAATGACCATAATCCGCTGGCCACCAATCCTGAGAATCAGTCATTAATTCAAAAATATCTTTCTTAACAGCCGCTAAGTCTAAACTTTTAAAAGCTTGTGCATAATTAAAATTTTCGTCTAATGGATTTGATAAGCTAGAATGTTGTCTTAAAATATTTAAGTTTAATCTATTAGGCCACCAATCATTATTTGATGTCCCTCCGCTTGCTGTTTGCATGGAAGTTCCGTGGTTAAAAGGACACTTGCCTTGAGATGATTCATTTGCCATGATTTATTATTTTTATTTTTTTAATTTTATTTTCAAATTTAATGATTCTAAACTTTTTAAAACATAATTTTTAATTATATATTACTATTTATAAATTACTAAAATTTATATTGAATTTCTAAAGATATAATATCATTTTTTCTTTTATATATTTGTTTATTCATCATTAAAAAATTTACTATGACATTTTCCAATCTCTTTAGAAAAAAATCAACTACCATTATAATTAAAGAAGGTGGCGATGGTGAGCATACTGGTTTAAATAAAGTATTAACCGTAAAAGATTTAACTTTCTTTGGTATTGCTGCAATTATTGGTGGAGGAACTTTTAGTGCTATTGGGAATGCCTGTTTTTCTGGTGGTCCTGGAGTAATTTTTCTTTATATCATATGTGCTATCGCTTGTGGATTTACGGCCATGTGCTATGCTGAATTTGCCTCACGCGTACCTGTATCTGGTAGTGCTTACACGTATGCTTATGTATCTTTTGGTGAAATATTTGCATGGATAATTGGTTGGGCATTAATCATGGAATACTCTATTGGTAATATTTATATCGCTTTTTCGTGGAGTGGCTATTTTACTAATTTATTAGAAACTTTTGGTGTTCATTTACCAGAATGGCTTACTATAAATTATCAATCGGCACATGATGCCGTATTAGCAAATAAAACAGGAGAAGGTTTCACCGCTTGGAATACTGCTCCTGTGATAGGTGGGCTAAGGATTATTTTTGATTTACCTGCAGTACTTATTAATGTTTTAATTACTTATTTAGTTTACAGAGGTACTAAAGAATCAAGAAATATTAGTAATTTGATGGTTTACATAAAACTAATAATTATTGTATTAGTAATTATAGTTGGTGCTTTTTATATAGATATTGATAATTGGACGCCTTTTATGCCTAATGGTTTTGGAGGAGTAATGGCTGGTGTATCAGCCGTTTTCTTTGCTTACATAGGTTTTGATGCAGTATCAACTCTAGCAGAAGAAAGCAAAAACCCTCAACG
>Ga0209499_1002903_pt1 | contig 10733 bp, 10 predicted proteins | sample C_130208_EF_Meta_FD_187306 | JGI IMG/M metagenome (GOLD analysis project Ga0209499, IMG submission 187306) | Freshwater microbial communities from Lake Croche, Canada to study carbon cycling - C_130208_EF_MetaG (SPAdes) (version 2) | ecosystem: Environmental > Aquatic > Freshwater > Lake...
TCGGTCGCGACGGATGCGCCGAAGGTCGGACGTTTCCAGATGGTTGCCGACCAGCGCCTTCGCCATATGGCCCCCAGCAAACCCCATGCCCACGAGCGGATCGACGATTGGGACCGCCTGCAAACCGCGCTCGAAAACGCGCTGTTCTAGGCATGAGCCGGTGAGCGCCCTTTGCCGCGATTGCCTGCATCTTGGACCACCACCGACCAATCGCCGCTGCCCGCGCTGCTCATCGCCGCGCCTGATCGCCCACGAGCAGCTCGAACATCTGACCATCGCCCACATGGACTGCGACGCCTTCTATGCGGCCGTCGAAAAGCGTGATCGCCCCGAATTGCGCGACCGTCCGGTCATTGTCGGCGGCGGCCATCGCGGCGTGGTGACAACCTGCTGCTATATTGCCCGCACCTTTGGCGTTCGCTCGGCCATGCCGATGTTCAAGGCCCTCGCCCTCTGCCCTCAAGCTGAGGTGATCTTTCCCGACTTTGCCAAATACAAAACCGCCAGCGCCGCGATCTTTGCCAAGCTCGCCAAGCTGACACCGCTTGTTCAGCCCCTGTCGCTGGATGAGGCGTGGATGGACCTGACGGGTGCAGAACGGCTCAATGGCGGCTGTTCGGCGCTGGTGCTGGCACGGTTGCAGAACGAGATCGAGACAGAGATCGGCCTGACCGTCTCGATTGGTCTGGCCCCCAACAAGTTTCTGGCCAAGATCGCGTCTGATCTGGATAAGCCGCGCGGCTTTGCCGTCATCGGACAGGCTGAAGCTGAAAGCTTTCTGGCGCCAAGGCCGGTTGGCATCCTGCCCGGCGTGGGCCCCGCGCTGGTCAAGACGCTGGAAAAGGCGGGCCTGCGCACGGTGGGCGATCTGGCGCGGGCTGAACCGCGCGATTTGGTCAAGATCGGCGGGGCCTATGGCTTGCGCCTATCGCAACTGGCCAAGGGGCTCGATAGCCGCCCCGTCAATCCCGATCAGGTCCGCAAGAGCGTCAGCGCCGAGACCACCTTCGCGGTCGATCTGAGCCAAGTCGATGCCCTCAGCGACCAACTCTGGCCCCTATGCGAAAAGGTCGCCCGCCAGATGCGCGCCGCCTCCATCGCTGGACGGGTGGCGACGCTCAAGCTCAAGACCTCTGATTTTAAGCTTGTGACCCGCAGGCGCACACTCGCCGTCCCGTGCCAGACCGCCCGCACCCTGTTTGCGGCAGCGTGCGAACTCCTCGGCGCAGAGGCTAGGGGCCAGACCTATCGCCTGATTGGCGTCGGCCTTTCAGAGCTGGTCGACGCGACCGATGCCCCCAACGACCTGTTTGGCGCCGAGGAGGCAACGGCGCGATCCAAGGAAAAGGTCATTGACGGACTGAGGGCCAAGTTCGGTCAGGGGGCTGTGATCAGCGGCCGAGCGCTAAAAATGCGTCCCAAGAGCAAATCATAGCCAGCTTTCTCAGTCTGAGGCTTGGGTGACGGACGATCCGGCGCTAAGCTTATCTTCACAGTTTCGGGAGTCCGCCATGTCCGCCATCGAAGAACGCCTCAACGCTCTTGGCATCACCTTGCCAACCCCTGTCGCGCCCATCGCCAACTACGCACCCTTCATCCGCACCGGCAATCTGCTGTTTATCTCGGGCCAGGTCTCGGTGGATGAGAGCGGCGGGATCAAGGGCATTGTCGGCGACGATGTGGACGAGGCCACGGGTCAGCTTGCGGCAGGCCTATGCGGCATCAATCTCTTGGCCCAGATGAAGGCCGCGACGGGCGATCTGGACCGGGTCATTCGGGTGGTCAAGCTCGGTGGCTTTGTTCAGGCCGGCCCAGATTTCTTCAACATTCCCCAAGTGATCAATGGCTGCTCGGACCTGATGGTCGCGGCCTTTGGCGATGAGGGTCGCCATGCGCGCTCCGCCGTCGGCGTCTTTAGCCTGCCGATGAACTTTGCCGTCGAGGTCGACGCCATCGTCGAGGTGGCATGAGCGCCCTGTTCGGCGATGCTTGGGACCTTCTAAAGGCACCGGCCGTGGCCCATCGCGGCCTCTGGTCAAAAACCGGCGCGCCGGAAAACTCGCTTGGTGCCTTTCAGGCCGCCTGTCAGGCGGGCTATGGCATTGAGCTTGATGTCCATTTGAGCGCTGACGGCGAGGCGGTGGTCTTTCACGACGACAGCCTGCAACGGATCTGCGGGGTCGAAGGGCGCTTGCGCGATCATAAGGCTGAGGACCTTGGAAAGCTGGCCCTATCGGGAACCGATGAGACCATCCCCACCCTCGCCGATGCCCTGACCCTGATCGGCCACCGCGCTCTGGTCCATATCGAGCTCAAGACCCCGTTCGGTGAGGTCGGACCTCTGGAGCGCCGTGTGTCAGAGATCTTGCTCGATCATAATGGTCCGACCTGCATCATCGGCTTTAACCCCTATAGCCACGCCTGGTTCGCCCAGCACCACCCGCAGATCCTGCGCGGTCTGGATTCCTATTCCTACAACGACGCCCATTCGAGCCATGTCGCGCCAGAACAGCGCCGCGCCTTTGCCACGCTAGAGCATGTGTCCATCGCCAAGCCGCACTTCCTTGCCCTCGGGCTGGACATGTTGCCCAGCGCCAAGGCCGATGACTATCGCGCTAAGGGTATGCCCGTTGTGGCCTGGACCGTGCGCAAGCCGGAACAATGGGAGCGGGTCAAGGACCATTGCGACAATATGATTTTCGAAGGCTTTGCAGCGTGAGGCTTGGTCGCTGATGATCGCTCTAAAGCCTGCCGTTCGCGTCCATCGCCGGGTCGCTGAAATTGGTCGCGAGGGCTGGGAAGCCTGCACATCTAATGCAGACTATGCCTCTAACCCCTTCATAAGTTATGACTTTATCGATGCGCTGGAGCTTTCCGGCTGTGCTGTAGCTCAGGCCGGATGGGCACCGCATCACCTCGCCGTCGAAGACGAGGCCGGACAGGTGGCCGCGGTCATGCCGCTCTATCTCAAATCCCACTCTCAAGGCGAATATGTCTTCGACCATTCGTGGGCCGATGCCTATCACCGCGCCGGGGGCCGCTACTATCCTAAGCTCCAGTGCGCCGCGCCCTTCTCGCCGGTGACCGGGCCACGCATGATGGTTCGGGCCGATGTTGATCCGGTGATCGCCAAGCGCACCTTGCTCGGCGGGGCCGTCTCGCTCTGTGAGCGGCTGGAAGCCTCGTCCGTCCACGTGACCTTCCCCTCCAAGGCCGACTGGGATTTTCTCGGCGGCGAGGGCCTGCTGCAACGCCAAGACCAGCAATATCACTGGCACAATAACGGCTATGAGACCTTTGACGATTTCCTCGGGGCCCTGTCCTCCAACCGGCGCAAGACCATCCGGCGCGAACGGCGCGATGCTCAGGCCGGGCTAGAGATCGTCGGACTGACGGGTAAGGACCTGACCGAAGAGGCTTGGGACGCCTTTTATCAGTTCTATGAGGATACCGGCGCGCGCAAGTGGGGTCGCCCCTATCTGAACCGCCCGTTCTTCTCGATGATGGGCGAGCGGATGGCTGACCAGGTGCTGCTGATCATGGCTAAGCGCGATGGTCGCTATATTGCCGGGGCCCTGAACCTGCTCGGCGGAGATTGCATCTATGGCCGCAATTGGGGGGCGGTCGAGGATGTGCCGTTCCTGCATTTTGAGCTCTGCTACTATCAGGCCATCGAGCATGCCATCCGCCTTGGCTTGCCGCGCGTCGAGGCCGGGGCTCAGGGTCAGCATAAGATCGCGCGCGGCTATCTGCCCGCCCCGGTCTATTCGGCGCACTTCATCGCCGACCCCGCCCTGCGCGAGCCTGTGCGGCGCTATCTGGATCAGGAACGGGCCGCCGTTCAAAACGAGATGGACTGGCTGTCCGAAGAATATTCACCCTTCAAGGCGGGTGGCTAACGCTCCCGATCCTACCCTCTGGAGACCGACCCCATGAGCCTATCGGGCCAATATGACGATAACAATATCTTCGCCAAGATCATTCGCGGGGAGATCCCCGCGGTGAAGGTCTATGAGGATGAGGCTGTGCTCGCCTTCATGGATGTGTTCCCGCAATCCAAGGGCCACTGCCTGGTCATTTCCAAAACCGCCAAGGCCAGGAACCTTCTCGAGATCGATGGGCAGGCTCTGGGTGAGGTGATGGCGACGGTTCAGAGGCTCACCAAAGCCGTTACCACCGCGCTAAATCCAGACGGCGTAGTGATCACCCAATTCAACGGCGCCCCTGCCGGACAGACCGTCTTCCACCTGCATGTCCACATCATCCCCCGCTATGAGGGCGTGGCTCTGGCCGGTCATGGCCACGGCAATATGGCCGACATGGCGGAGCTGAAGGACTTGGCAGCGCAGATTTCGGCGGCTTTGTAACCCCCTACCCCGGCTTCGCCGGTACTTCCCCCAGAGGGGGAAGGTTTAAGCGCTGATGATCTTCCCCCTCTGGGGGAAGTGGCGCGAAGCGTCGAAGGGGGCCTTGTTTTGTTACCCCGTCCGTGTTCCCCGCGAAGGCGGGGACCCAGATCCTTTCGCACAGCATGTTCGTTCGTGGAACACCCCCTCACCCAACCCTCTCCCCCAAGGGGGCGAGGGCTTATTCGTTCTTTCGTAGCCCTCTCCCTGAGGGAGAGGGTTGGGTGAGGGCCTTGTTTTTCCTAAAAAAGAACCCCCTACCCCGGCTGCGCCGGTACTTCCCCCAGAGGGGGAAGATTAACCGTCCTGAGCTCTTCCCCCTGTGGGGGAAGTGGCGCAAAGCGACGTAGCGGGCCTTGTTTTGACTATTCCACCAACTCAGGTTCGGCATCTTCCGTGGACTTAGAGGCAGACCCCGCCCCCTTACCCGACTCGATATCAAACCCGATCTTGCCGTCGACGAGCTTGATCTTGACGTGACCGCCACGGACCAGCTTGCCGAACAGGATCTCGTCCGCGAGCGGCATCTTGATATGCTCTTGGATGACCCGTGCCAGAGGCCGGGCACCGTAAAGCTCATCAAAGCCGTTCTTGGCCAGCCAGTCAGCAGCATCGTCGGCCAGTTCCAAGGTCACGCCGCGATCGGCCAACTGGACCTCAAGCTGCATGACGAACTTGTGGACCACCTGACGGATGACGTCGGCATTGAGCGACTTGAAGGCCACGACCGCGTCGAGGCGGTTGCGGAACTCAGGGGTGAAGATGCGTTTGATCGCGGCCTCATCTTCGCCCTCCGACTTGCCCCGACCAAAGCCGATGACGTTGCGCTGGCTGTCGGCGGCTCCGGCATTGGTGGTCATGATCAGGACCACATTGCGGAAGTCGACCTTCTTGCCGTTGGCATCGGTCAGCACCCCATGATCCATGACCTGGAGCAGGATGTTATAGACGTCTTGGTGTGCCTTCTCGATCTCGTCGAGCAACACCACCGCATGGGGGTGCTGATCTACGGCGTCGGTCAGAAGCCCGCCCTGATCGTGGCCGACATAGCCCGGAGGCGCGCCGATCAAACGGCTGACCGTATGACGTTCCATATATTCGGACATGTCAAAGCGTAGCAGCTCGATGCCCAAGGTCATGGCCAACTGCTTGGCCGCCTCGGTCTTGCCGACGCCGGTCGGGCCGGAGAACAGATAGCAGCCAATCGGCTTTTGCGGATCACGCAGACCAGCCCGAGCCATTTTCATGGCGCTGGACAGTTGTTTGATCGCCGCATCTTGACCGAACACCGCGCGTTCCAGATCCGCTTCAAGGGTCTTGAGCGATTCCGCATCGGTCTTGGAGACGGACTTGGGCGGGATACGGGCGATCTTGGCCACGATGGCTTCGATCTCCTTGACGCCCAAGGTCTTCTTACGCTTCGCCTCGGGGACCAGCATCTGCGAGGCACCGGCCTCGTCGATAATGTCGATGGCCTTATCGGGAAGTTTGCGGTCGGTGATGTAGCGCGCCGACAGCTCAACCGCCGCCTTGATGGCGTCATTGGTATATTTGAGCTTATGGAAGTCCTCATAATAGGGCTTCAAGCCCTTGAGGATTTTGATGGAATCCTCAACAGACGGCTCATTTACGTCGATCTTCTGGAACCGGCGCACCAGGGCGCGGTCCTTTTCGAAGTGCTGACGGAACTCCTTATAGGTCGTCGAGCCCATGCAGCGCAGGGTGCCCGAGGCCAGAGCGGGCTTTAGAAGGTTCGAGGCATCCATTGCCCCGCCCGACGTCGCGCCCGCGCCGATCACCGTGTGGATCTCGTCGATGAACAGGATGGCGTTGGGGTGAGCCTCCAACTCCTTCATCACCTGCTTGATCCGCTCTTCAAAGTCACCGCGATAGCGGGTGCCGGCCAGAAGCGAGCCCATATCGAGGCTGAAGATGGTGGCCCCGTCCAGAACCTCTGGAACCTCATGGTTGACGATCTTACGCGCCAAGCCCTCAGCGATGGCCGTCTTGCCAACGCCCGGATCGCCGACCAGCAGCGGATTGTTCTTGGTCCGGCGGCAGAGGATTTGGATGGCGCGGTCGACCTCAGCCGAGCGGCCGATCAAGGGGTCAACCTTGCCCTGACGCGACTTCTCATTGAGATTGACGCAATAGGCCTCGAGGGCCTCGCCTGCGGGCTTGCCCGAAGACTTCTCGCCCTCTTCTCCATCGCTCGATCCCTTGACGGGCTTGGCTTCTGACGCGCCAGGCTTCTTGGCAATACCGTGAGCGATAAAGTTGACCGCGTCATAGCGGGTCATGTCCTGCTCTTGCAGGAAATAGGCCGCGTGGCTTTCGCGCTCGGAGAAGATGGCCACCAGGACATTGGCCCCGCTCACCTCATCACGGCCCGACGATTGGACATGGATCACCGCGCGTTGAATCACGCGCTGGAACCCGGCTGTAGGCTTGGCCTCTTCGCCGTCATCGACGATCAGAGATTTCAGTTCCACGTCGAGATAGTTGATCAGGCTCTTACGCAGAGCGACAACATCAACGTCACAGGCGTTCATCACCCCTGCCGCGTCTTCATCGTCGGCGAGCGAGAGCAACAGATGTTCTAGCGTGGCATATTCATGCTTACGCTGGTTTGCGAAGTCTACGGCCCTATGCAGGGTCTCTTCGAGGTTGCGCGAAAACGAAGGCAAAGGCGACCTCTCAATCCTTTTCCATGGTGCACTGGAGCGGGTGCTGATTACGGCGTGCGGTATCAATCACTTGTGCGACCTTTGTTTCGGCCACCTCATAGGTAAAGACACCACAGACACCGATCCCGTGTTGATGAATCTGCAGCATGATCAGCGTGGCGTCTTCGCGCGATTTGTTGAAAAACCGCTCTAGGACATAGACCACGAACTCCATCGGCGTGTAGTCGTCATTCAGAATCAGCACGCGATAGAGCGAAGGCTTTTGCGTCTTCGGCTTTACCTGTGTGACTACCCCGACGCCAACGCCGTTGTTCTGACCACCTTGCTTACGCTCGGCCATCAACAAAGCTCTCCAAAGCGCCGGGCAACTGTCCCCGGCACCTCTGATTAGATATGGAAACAGCGGCAGTTTAAAAGGGCTAACCGTCACTTGAGCGGTGGATTAATCGCTCAAAGCCCATCTTTCGTCATTTACCCACAAAAAAGGGCCCCAGACGCGAAGGTCTGAGGCCCGATTCTAACAGGCACCAAGCGGTGCCCTGTGCATTTCGCAATTAGCGAGCCGCTTGCATCTTCTCGACCATGGCTGTCATGCGCGCGTTCAAAGGTGTCATGGACTCTTTCACCGAGGCGGCGGCGGTTTCAGACATCTTCGTCATCTGCGCCATCATGGTTTCCATAGCTGACTTGGCATAGGCGGTCTGAAGCTCAACAGCCTCTTGAACGCTCTTGGCCGAGGTCAGCGACTTGGCCGCTGCGACTTGGCTTTCCATCGACTCTTTCGAGAAAGCGATGACCTGAGCGCCAATGGCTTCAGCGCCCTTGGTGGCGGCGGTGACCGAAGCAACGACGGCCTCGAGATTGTGCTTGGATTGGGCATTGACGTCGTTCAGGGCGGACAGGGACTTTTCGACCTGTTCCTTGAAAGCCGTGCTGCCTGCCGAGGTGAACTGCTCGACGGTCTTCTTCATGGTTTCAGCGCCGTTCGCCATATCAAGTCTCCTAGATGTGCGCGTGATCCGCGCTTTGAATGCCACTGCGATGCCGCAGCGCACCCTGTGAAAGTGCCGAAACCGGACATGCGACCGCCTTCGTGAGCATTTACATGCCATAAGGTCGGAATCGGGTCAAGGATTTTTTGTGCAGTGCACAATATCTGCCCCAAACATGGTGCGACGCAACAATCGTTAAAAATATCAGACAGATCGCGCTAGAAGCCTTTTGTTAACCTAGACGAAACACCCGCAAGCACATCATAGTGGCTGTTCTTGCGGCAAGCTGGTCGCCCTCAATCGATGGACACATGTGCATGCTCAAGCAAGCCCGCCGCGCCCTCGCCCCGCTCTGTGCGGTTCTGGCCCTGACGGTGGGTCTGATGATCGCCTCAGCGCGGCCCGCGAGCGCAGCGTCCATGGCTTCCGAAGCGCGATATGCCTCCATCGTTGTTGACGCCAATTCGGGCGAAGTCCTCTACGCGAAAAAGGCTGACAGCCCGCGTTATCCCGCCTCCATCACCAAGGTCATGACGCTCTACCTCGCCTTCGAAGCCCTATCGCAAGGCAAGCTTCATCTGAATGATACGATTGTGGTGTCCCGCCGCGCGGCAGGCCAAGCCCCGACCAAGCTGGGCCTTCGGGCCGGAAGCACAATCACCGTTGATCAGGCCATGCGCGCCGTTGCGGTTAAGTCCGCCAACGATATGGCCACGGCTCTTGCCGAAAAGATCGGCGGATCTGAAACCCGATTTGCAACCATGATGACCCTGCGTGCCCACGAGCTCGGCATGGTCAATAGCCACTTCGCCAATGCGTCGGGCCTGCCCGATAAGCGACAGCTTTCCAGCGCCCGCGATATCGCCATCCTGTCGCGTGCCGTCATGCGCGACTATCCGCAATACTATTCCTATTTCGGCCAGCGCCAGTTCACCTTCCAAGGCCAGACGGTCAAGAACCACAATGGCCTGCTCGCTAAGATGCCCGGTGTTGATGGCCTAAAGACCGGCTTTACGGCCGCCTCAGGCTTCAATCTCGCCGCCTCGGCCGTCCGCGACAACCGCCGACTGATTGCCGTGGTCCTTGGCGGCAACTCGACAGCGGCCCGCGACAACCACGTCGAGGATCTGCTGGAAACGGGCTTTGACGTGATCAAGCGCCGTAAGAACGGCGAGCACATCACCATCGCGCAGAACCTTTTTGAAGACGAGCCAACCGGTGCCATGTCCCGCTTGCCGTCTGAACAGGGATCTAGCGATCAAGATGGCCTGAAGATTGTTATCGGGGGCGACAAGGACCGCGCGACCCCATCACGGATCGCAGCCGCGAAGGCTGAGCCTCAGAAAAATGGGGATTGGTTGGTTCAGGTCGGCGCCTTTCGCAGCCGTGGCCAGGCTGAAGATCACCTTCACACCGTGAGCAAGCGCTTTGGCCGGGAATTTGCGGCCTATAGGGGTTCAGTTGAAGATGCTGTGAATGGCTATTTCCGCGCTCGCTTCACCGGCTTCACCGCTGCTGGGGCGCAACAGGCCTGCCAGGTCCTCACAGCGCGCAAGCTGACCTGCATGGCGATCGACAGCGGTCGATAGACCTTAAGAGCCCTTCAAGAGACGATCACGCGCCGCATTGAGCTGGGCTGCCAATCCTGCTGTGCCCCCATGGTCGGGATGGGCCATCCGCATCAGACGGCTATAGGCGGCGCGGATCTCGGCCTTGCTCGCCGTCTCCGACACCCCCAGCAGGTCACGCGCTTCCTTTAGGCCCAAGGATACAGTATCCGCGCCCGCCCTTGACGAGGCCCGAGTACCTCTGCGGGTTCCCAGAGCCAAACCCATGCCTAGGGTCAAGAGCACCAAGACCTTGCCCCAGGCGCCGCGCACGCCCCAGAAGGCTGCCGCAGCGAAAAGGGCCATCGACAGCCCACCGGACAGGAGCTTAGCCCCTTCGGTGCGCAGCCATCGGCTCCGCCGCGCCGTCCATAGGACAAGGGCAAGGATCACCGCCCCGACGAGGAGGTATTTGATCAAAGGTCTGACGCAGGGATCGCTGGCGCGCCCCCGGCCAAACTGGTTTCGCCACAATAGTCTGACAGGCCGACAAACTGCATCAGGGCCCGCAACTCCTGACGCGCGGCGACGTGCTGCAGGGATACGGGAACAGGCCTAACCGTCGGTGACAGGTCGGCAATGGTCAGGCCGAAGGGAAAGAGTTCGCGATAGATCACCCGGTCTCGAAGCCCCGGCCCCATGCGAAAGCCCACCCGGCGGCTGAGGTCCGTCATGCGATCCTCAACACGCTTACGATTGCGCGCCTCTGCGGTGGCCAAACGATTGCGCAGCACCACCCAGTCCAGCGAGGTTCCCCGGCTCATAGCCTTAACCTTACGCGCCTCCCAAACCGTCTCGGAATAGATGCTGGGCTTGAGCAACTCTAAGGTCACAGGGTCAACATGGCCCAGAAGGTCGAAATCGACAAAGCTGTCATTCATCGGCGTGATGATCAGGTCTGCTCGGCCATGGGCGGCACGCGACAGCTCCGTATCCCCGCCCGGCGTATCAATGACCATAAAGTCTGCGCTATCGAGCGCCTGAGCAAAGACGTCGTCAAACAGTCCAAGTTTGGTTTCGGAATCCTGCTTGGCCAAGGCG
>Ga0209499_1002906_pt1 | contig 10726 bp, 12 predicted proteins | sample C_130208_EF_Meta_FD_187306 | JGI IMG/M metagenome (GOLD analysis project Ga0209499, IMG submission 187306) | Freshwater microbial communities from Lake Croche, Canada to study carbon cycling - C_130208_EF_MetaG (SPAdes) (version 2) | ecosystem: Environmental > Aquatic > Freshwater > Lake...
CGTGATTTTTAAAATCCTTTCTTCTTATTATCGCTAATCCCGTCCAATTGTTTAAAAATTTTTGTAAACTTGTCTTCCATTTGTTCTTTAGTAAATTCATAAATAACAAATATGTAAAGTGATTCATATTTATCTTTAAGATCAATATAACTATCAAAAGTTGTGTCTTGCATTAATTATATAAATTATAAATATAATTTAAATAATTTCAATTTTTATCTTTTATTTAATATACCCAATTTTTTCAAATTTAACATAATATCATTATATTTAGATTTTTGTTGTGTTTTCTCTGATGTATAAGCTTCTTGGTGAACTTCTGCACTTTTCTTTAATTCCTCGAAATTTTCAATATGTTTGTCAACAATTAAATTTTCAGGTAATGCTTTCACTTTTTGAGGTTTTAATTCTTGGTCTTGTTTAGAACGTTCGTCTTTTTTAACATTAATTAATTTTTTAATATCATCAAAATTATCTACTGTTTTAATCATTAAATCTTTTGGTCCTTTAATTTCTTTAGGAAGATTATTTGTAATAGCATTATATATAGTACCAGTTTGTTTAAAGTTATTAACTTTTCTTTCTCCATTTTTCTTAGTTAAATTAGCAATTACATCAGGATTAAACTTTTCTTTTTTGTTTTTAAAAAATATATTATTTTCCATTATTAATAAATAGAATTATATTTTTTTAAAACGATAATAATTTTAAACTAATAAGACGATAATAATTTTAAACTAATAAGCGGTGTAAAGAGATATATATTTTATATTATAAATGAGCTTATATGATATTTTAGGAATAAAACCTACTGCATCAGAACAAGAAATTAAAAAAGCATATTATAATTTATCAAAGAAATATCATCCCGACAAATGTAAGGATGAAAACGCTTCAGTTAAATTTCAAGAAATAAATTCAGCATATCAGATTTTAAGTGATGAAAAGTTAAGAAGAAATTATATACAAATGAATTCAGAGGATAAAAGTAAATTTCAAATATTATTAGAAAAGATTTTTTCTAATAAATTAAAGATAAATGAAATAAAAGATTTGGGTATTAGTTTTAATAAAAAAGATTGGGAACATATAGAAAAAAATTTAATGGGGTTAATAAATTCATTAAATTTTAAAGAGTTATTTGATTTCCTAACAAAAGGTAAAGTACCAATAAAAAAAGAATCAAATGTATTATGTTCAGATTCTGATGTCAATTGTTGGGATGAATCACAAGCTGAATATTTTTTTGATTTACCTTTAACATATCAAGTACCAAATCCATCAGATATTAGATTACATTTAAATTTTGAATTGAATGATTTAATAATACAGAATAAAAGAAAGATAAAAGTAAAAAGACAATTTGAAGATGAAACATTAATTACAAATTATATTTTCAATATCAAGACTCCATATGTTGTTTTTCCTGGAGGAGGAGATATGGATGAAGGAACATATGGTAATTTAATAATTCAATTAAATTTACCTAAAAATTATTATTGGAGAGAAAATTTAATAGTCTATGATTACCATATAAGTTTATATCAAATGGTTTATGGATTGGATATAACTTTAGATTTAGATACTGAATCTAAAATAGAATATAAAAATTATGTACCAAGTAGAGATGGATTTTTAATTAATGTAGATAAATTAAATATTAAGAATCAATATTTTGCAATAAAATTATCATTAAATTATGAACATGATGAAAACAGGGAACAACTATTGAAAGAGTATTTCAATTAATTTAATATAAAATAGAAAAATTCTACTTTATATTAAATGATTAAATTTGATGCTTTTACTAACAAACATTTAAAATATTTTATGGAAAAAAGAGAAGATATTAAATTTCCAACATTGAAAGAAAAAAGAAAAATTGTAGGCGAGTTTGTTAAAAATAACAAAGTAAAATTTAAAATAGAAGAATACAATATTCCAGATAAGAAATTATTTGAATTAGCAGATACACAATGGGTTTATAAAGAAGCAGTAAATTCAATAGATACATTGAAAGCAAATTATAAAATAAGTTGGGATAATGATTGTATATTTATTAAAGCTACAGAACCTAAATTTAAAGCTTTCAAAGAGAGATTAGACATATTATTACCTATGTTAAATTATTTAAAATCAATTAAAAATACAAAAGAACCCAGAAATATTAAAATGTATTTATTATTAACTCCTTTGAAAAAAGAATTAGATGAAAATGAATTAGCTAGTCCAAAAAACATAAATAGTGGTTATACTGATTTTTCAACAAATGAAATATTTATATGGAGAGAAGAAGAATTTGAAAAGGTTATATTTCACGAAATGATACATTATATGGACTTAGATGTAAGAAATATGGCATTTGATGATGAAGATATACCAATTAAAATAGATGGACCAAAAAGTTATTATGAAGCTTTCACTGATTTACAAGGTATCATGTATTATTTGATTTATGTATCTATAGTAATAGGAAAATCAGTTAATAGTTTATTTGATATAGAATATCAATTTATTAAAAATCAAGCTCATAAATTAAATGATGTATTTAAATTAGATAGTTGGAAGAATGATGAAGATAATATTTTAAAGAAAACAGTAAAACAATTAAGTCCAGCATTTACTTATTATATAATTAAATATTTAATTATGAAAAAAATAATAGAGACAAATAATTATGATTTATTAAATAATCCAAAGGATTTAATAAAAGAAATTTTTAAAATAGGTTTTCAAACAGGGGGGTTTACCAATATCCGGTCATCAAGAATGACTTTAATTCAAATGTTTTAACCTCTAAATATCATCAAGTGGTTCTGAGCACTAGATAATACACGGGTGCTTTTTTTATCTTCATAAATTTTAATATTACTTTTTAAAATATTAATCTTACTCATAAATATTATTATTCAATATTTACTTTTAACTTGTTTTGAAAATCCATTTTATCAATTAATTTTATTATCTTCTTATCGATTTTATTTAAAATAAATTATTTTTATATTTTATTTTATATTTAAATTTTCTTAGAGTGCAACAGTGTTTGTTGCTCCCTCAGGGAATGCCTCAGAATAAAACTCCTTGAGAAAAGATTGGAATGCAGTAAACTCAATTACACGCCCCTTCTCTTTTCCAAGGGCTTTTGCGGTAGCAGCATCTAGAGTCGTAGTTTGTCCTTCTTTGATTTTAAGGTCCTTGAATTTATCATTCATAGCACTCATCACTTTAGGGCGAGACATTTTAATGTCATCTTCTAATCCAAGAAATTTAATTAATTTAGGAGGAACAGGTGTTTCCTTGTTGAAACCACCATCTTTGTTGCCCTTGCGTTTGGGTTTCTCTTTTTGAGCCTTCTTCACTTCTTCGTCATGAGCCTTAGCCATTAATGTATAAATTTTAGTTTGCTGTCTTTCCAAATCATACATTTCTTTTTCTTTTGATTTAAGAGCTTTATAACCTTCATTAACTTCGCCTTTCTTAACTTTAATAGACGCGGATAATGTTTCAAATTCATCACTTAATTCTTGAAATGATTTTTTGGCTTTCTTTTCTTTTTGCTTTTTGTCACCATCAGCTTCCTGTTCTTCCTCAGACCCAGATTCAAGTTCAGAAGCATCGGATTCATTATCAGAATCATCTACAATTACTTCCTCAATTACTTTTTTGACAGGCGAAGCTTTTTTGACAGGTTCTTTTATTTCTTTAGCAGTTTCTTTTACTTCTTTAACCTCTTCCTTAGCTTTAGTTACTTTCTTTTCAATAGCTTTGGGTTCGGGTTTCTTAGAATTCTCAATAATATCGGATTTCTTATCTTTAGGCATTATAGGTTAATTTTTAAGGTTCAAGAAGTAAATCAATCAATTTTTTTATTTTTCTTATATATAACTTATAAGTTATATATAACTTTTTTGGTTTATTCAAATGAAACCATAATTTTAATCACTTTTTTATCATTATCTTTAAGATTATTTGTCATTATAAATGGTTTCTTTTGAATATCATTTGATTGTTTTTCTTTAATTTTAAATTGACTACTAATTTTCTTTATAGCCTTCTTTTCAATTTTATTTCTTTTATTCATATCATTATAAACATCATCTTTTTTATCTTGTAAATAATCAAATACTTTTTTAGATATAAACCATCTAAAAAAATTTAATTGTCCAATTGTTGTTATTATACATGTACCATTCATAAAAAAAGGAATACGGTCACCTCTACTAAAAGGGTCAAAATGTGTTTTTTGATAATGTTTCAATTGATTTTTATAATCAAAGTGAACATTAAAAACAATATCTTTATCACTATCTACTAATTTATAATTACATTTATTAAATTTTGAATATTTTGTAACAAAATGATCAATTAATCTTATTGATATTTCACAATTTCCTAAAACGATATTAATAAACTTTTCTGCATTATTTATATTATCGTAAAAATCATCATTACCTTTTAATCTTACTAACTCTTGAGATGTTAATTGTATAACTTTGAAAAGTTCTGTATTTTGTTTTCTAGATTCACTTATTTGTTTATTTGATTCACTTATTTGTTTATTTGATTCACAAACTATTTTATTACTTTCATAACCTAGTTTATTACATTCACTAACCTCATAATCGGTCATATATTTCTAAATGTAATAAATTCTTTATAGCCTTTTCCCCATTAAAAATAATATATAACTAAAAAAATTTATCATTACAAACAACACAATTCACATTATCAGAAATATTTATTATTTTATCAAAACATTTTTTATGAAAAAAATGTTTGCATTTATTAATCGTTCTTTTGAATTCTCCAAATTTTATATTATTATTACAAATTATACAATAATCTATATTACTTGTATTTTTTTTTAAAGAAGTATTTTTTTTTAGAAACTCCTTTATAGGAACATCTTCTTGAGTAATTGTAATTTCCAGTTCTTTGTTATAATCACCAGTTGATATAAAAGAATTAATTTTTTCTAAAATTTCTGAATTTAATTTATCTGAAAAAATTGTTTTCATATTTATTTATAAATAACTATAAATAAATATCATTTTTTATATTAAAAATTTTATTGATTAGTGCGTTTTTGCGATAATAATTTATGAAGTTCTTTATCATCAGAAGAATCGTCTAAATTAATTTCATCACTTGAAGTTTCATATGATACTGATTTTTCATAAATTTCATTATCAACTACTTTTTCAATTGGTTTTTCATTTGATTTTTCGTTTTCTAATAATGCACTTTCCAATAATGCACTTTCTAATAATGCACTTTCTAATTGTACGCTTTCTAATTGTGCACTTTCTAATTTAGTCTTATGCCTTTTTTCAGAACTACTTGTTGATGAATATTCCGAACTACTTGTTGATAAAATACCATTATTATTTTCGCCAATTACTTTAATTTGACTTGATGTAAGCATATCTTCTTTTTTATTAGAAGATAGTGTTTTCAAGAAAATACTATTTAATTCAGTATCCGGAATATCATTTTCTTCTTTATCTGAATCAGAATCTTCTAAAAATTTATAATTATAATTACTTGGTTGTTTATCCTTAAATGATAAAATAATTGGTCTTGCAAATATAGAAAATGTATTAGTTTGGGAATTAATTACTAATGCATATATCTCAATTAACATTTTGCACCAAGAATTAGATGGTATATCTTTAATAGTAATTCTTTTTTTGTTATCTACTTGAAGTAATGTTTCAAAGTCATTAGTTTTAATAATTTTAATTTTAATTACTCCTTCTTTATACAAATCAGATTCTCTTATAATTTTTTTATATTTAATAGAATTATTTGCAGAAAATCCTTCTAACCATATTTTTGAATTATCTTTAGCATCTTGAATAATTTTTTTATCTAAATTTTCAAAAAAATCAATTAATGTGTCTGATTTATTTTTATCTTGAGTAATTAATGGTATTTCTAATTCATAATATTCTTCATTAATTTTAACAGGTTGATTTAAATTTAATATTGATGGTACTTGAATTACTAATGGTTTATTAGTTTTATTATCATTATATTTTATGTAAATTATTTTTTTTACTTCACTTGTTTTAATTTTAGTATAAACTATCTTATTAAAATCAATTTGGTGAGTTCTAAATGGTTCTTGTAAATTCATATAATTAATAAATAAATAATAGCTTTAAATCAATATTTTAAGCGTTTGCAGATTTACCTCCTTTGCCTCCGCGGGCTGATTTGGTAGGTGCTGCTTTCTTAACAGGCTTCTCATCTTCAGAATCATCATTCTCAGATTCAACGGCAACAGTTGCAACCTTTTTAGCGACAATTTTAACTTCTTCTTCTTCGTCATCATCAGATTCAACTTGAGCTACTTGTTTAGGTTGGGTTGCCTTAACATTTTTCACTTCACCGTCTTCGTCATCAGATTCAAGGAAAGAATCTGATTTCATAAAAGCAGAAATTCCATTACCAACTTTATCAGTAGGTTTAACTTCCATCTTTTTAATTTTAAATGTAATACCCCATTTATTTGTAGCTTGAGAAGTCCATACTTTCGACATCATTACAATTGCACGGATAGTTGATTGATAAGAAACTAATTTGGTTAATTCGTCAATATTTTTGAAAAACATTTCAGTGCGTTTTGTTTCACCGTCAACGAGTTCTGATTTGAAAACAGTTGTCTTAATAGAATTATCGTTATAATCAGTATCTAATTTAAGATTTATGTAATCAAGTCTTTCATCATTATCGGATTCACGGTGAATCTTATCAAATGTGTATGATTTAGCTTTTTTACCAAGAGGAGCTAATAGTTTAGCTGATATTTCAGGAGATGAGAAATAGGCATCCATCGCATCTAAAACATCAATAAAACTTTTACTATCAGCGATTTCAGGATTGAGAGGAACCTTAATTTTAGCTCTTTGATTTTCTGTTAATTCAAATTTTCCATTTGCACTGGGAATTCCATATTGCTCAATTTTAATCCAAGGTAATTGAATATATACTCTTTGATCCGCACCTAAAGTAGGGTGATCATATCTGGGATATGCAATAAATTGTTTTGCACGTTCGTTCATTTCAAGTTCTGAGAAAGATATACGTTTAGCTTCTACATCTGAATATTTTATTAGAACTTCTTTTGCTTTGTTTTGGTTTGACATTCGATACATTGTTAAAAAATAAGTCTCAAGAAGTGTTTACATCAATTTTTTTTATTTAAACATTACATATTAAATAAATAAAATTATACATCTACTTGTATATGGTCATACATATTATAGGTAAATTGTTATACATCTACTTGTAAATAGTTATACATCAACTTGTAAATAGTTATACATCAATTTATAAATAGTTATACATCTACTTGTAAATAGTTATACATCTACAGGTACTTGATTATATTCAAAATAATTACAAGTTGGTTTAGTATCAATAATTAAATAAGTACTATTTATTATATTAATTAAATGATTTAAAGATATTTTATCACATTTACATCCAAATAATTTTTTACCTTCATTATCTAATGATAAAAAATGTAATTTTTGAAAATGATAACTTTTATGAAATCTCTCAATTATTGCATTCTTAATTTCATCTTTAGTATATAATTTATCATTTAAATTTAAATATTTTAAAAGTTCGATAGAATATCTATTCTTCATCAAATTGTTTTTAATTAACATTTTAATATATATAAATTTAGATATTTTCATATTTTTTGTCAATTTTTATTTAAAGACTATATAAGATATATTCTTATGGACAAACAAAAAACTTTTGAGGAATTAAAATTAAATGAATTATTGATTGAGAGTGTATATCTGTATGGATTTACAAATCCTTCACCCATTCAAATAAAAGGAATAGAATCAATTAATACAGGTAAAGATTGTTTATTACAATCTCAATCGGGAACAGGTAAAACAGCAACTTATTTATTAGGTGTTTTAAATAGAATTGAAGACAACGACAAAACACAAGCAATTATATTAGCACCTACAAGAGAATTATGTAATCAAATTTATGATGTTGCTATTGGTTTAACACAAAAAACAAAAATTAAAATACAAAAATCAGTAGGTGGTACAAATATAGGAGAAACAAAACAAAGTTTAAGAAGTGCAAATTTAATTATTGGTACATTAGGAAGATTACATCATATGATAATGGAAAAAACAATTCATTTACATAGTTTAAAAGTATTGGTAATGGATGAAGCAGATGATTTATTAACGGATGGTATTAGTGATAAATTATCATATATATTAGAGAAAGTTCCTACAGGTATTCAAAGTATATTAATTTCAGCAACAATGAATTCAAATGTATTTAATGTTAGTAAAAAAATATTACACGATCCTACAAAAGTTTTACTTAAAAATTCTGAAGTAGTTGTTGAATTAATTAGTCAATTTTATTTAGATGTTGAATCAGAAGAACTTAAATTTGAAACATTATTAGATTTATATAATTTATTATCAACATCACAAGTTATTATATTTTGTAACACTGTTAAAAAAGTAGATTGGTTAAAAGAAAATTTAGAAAAACAAAATTTTACAATTACTTGTATTCACAGTAAAATGACACAACAAGAAAGAGATAATATTATTAAAGAATTTAGAGATGGAAAAACTAGATTATTATTAACTACAGATTTATTATCTAGAGGAATAGATATTCCACAAGTAAATTTAGTAGTAAATTATGATTTACCTCCTTGTAAAGAAACTTACATTCACAGAATTGGTAGATGTGGAAGATTTGGAAAGAAAGGTGTATCAATATCAATGGTAAAATCAGAAGATCAATCAGATATTAAAACACTACAAAAAATGAAACAAATTTTTAAAATGGATATTAAAGAAATGCCAGACGATATTGAAAAATATTTAAACTAATGTAATTTAAACTAATCTAATTTAATTATTTTTATTATCAAAAATATTTAAACTAATGTAATTTTATTATTTTTATTAATAAAACCTTGTATATCTGATTCAAAATCTCTTTTAGTATAATAAAAATGAGGAAAATAATCAAACATTTTAATATGTTTATTCAATTTAGGATAAATACAATCAATTGCAATAATAGAACATAAATTATTTTTATCATAACTAATAAAATTATTGTATACTAAATCAATAATTTTTTGACAACAACTTTTCTTAACAACATAAGCGGCAGCTGTTCTATCATAATCTTCTGGTCTTTTTGTGTTTTTTCTTAAAAAAATATTAATATTATCAGATTGTTCAAAAACTGTTTCATCTAAACACATGAAATTAGGTTTAAATCTACCTCCTAAATAAAGAAACTCTACACCTAATTCATTTAAATCTATTTTTTTAAAACTAGTATAATTATCATTAAAATTATTTATACTTCCAGAAATTATAAAGTCATCTTCATAAATTCCAACATAATCAGATGGATTAATGTCTGTATTATCTATAATTTTTTGTAATACCGATATATGAGATAAAAAACATCCCAAAAGACCACCTGAAAATTCAATATTTTTTTCTTTTAATTTATTTATTAGTGGATGCGAATCTAAATTAAGCCTTTTTAATTCTGAATTAAATGTTTGTCCATCCAAAGCGGAAAATCTAATAAAATTATCATTTTTTAAACAAGTTGAATTTATAATTTTATTAATGTTTTCCCATCTATCTGTTCTTCTATCTAAATTTATAATATAATTACAAACTATCATTAAAAATAAAAGCTTTATCTCTTTATATTATTTTCATTTAAAGGAAAAATTAATATTTAAATTATGAAACTAGCGATAATAAACACATTCAATTTTCATTTTGAAATGTTCGGACATATTATAGAATATTGTTTGAAAAAAAATATTAGATTAGATATATATTCAAATTTTAATGATGATTTGGGTTGGTTATCATTTTATATTTTACATTATATACCAGGAAATGATAATACATATGATTTAGAAAAACAAGATGATAAATTAATTAGATTTTATTCATTAAATAAATATTCATTAGATAATGATTATGATAAAATTATTTTAACTACTGATGATGATACGGGATTACCAGACCAAGCAATTACAGATAAATTTATTTGTATTGATCACCATAATACAAATAGACGTCCTAAAGTACCAATTCATATAGGAATACGATATTTTGAAAATAATCCAACATTAGATTGGGTATTACCTGTTTATAAATTAATAGATGTTGAATCTAAAAATAAAATTTCTAAACCGATAATTACTTGTATAGGTAGATTTAATTGTCCTAAAGATATAAGTAATTTTAAAAATTTATTTGCTAATTTTAATGAATGCACATTTGCACTGGTTGATCGTAATTTAGAATCTTATAAAGAAATTTATAAAGAATATAAAAATATGAATTGTTTCCCTTCATTAAATACTGCTCAAATGTTTAATTTATTGATTCAATCTGATTATGTATTTATTTCAGATGAAAATGAAGATCATAATGAAATAAGTTTGAGTGGAATTATTCCAATAGGATTAAGCTGTTTATGTACTATTATTATGCCATTAAAAATGAATAAACATTTTAAATTTAAATCAGTTATTACATATGAAAATAGTGTAGAATTATCTAAACCAAATCTAGAATTGATAAATTCTGAATTAGAAAAATTAATAATTCATAAATTTGAAACTTTTGATAAATATTTCACACCAGAAGATATAAAATCAGAAGTTTCTGATAAT
>Ga0209499_1002907_pt1 | contig 10726 bp, 14 predicted proteins | sample C_130208_EF_Meta_FD_187306 | JGI IMG/M metagenome (GOLD analysis project Ga0209499, IMG submission 187306) | Freshwater microbial communities from Lake Croche, Canada to study carbon cycling - C_130208_EF_MetaG (SPAdes) (version 2) | ecosystem: Environmental > Aquatic > Freshwater > Lake...
GAAGGTTCAGTCTCAATCTTTATGCTTGATTCCTTTTCAGCCTTCGGCAAGACAGCCTTCGGCACCTCTTCAGCCTTTGGCACCTCTTCAGCCTTTGGCACCTCTTCAGCCTTTGGCACCTCTTCAGCCTTTGGCAAGACAGCCTTCGGTACCTCTACAGCCTTTGGCACCTCTTCAGCCTTCGGCACCTTCTCTAATTCAATCTTATCCACCTTAGTAACTTCTACAGGCTTTTTCTCCACCTTCTCTACAGGCTTTTTCTCCACCTTCTCTACAGGCTTTTTCTCCACCTTCTCTTCAACAACAGGCTTTTCCTCCACCTTCTCTTCAACTACAGGCTTTTCCTCCACAGGCAAGTTAGTCTCAACCTCATCAAAATCAGGCTCCGAGATGTATTCCTGCAAGATTTTCTTAATTGGAAGCATATCACGAACTGCGGCAAAGATTGCCTCTTCAATCATCTTTTCTGCCTGCAGCAGATTCTTCTGTCTTTCAACAGCGGGTAATCCAGTATCAAACAAGAAGGGTGCCTTCCAGAAAGACTTGGCAACTTCAGTAAATACACGATGCAAGAAATGATCTAACTTAGGAACCGTGATTGTTAACTTCTTATTACCCTTGTTGATTCTAACAGATGCCATAACCTTTGTGTGTGCAATAAAAAGCGCTGTCATTAGTTCTTCCAGGTAATCGCATCGTGAAGCATCAATTAACTTGTTTGTTTCGTCTACAATGACATCTTGGTTCCACTTGGGAATCTCGGCACACTTATTTTGAAAACGAAACATTAATTTCTCAGATGATTCTGTCTTTAACTTTCCATAAATCTTCTGGAAAAAATCTAGCAAAGGTGTTACCAACTTGTTAGACATCTGCTTTTGGTATTCCACACGTGCTTCAGAGAAAGTTGCCGATTCCATTATTTATTCCAGTTTTCTTTTTTTACAATTAACTACGCAGTGACCTTATGATTGAGTCACTGGTGGAGCCAATCCCTCAAGCGTCATTAGAATTGTTTGGGATCGGGTATGCACACCTCCAGGCGTCTCCATTATCTTTCTCCACAATTCCATTGAATACTGTGGCAGAACAGTAAGTAAACCTATCCGAGGATCAAATCCCTTATCATGTAGTGCAATTTCCCATTCAACAATTGTTCTAAGATTATTATTCTCTAGAGTCGGCGGATCCAAACAAAGTTGTCCTGCTTGAAATCCTGCTGCTGCTCCAAATCCTTGCAGTAAAGCCCATCGCATATTACCATTTGCATACCTTGAAATTGATCTTATCATCTGTGCCGGCAATACAGGAATTCGCCTATGAAGTTCGTATTCAATCTCATGTCTTTCTAAAGGGGAAAGTTGCACAATTTGACAACGACTACTAATTGGATCTGTGATTGCAGTTGCATCACGAACTTCAAAAATACAAAATATACTATTTGCATAAACTTCTAGCATTCGGCGTAGAAATGCCTGTGCATCATCTGATAAGACTTCGGCGTGCTCAAACAGAATGTATCTTATCACAGAATTTGACTGCATAGAACCCGATGATAAACGAATAAAATGCTTAATCGAATCACGCTGTTCCCTTAATCCAGCATCAGCATAACAATTAATAATTAAAAGTTGGTTCTGCGGTATCACTAAACGCCAAAATGCAGACTTTCCTATTCCAACAGGTCCAACCCATAGAACATGTGTTGGTTTACTAGATGCTACTGCAGTAGCCCATTTATCGTAGGTTACACCATTTCCCACCAGATCTTTGTAAGATCTTGGTGCGCTAGGGTCATTTGCTTTCGTATTCATCCTACGGTCTTAACTGAGGAAGTATTTAAATCTAATTCTTGCGTGTCTTACGCGATGATTTGTTCTGCTTGCGTGACTTTCTTGATCTGCCACCAGCAGCGGCAGGCTTAGATGCCTTCGCAGCATCCCTTGCCTTTTGCCAAGCCTCTAAGGCGGCAATCTCGGCAATGTGTAATGCATCACGCGCCTTAACAGCCGCACTTCTTTCTGAAGAGCCAAGCGGTAATTTTTGTGCTACATTCGCAGCAGCCTTCTTATTACTAATAGCCTTATCAAGCACAGCCTTTAATGAATTTACGTTGTTCATTTCTAAATTATATCCAGATTTTTTATTCAACCATGCGATCCATTCCAGAAGCCCTCTTTGCCAAATCAATTACATACGGATTTGCCTGCAAGGATTGTACTGATGCAGGATTGAAACGATCTGCTGACATATCCAAAACAAGGGGCGCTCTATACTTCTGCACTCCAGTAACTTCCGCACCAGAAGGCGGTCCATTTACGCGATAGACAGGCGGCTGTCTTTCATTAATGTAATCAGAATCTAACTTCTTCATCTGGATATTAGTTTGATCTTCACCCGAGAAGAGGGATAAGAGACCAGATCCAGCAATCGGCTTTCGTCCCTGCGCCACTGTCTCCATCTGCGCATAGTGACGCATTCCATACTCAGCATCATATGAACGCGCCCTCTTACCCTCCGTTGTAGCAGCAATACCCGTGTAATCGGACTTGGCTGAAATAGATGCCTTCTGTGTAAGACGAACACCATCAGGCATGCTTAGCTGCGGCTTATTAGGAACACCCTGCAAGGACACATTCATCATCTTATCAGGTTCACTTAATGTGTTACGTCCTGTTACACGCGCAATGTCTTCCGGATCATACACAATCAACTTAGTAGGACCATCCGCCGGACCCGCAATACCTAGCCAATCATTATCTACGGTTGTTTCCTTGATTGTTGTGCGGGCAATATCATTTGGATCATATACAGTCATAGCACCGGGGACACCCGCGCCCAAGGCTGAGAAGTTACCAGCAGCACGAGGATTACCAAGTGTCTCTTCATTTCTTGTGGGCTTAGCGGAATCTTGGTATCTTACAGTGGTTTCTCTTTGATCCGCAGCAACGTTGAGACCGTGTGTTCTTTCACCTGTAAAGAAACGCTCGTTAGGGCGGATATCAATACCAGACTTACCATAGTCATTTTCCTTAGCATCAGTGTTCTTATTAAAATAATTTGTTGCATCAGCGTTACGCCATCCGAATTCACCAAACTGGCTTGTGTTGGGTGTCTTGAAAGAGGGAATGTTATATTCCTTCTTGTAGTCTGCAGATCCGGCTGTTCCGATATATTCTTGGGTTGTATCAATACGAGCCTGTGTCTTCAAGACTTCCATAGAACGCATACGTTCACGCTTATCCACACCGCCACCTGCAAAGTTGCGTTCACCATTCTGATTCAAATAAAACTTATCAGGAAGATACTTGCGGACTTCACCTGCTTGACCTCTATTTTTTACGACTGATGTTGCCGGTAAAGTTACACCCGCAAAAGTCGTCTTAGGATTATCAGCAGTTCTTATCTCATCAGTTCCTCTAGGTCTAGCAAAATCTAGTGCTTCAGGCTGCTGGTAACCACCAGACGGTACAGATGTATATCCTTGAGCCAAACCCTTACCAACACGAACCTGTTCAAAAGGTTTCTCATTTGCTCTGTTCTGCGGTCCAACCATGCGATCTTGCATGAAATCACTATGTGACTCAATTCCGTAGGGATTACCCGTCGGTTCCTTTTGTAAGTCAAATAGAGGTCCCTGTTCAATCTTATTGTACTGCTGGGAAGCAGCACCTGTATAATTATCTAAAATGTTCTGATTTCCAAGATCATTTGTATTTTGTTTGACTGATCCTTTAAAGAAAGGAACCATGTTATTGTGTGTGAATTCAGTACTATCTAGTTCTACACCACTCAGTGGACTAACAACTCTATTTTGTCTTGAATAATTGGGAGTAGTCTCCACACCATCATTACGTTGTATAACCATAGGACTAATGCTTGAAATCGGCTGCTGAGGAGCAGGAGATGCAGCGGAGCCAAACGCTTGACCAACACCGGAATCATACTGTGTAGCATAGTTTGTAGGAAATCCTTGTATGTCAGAAGGGTGCGGCTCCATCGCAGTAGAACCTCCTGTAGGTAATTGATACTGGATATCTAATTCTCCAGTTGGTCCAGTAATAGCAGCAACAGGAGCACGTCTAACTTTATAGGGTTGATCAGATCCTCTTAGAGATCCACTTTCAAATCCTTCTTTTGTCTTATCTCCATTCTTGGGTTTAGGAGGAGTTGTTGACGTATATTGTGATGCGGCAGCACCAACGGCTAATAAACTTAAAAAAGCAAGAGCCTCCATTCTCTAACGTAGGATATTAATTTTAAGCAAGCATATTGCCTAGAATTAGTATTATTTTATCCGATTAAATGAGTCTGGGAAGATTAGCTTCCTGAGGACGTCTCCATGATACTGAAGGAGGCGATACTGGAGCGGGGCAATCAATTGTGGTTTTAGGGGCAGTCCATGAGTTACGAGTTTCACCAGATATCTGTGCCACTTCCTGACGAGCAATGGCAGATTCTGACTTTCCAAAGAAAGGATCAGACCATGATTGAACCGGAGTAGGGAGTGAAGGAGCGGTATTTGTAGGAGTAGGAATGCACGCGCGATGAGAATCCTTAGATAGAAGCCTTCCAGGGACAAACCAATCAAAGGGCATCATCACATTTTGCTGGGGATTTTCACAGAGCCATTCAAAACGATTCCAGCCAGAATCACGGAGAGTGCACGGAGGATCATTTAGTCTCATATGAGATTGAGGGAAACTTGCTTCAGGCATAGGAGTTAACTGCATCTTGTTAAATTTATTGGTTTCCGGATTGTAAGAACCACAAACGGCTTTCGTGGTAGGTCTATTAATATTAAAAAGATCGGACTCAACATCCGTCTTCTGCTGAGTAACAATTTGGGATTGACCCCATGTTTGTAAACGGGTTGTCGGTTCAGGTACAAAGACACCCTGTGTACCATTTGCAGGGTTTCCCAGACGGTAGCGACCAGCGCCTGTCGTTATCCGGAGATCATCCTCGTAGTGACAGGGATCAGATCGTAAGTGGGTCCAATTATAATCATTGACTGAAGCCATCTCTACTACTCTCCGATAATTCTTTTGGACAATTCTTGTATTTTTTCTAGCAAATTCGTCTGAAGACTTACAAAAATTACTGCTAGTGCAATTTCACCTTCAAATTCAGCACTCATGTAAGGAATATACTTTGATTTTCCGGGGAAATAGGCAATAAATGGAATTATTTTCACTAATTTGCGAATATAAAAAACACAAATTGATAAAACTACTGTTTCTCCCAGGATTTCTAGCAGAATCTGCCATGATGGCTTAGATCTATCAAATTTAGGAAAAATTTTATTTATGTAAGTGCCACAGAAAAAGGCAACGAGTCCATATATAATTGTATATTGAGCTATTTCTGAAATTTCATTCATACGAACATTATTCATGTTAAATAATTTTCGTAACCGTTCTATGAATTGTTTTTTTCCTTGATGTTCTAACACAAACATTCCCTACTTGACTAAAAGTTTAAAAACGGTATGTGTTGCCAGTTGCCTGAGTGAATCCCTTAGGATAGGCAACTGGTTGGTAACTATTCATCTGGCACGTGGCAAGATGCGTGGGTTGGGCAGAAAGTGTACGCAATTGATTTGTATCTTTTGTGTAATACTTGATTGAATTAGGATTGCTGGGACAGTCAGTTGAACCACCAAGCGCACACTCAGGATTGTACTGTCTGAAGTTGCACTTTGTATTAGGACGCGTAATACCATACAGATCTGACTCAACATCAACCATTGGTGCATTTACAACAGAGACATCATTACCTCCAACTAGACCAAGGGCATTGCGGCAAGGCTTATTAGAGTAGAACTTATCAGGAATCATTGTGTATCCTGCAAGAGATTTGCTTTGACCCTCTGACTGAAATCCAAGCATCTGTCTATGACCTTGAACTGATGCAGATACATCGGCAAAATTAGCAGGAGCATATGAATCCATTCTATTTAGTATCTTTTTTTATTTTATTTGGTTCAGAAATCTGAGGTGTCCATAATTTAGTATCTTGTCTTTCACGTTCCTTTTTCATCTCAGCCAATTTCTTTTCTAACTCAGATGAACACTCTGGAGATTTTTTCTCAGTTCCCTCATTCATAAAACGATTCTTGGGACATCCTCTGCAAGACATTTCTATATCTATTCACATTTTTTTCTATTATTAATTAGGGGCATTCACTATGAAAGCCAGTATTAAAATGCCGCTGAAAACACAGATTATTGTTGCTTATTCTCCCAGTAAAACGTATACTCCCGTTGCTAAACCTATTGCTATCCAGCAAGTGAAACAAAGATCTGAACTTAAAAGAACGACCCGGAAGGTCGCTTCAAACCATCAAGGCTCTTCTTAACTTTTCTAGTTTGCATTTTTCTGCTTGTATCTTCGTATCCACCCAGAAGCCGACCTTTCAAAAAAATTTGTGGGAATGTTTTCATTCCACTGATTTTCTTGAGTGCTCTACGTGTTCCATTTGTATTCTTGTCCAAATCTATATCTTTGACAACAGGTTTGTAAGGTGCTAATAATTGTTTTGCTTTATGACAATATGGGCAATAAGATAGCCCAAATAAAACAAGAGGATTTTTCTTTATTGTTCGCTTAACATCCATCTACTTTAGAATGGTTTTACATTTGTTTTATGACTATTCAATAGTCTGAATAAAACAAGTATTAGATATATTTAGATTAGTTTTTTACTCTGATGCAGGTACAGGTTCAGCAGCCGGTTCAGCAGGTGCCGCAGGTGCCTCGGCTACCGGTACAACGACAGCGACCGGCTTTTGAAAATACGCTTGAGCCTTTTTTCTATTTAAAGATAAACCATTTTGTGACTCAAATTCTCTAAATGCCTTGAGAACTCCGATCGCGTGATATAGGTCTACTCCTCCTGCAGTAAAATGACTTACTATATCTCCATCCTCATTTCTACGTGATTCATCTGTATCATCCGCATTGTGTCCAACTACATACCCTCCAGGTGCCACCTTTGAGTAATAATTCTCTAAATCAGCCTTTACATATTTATAACCATGATTGGCATCAATATATAGACCATCAATGCCATCAGGGATTGAAGATACAGCATCACTTGACATCTTCTTAACGTGGACAACACGATCTCCAAATTTAGACAACTTGGCAACCGCTTCATTGTACTGGTCTTCTCCAACAGTTAGATTCAGTGAATCATTGTAACCCTCATATCTTTCATACGGGTCAATGCAATAAAGTTTAGCAGTTGTATTATGCGTCAACAAAGCCTCCGCAAATTCGCCGGTCCAAGTACCAATCTCAACAAAAACTCCGTTCTCCTTTGAAAAAAAATCTTTTAGCAAATCGAAGCGGTCCATTTATTATAAATATATATTTTATTTTCTTTAAATTTAATTTAATATGTTAATTTAATATTTTATTATGCTTTACCACGATTATAGTAATCTGTTAAGCAAGTTGTGGAGGGAAGACCATTCACAATTCTAGCAGTAGTAAAAGGTGTTGCATTGAAATCACTTGTGCATACACGACTAATAGATGAATTAGCAGGAATTTGGTAACCACAGTCAGAAGCATTTCTATACCAGGCGCTTGAAACACCCATTATAATTGGTTTAGAGGATGCATTGCAACAAGTCGCAACACCCGCATTTCTGAACATAATATCATCATAAGAATATGACTTGACTTGACTCGAATCCCTATTATTAGGAACAGGTCTAGGAGCATAGTTGCATCCATCAACTAAAGGAGTATAACAGATTGTGGGTGCGGCATTAATATTTGAGAAAAAAAACTGACTTTGCTGCAACTTACGTTTACGCGTTGTATCAGACGCGTCCACTGTATCTGTTGTGTGTATCCATTGATTTGCTGCTTCTCTTCTCATCTGTGTTAACTTAGATGCGTCCATATCCTACATTAAAATTGGGTTTTTATTATAATGGAACTGGTTATTGATTATCGGGAAACAAGTCTCTGTGAATCTCTTACAAAAATAGGCATAAAGTTCAAACAGGAAAATTTACTTCTGGGTGATATTCTTTTTCGTCTTGATAGTAAAGCAATTGCTATCATCGAAAGAAAAACTCTAGCGGATTATGCTGCATCACACTTAACCAACCGATACAGAGAACAAAGAGCACGTCTTCAAACTGCTAGGTCTGAAGGAACATATATTGCTTACATGCTAGAAGGTGGATGGCAGTACTCACCTTACGAACGTGTTTGGGGTCCTTCTACGGGTCGCAATGTTACTGAAAAAATGTTACGCACTCTTGCATATCGCTTACAATTCAAATATAAGATTCCTGTTATTCAGACTTTGAACGTGTTAGAGTCTGCAAGAAATATTGAGCATTTGTTAGCAATTCTTACAGAAGATCCCACTTATTTTAAAGAAACGCCGGAGGATGATTTAGCGGTCGCCAGGGCTGCAACCGCAACTACGGGGAATTTTTCTGCTCGTCGTAAAGATAATGTGCCTCCTGCAGCATCTATGTTAATGGGTCTGCACGGAATGAGTTTAATGAAGGCTGAGGCTATTTTAGCCGCAGTCCCTACGATTGTTGCCTTATGTGAAAAAACAAAAGAAGATATTGCAAATATTCCTGCTGGAAAAGGTCGGATTGGTCCAAAGTTAGGCACTGATATTTTTGCCGCTTTGCATTAATACTTTAATACAATTCTTCCAGCATTAGGAAGTTCAACTCCCGTTAAAGCAAGAATTGCATTATAATGACTTACAATCAAGATTTTTTCATCCTTATCATGATTATCACAGATAGTTTTGATAAGGCTAGACATTCGTGCAGCAACTGCTTCATCAGATTCGCGATGAGCATATGAAGGCGGAAGATCTGAATTTGTTACAATCTTGTAATTGGGATAAAGTGCAACTAGTTCATCCCGTGTCTTCCTTTTGTTACAAATATGCTTGGTACTTTGCTTTTCTAGCAGATTATCATGTAGAGTTATAATTGACTTATCATATATGAATGGGATAATGCATTCCATGGTCTGAATACAACGTGTAAGAGGACTGCAAAAGACAGCATCAAATGATGTCATTTCAAGATCTTTCCCGACTTCTGTGGCTTGCTTTACTCCCTTTTCTGTTAGATGCGCATCTTGGTGCTTTGCATCCATGAATACAAAGTCGCTCTTTGTTTCATTAAAGGCTGCATTATGGGTTGCTTCTGCGTGACGGACGAGAGTAATTTCGCGCATTCTTTAAGGATTTCTTTTTGTCCACTTATTTTCAATTTTTACGCGCTTTCATTGATTTCCTTCTGTTCTGTTTTCTTTTTCTGGACTGCACATTTCTAGGTTTGGACTCAAGTTGCTCAATCACTGTAAGAAAATCCTTAAATTCTACTTTTGCAGGAAAGCCCGCAGGTAAAGGACGTTTCCAAACAGTAACTACCTCTTTTCTTTCATCCGCAACTTTAACTGTCTCTGAAGAAGCATAACTACCATATCCTTGGTATCCATAATTACCTCCGGTTCCCGGTATAACTCTCTCCTCATACTTAGCAGGAATTGTTATTGTTTGTTGCTCTTCTTTCCAATCTCCATCAGTAGGTTTTTCCTGTGTTTCAGTAATATATTGAAAAGAATCTGTGTATTTTACTTTTACTGACACAGAGTCGCAGTCCATATATTGATAATATTGCGGGGTCATACCTGCACAAGAACTTTGACTTTGTGTGATTTCAGGAACATATGTATATCCTAACTTTGTGTATCTAGTAATTAAATCTGATTTTTGATTTTCTATCTTATTTAGTTTGTCTTGTTTTGCTTGTTGCTCAAGTTTTTCCTTGTCTCTTTGAATTTCTAATTCTATTTGTTCCTTCATATTTTGAAACTTTCGGTATTGTCTTCTAATTTCATCAGCCTTGGAACTATAATTTTCATACGCTGTATGTTGTAACTTCGCTTTTGCATCTCTTAATCTTCTTGCAGTATTTTCCTTATCTCCTCCAAAAATACCTAGAATTTTCTGTCCAAATGCTTTCTTTTCTTTAATATTTCCTCTCCAATTTTTACCTTTTATTCTAGAATTCTTAATATTTGAAATTGAATCTATCTCTGCTTGTTTTGCTTCATATTCATTATTTAATTTTAATAAATTATCTCCTAGGTTTTTAAACGTTTCTTCTATCTGCTTTAATTTCTCTTCAGGAGTGTTCATCTTATTTTAACGCAATAAAAAATCCATTCTTTGTCTGACTGTCTTGTTTTTGCTTACTCCGTAAGTCCAAAAAATTGAACCGCTAATACTGCAAGGATAGGTCACCAGATAAAACAAAATGCCTACGTTTAAGAATGTTGAGGATCTTAGGCAGTTTATCCCGCCAGATAATGGTCTAGATCTTACAAAGACAAATCGTCATATTGCAATTCTTACAAAGGGAAACAAGATTCTAGCGGCGGCTATGAATCAGTTTGGTTCGCGCTCGTTTGGATCGGGTTATACGTATAATACGATCCATGCAGAGATTAATGTGATCAAGAAGTTAGGAAATAACAAGAAACTTAGGGGTGCTACTATGTATGTCTTCCGCACAGGGAAGGGCTGCAATGAGAATAGTATTTGCCACTCTATGCCGTGCCAGATTTGCCAGAAGATTCTGGAGAAGTGCATTGATGAGTATGGTCTTAGGCGTGTCTTTTACTCAGTTAATCCGGATGGATCGTGTCCTAAGCCTTCACGTTT
>Ga0209499_1002908_pt1 | contig 10726 bp, 7 predicted proteins | sample C_130208_EF_Meta_FD_187306 | JGI IMG/M metagenome (GOLD analysis project Ga0209499, IMG submission 187306) | Freshwater microbial communities from Lake Croche, Canada to study carbon cycling - C_130208_EF_MetaG (SPAdes) (version 2) | ecosystem: Environmental > Aquatic > Freshwater > Lake | place...
AAAATGACGCCCCCGTCCTTCAGAATCAGATGCCGCTCCGAACCCTGCAGCGGGCGATCCAGCAACGTGGCGGTCAACTGGATCAGACGGCAATCCTGCTTGCCTTTCAGCACTTCATCCGCAGTCACGGGAAAGGGCCGAACCGGCTGCCTGGAACCGGTCTTCCGGTAGATGGCATCCTGCAAATAGGGGGTGTACTTCCCCTGGCTGACAAAGCCGAGTCCCTCGATCCTGTCCCCCACTTGCAACGGGACAAGCTCCCGCGTCCGCACCTCCACGCCCTGCTCGCCTTCCTGCAAATAAATCAGCCGGCCCGGTTCGTAATAGGTGACCGTTCCGGCAATCTTGACACGATGGCCAAAGGATTCGCGCGGATCGAATTGAAGCAGGCTGCCTATAGGCCGCGAAGCCAGGGCATAGGGCTCGGAGGAGGCCGGAGTTTCCACCACCAAATCCTCCGGCTGCGGCACCATCAGCCGGATGGCGAACAATTGACGCTGATGGTTGAACAGGGTCGAGCACACGCCGCGCACGCGAACGGTGCTGTCCGGGAGTTCTTCGGGCCGCATCACCGGCAATTGCCGCACATAAACCGAAAGCCGACCCTCTCCGGTGGTGACTTCCAAAAGATAGTACTGCGATTTCTCCAGCAACTGGACAGACCGGACCACCCCGGTGATTTCCACGAACTGGCTGTCTTCCTTGCCGCTGGCAATCTCGTCGTAGGTCACCCGCTTCGCCGCGGGCAGCGGCGCCGCCCCCACCACGCGAACCTGTTCCGGCACCACAATGGGGGCGAACTCCCCGGGACTGCTGGTGCCCTCGATCTCCACCACCTGACCAGGATGCAAGGCGGGGGTGAGAGGGGACGCCTGCAGATAGATGCCAGCGGTGTCATCCTGAATGAAGCGGGAAAAAAGATCCTCATCAAAAAAAGTCACTATTCCCCGCAAATGCACCCGCTGCGGCTGCTGCGCCTGCTCGACGGTCAACCCGCGCACCCCCAGCGCCGTGGTCAACGCCTCTCCCCCTGCCGATAGACGCGGCATGCCCCAGACCAACAGCAGAATTGCCAGCCATCCGAGCCGTTGAAAACGGGACCCACACCCGATGCATTGATAGGCGCGGGCACGCAAGTTGAATGATTTGGGGTGAATCATCACGCAGGTGGGTTACGGCCTCTTTTGTCATGCGATGGCTCCCATTGTCAATCTCATTTATTACCTCTTTTGTAGTTCTTGGTAACTTTGGGACAGGTGGGGCGTGCTCCGTGCGCGCCGTTGTGCCAAGGTAAAGTTGAACTGCCATGTAATCTTGACGATAGTCATTACTTGGTACCGCCCCCAATGAAATATCTGGCCCTGAGTGATACAGAATCGAGACCTTGCCCCCGAAAAGGCTGGGAAAGGGAAAGAAGCAACGAATCAGCCCCACAGCTGCCGGTCGAGGGAGCGGTACTGAATCGCCTCGGAAATGTGTTCGCCCGAAATATCCCCCGCATCCGCAAGGTCGGCAATCGTCCGCGCCACCTTCACGATCCTGTCATACGCGCGGGCGCTGAAATTCAATTCCGTCATCGCCATCAGCAGCAGCTCCCGGGTCGCACTTTCCAAGGCGCAATACTCCTTCAGCTCCTTCGGCCCCAGGCGGGCATTGCAGGTGATTTTTGGCCGGTGGGCAAACCGCTGATTCTGCCGCCGGCGCGCCGCCATCACCCGCCCCCGGATCCCGGCCGAGCTCTCGCCGGTCTGCTCCCCGGAAATCTCCCGGAATTTCACCGGCGGCACCTCCACATGCAGATCGATCCGGTCCATCAGGGGCCCGGAAATCCGGCCCAGATAATTCCGGATCTCACGCGGCGAATTTCCGGATTCCCCAGGCATCTGGCCGTCGGGAGTCGGATTCATCGCCGCCACCAGCATGAACTGCGATGGAAACGTCATCGTACCCGCCGCGCGGGAAATAGTCACCACACCCTCCTCCAGCGGCTGGCGCAGGGTCTCCAAAACGCTGCGCTTGAACTCCGGCAGCTCGTCCAGAAACAGCACCCCGTGATGCGCTAGCGAGATCTCCCCCGGGGTAGGATTGACGTTGCCGCCCAGTAGCCCGGCATCGCTCGCCGTGTGATGCGGCGCCCGGAACGGACGCCGCGTCACCAGCGCCTGACCCGGTTTCAACAGGCCGACGATGCTGTGAATCTGGGTCGTCTCCAGCGCCTCGGCCAGCGTGAGCGGCGGTAGAATCGTGCCCAGCCGTTTGGCGAGCATCGATTTGCCCGTGCCTGGCGGCCCGATAAGAAGGATGTTGTGCCCCCCCGCCGCCGCGATTTCCAGGGCGCGCTTCACGGATTCCTGACCTTTGACTTCCGCAAAATCCATGTCGTCTTCAAGAGGCGCGTCGAACAGGGAATCGGTATCCACCCGCACGGGGGCAATCTTGATTTTGCCCTCGAGAAACTGGGCTGCCTCGCGCAGGTTTTGGATGGGAATGACCTGCAGGCCGGCGACGACTGCCGCCTCCGCGGCATTTTCCACCGGCACCAGCAGACCCGCCTTGCCGTCGGCCCGGGCGCGCAGGGCGACCGGCAAAACGCCCCGGCACGAGCGCACTGCCCCGGTTAGCGCGAGTTCGCCCACGATGACGAACTGATCGAGCTGATCCGTCTCCAGCTGTTCGCTGGCGGCGAGCATGCCGATGGCGATGGGCAGGTCAAAACTCGGCCCCTCTTTTTTGACGTCGGCGGGCGCGAGATTGATGGTCGAACGGCCCATCGGGAATTTGTAGCCGGAATTGGTCAGCGCCGTGGAGACGCGGTCGCGGGATTCCTTTACAGCGGCGTCGGGCAATCCCACGATGATGACGAGCGTGTCGCCGAAGCCGACGTTGACCTCGACCTCGACCGGGTAAGCCTCGATCCCGTTGACAGCCGCTGAGCAGACTCTGGAGAGCATGGTCCCAACCTAACCCCACTTGGGAAGTCCTGGCAAAAATTGAATTTTCCGGCCTTTACTCTACAGGCCTGAGGGCAGGAATCTGAAGCAGTCAAAGACGGCAGCCCAGGCCGGGTGTGTTTTCCGACATTCCGTTAAGTCCAAACTCCGAAACATAGCCATTCTTGGCAACTTTGGGACGGACAGGTGGGGCGCGTCACTCCGTGCGCGCCGTCGTGGTCAATCAGCAGGCGTGGATTGGCAACGGCGGCGGGCAAGGGACTACCCGCCAGTGCGCCAAGGTAACGTTAAACTGAAATAAGAGTTTAGGTTTAGATTTTTTATAGATATAAAGATCACTATAACGATATTTATTTATCTTATTCCGCTTAAAAACTACTTTAAACTCTACGGTGGCTTTTGGGTTCATCCGTCTCATTCCAGTCCATCGACACCACAGGATTCGAGTGAATCCGCCTTGGGACGATCCCGTTCGACCCCGGCCGCACGCTTCAGCCAAACCATGAGAATGCTTATGTCTGCAGGGGAAACACCAGGAATGCGAGCTGCCTGACCGAGGGTGGTCGGCCGGATTTCCCCAAATTTCTGTCGGGCTTCCAGTCGCAGACTGGGCACACCCGTGTAATCAAATGCGAGAGGAATTACTTTATCCTCCATTTTCTTGAACTTTAAGACCTCCAATTCCTGCCGGTCAATGTACCCGGCATATTTGATGGCGATTTCCACCTGTTGCACCACCTCCGTCGGCAAGGCGTCATTCCGACTGGGCAACGTCGCATAAGTCATTTCCGGCCGACTCAGGATTTTATAGAGGAAGTCAGTTTTATAAGTTTCTTTATGTAAGCGATTTATCTCTTTTTTAATGCTATCCTGTTTATGGGTAAACTGTTTGTATTGGTGTTCGGGTAGTAATCCTGTTTCGAAGCCAATTTGAGAGAGACGGAGATCGGCGTTGTCCTGACGCAGCAACAGTCGATATTCAGCGCGGGATGTAAACATACGATAGGGTTCAGCTGTCCCCTTGGTCACTAAATCATCAATCAAGACCCCAATATAAGCCTGATCGCGTCCAAGAACGATGGGCTCCATGTTTTTCACGCGACGCGCGGCATTGATGCCCGCTATCAATCCCTGGGCAGCCGCCTCCTCATATCCGGATGTCCCATTGATTTGACCTGCGAGGTAGAGGTTTTGACACGTCTGAGTCTCTAGGGATGGGTGGAGCTGGGTCGGATGAGAAAAATCGTATTCTACCGCATACGCGGGACGCAATATCTCCGCATTCTCACAGCCTATGATCGTCCGGACAAGGTCCACTTGAACCTCAAACGGCAGGCAGGTGGAAAACCCGTTCACATAGATTTCATCGGTTTCAATTCCCTCCGGCTCAAGAAAAATCTGATGCCGTTCTTTTTCCGCAAACTTAACGATTTTATCCTCAATTGAAGGACAATAGCGCGGGCCAATCCCTTCAATCACTCCCGAATACATCGGCGACCGGTGTAAGTTGGCGCGTATGACGCGGGCGGTTTCTTCCGTGGTGAAAGTGATATGACAGGGCAATTGGGTGTTAATTTTGTCTAGAACTGAACCTGGAGGATAAAGACCTGCCGAGGCGCTGGCGCCCGCAAATCTACCGCGCTTTTGTTCCATGTGGAACAAATCCTCTTTCCAATGGCTGAAATAGGGCACGGGTTCGTCGCCATACTGGGGTTCGGTCTTTGAAAAATCGATGGATCGCTTGAGCAACCGGGGCGGTGTTCCAGTTTTAAGCCTGGCCAGCTTCAATCCGACTTCCTGAAGCGATGCGGAGAGGTTCATGGCGGCGGAATCACCAGACCGACCTCCTGCTTGCTGATTCGAACCGATGTGCATCAGTCCGCGCAAGAAAGTTCCGGTCGTGATCACGATGGTTTGGCCGTGATATTGAACCTCCAAATTGGTCTCAATGCCATGAGCGATCCCATTGTGGTGCACTATTTTTGAGGATTGCCCCTGCTTCACATCCAGATTTGGCTCAGATTCACAAATCCATTTCAACCGGAATTGATAGGCTTTTTTATCGCACTGGACACGGGGGGACCAGACCGCAGGTCCTTTTTTTTGATTCAGCATCCGGAATTGAAGCCCTGTCATGTCGGCAGCCCTCCCCATCTCGCCGCCGAGCGCGTCTATCTCCCGGACCAGATGCCCTTTTCCCAATCCACCAATGGCGGGATTGCAGGACATTTGTCCGATGGAGTCCGCGTTCATGGTCAGCAGCAGAGTCTGACACCCCATTCTTGCCGCTGCCAACGCCGCCTCAACTCCTGCATGCCCCGCACCCACCACGATCACTTCGTATTTTTTTGGATAAACAAACATGGATTTGGAATTATAATGAGCCTCTATCAATCGCTAACAATAAATCACTTCGTAAAAATTGAACTCTTAAATTTTATAAATAATTGTAATATAACTACTTAATAGTTTTTGCCCCACCTAGGGTGTTGTTGATGTTCAGGTATTTTTCATTTCTTCATACCGATTCAGGCCGAGTTTGTTTAACCCGAACGCCGAAGCGGGGAAGGGGCGTCTCGCTGCGATACCCCCCCCCGCGCCGTATCCGGCGCGGAAGGGTCTTTTGCAAGCGTCCATTCCGGCACCCTTTCCGACGCCCGCTGAACGCGGGCGTGGTCAGCGCAGCGCGCTAACCCTACCATCTAGGCGTAACTCTATTTTGGAGTTCGGTTTCAAAAAAGCCGGGTCGTCCTGGTCTGCCACCGGCGCACATCCTCATGCGATCTATATCCACTGGAGGCGTAAAGTCGATACGGCATCTCCGCTCTCCGACGCGAGGGTTGCAGTCGCACCTCAACTTTATCCCCGCCAGGAATGCCCGACTCGCGCCTGAGATGCCATGAGCCTCTTGGTTTTATTTAAACCAATCCGGGGTGAGCCATCTAAACCCAGCCACTTCGAGGTTAGGGATTCATATCAGTTCTGGTTTTCCAATCAAGGGGTTTTCACTTCCAATCCGGTTAAGTCGCTCCTGCAGAGCGGACTTCTGGTTGCGACCCCATAGGCGCGAGTTCATTTATTTTTCTATCCAGTTTTTTGAAGAGGGTTTCGGGCGTTTCCTAGACCCAATAATGGAGAGGGGAATGAAACGGTTGTGGCGCAAAAGAATTTTTCAGGACTCCGGACGTGCTGCCGCGGATTTTACAAGGCCCGTCCCCGGCGCTTTCACTTCCCAGCACGGGCAGGGCGCGAGTGGGATCGAATCGAGGCCGGTGTTTTCCCCGCCGACAAAACTTGCCCCGCGCAAGGCGCGCGGACTAACCTCCCCGCAACATGCGGCTCCTCGATCGCTATCTGTTCCGCGAACTGCTCACCCCGCTGGCGTTTTGCCTCGGCGGGCTGGTCATTTTAGGAACCTGCTTCAGCCTGTTTGCTGAACTGGGGGAATTGCAGGAGCGCAAGCTGCACCTGCTGGAGGTGGCGGAGTACAGCCTGGCCATCCTGCCTGGATTTCTAGTGCTGGTGCTACCCATCACACTGCTGCTGGCGGTCCTGTACGCACTCACCCACCACACGCGGCACCATGAACTGACCGCCATGCGCGCGGCGGGAATAAGTTTGTGGCGGCTCTGCCTCCCCTATTTTGTCACCGGCCTGCTGGCCAGCGCGGGAGTCTTTGCCTTGAACGAATACATCGTGCCGCGCAGCGTGGAATGGGCAGAACACATCAAAAGCCGGCATGTGCACAAGCCCGGCGACGTGGAGTCGAAGAATACATTTAATAATTTCGGCTTCAGTAATGCGCGCGGGCACCGCTCATGGTTCATTACGGAATATCGCCTGCGCCCCCCCGAAATGCTCAAGGTCCAGGTGAATTCCGCCCTGCCGGACGGATCCCTCCGCCGCTTTTACGCCGACCGGGCCATCCGCACGAACGGCAGCTGGACGTTTTTCAACGTCTCCGCTTATGCCCAAGCCGATTCCGCGGCGCCCCTTGTGCCCTCCTTCCAGACCAATATTCTGGCGATGCCGGAGTTGAACGAAACCCCCCGACAAATCCAGAGCGAAATCAAGATTAGCAGCTACCAGAACCTGCGGCGAAGCCGCAGCGCCGACATTCCGCTCTCCGACATCGCCGCCTATCTGCGCCTGCATCCGACATTATCCCACGCGGATGCCAGCTGGCTGTTCACGAAATATTACGGGAGGCTCGCAACGCCGTGGACCTGCCTGATTGTGGTGCTGATTGCCATTCCGTTTGGCGCGGCATCGGGACGGCGGAACCTTTTCCTCGGCGTGGCGGGCAGCCTCTTCATTTGCTTCGCGTATTTTGTGCTCCAGCAGATCAGCATCGCCTTTGGCTCCGGCGGCCACCTGACCCCGTGGCTGGCAGCCTGGCTGCCCAACCTGGTTTTTGGCGCGACGGGCCTGGTGCTGATGGCCCGCGTCCGTTGAGAGTTTTTAGTTTTGGAATTTGGAATTTGAGCTACAACTTCCTCCGGCGATGATTTTAATTTTTTATCCATCATGAGCGAGTCTCTGCCCACACTCCTAGCGCGTCACAAGCGCCTCCAGTCGCTCCACGACGTGAGCAATCTCATACATGCTCCCGTCGAATCCCAGGAAGCCTTGCAGTTGATTGTCCGCGAAGCTGTCCGCCTCATGAAGGCTTCCTCCGGCTCGGTGTCCCTGCTCAACCCCACCTCGGGGTTGCTGGAGATTTCAGCGTCGCAGAACCTGCCGGGCGCCGCCGCAAAAATGAAACTGCGTCTCGACGAGGGCGTCACCGGCTGGGTCGCGCGCCATGGCAAACCCGTGCGCGTGGGCGATGTCACCCAGGACCCCCGCTATGTGGCGGCCCGGCCCGGCGTGCGCTCGGAGCTGGCCGTGCCGCTGGAGGTGGACGGTCAAACGCGCGGCGTGCTAAACGTGGATTCCAGCCAGGCGGACGCTTTTAGCGCGGAGGACCAGGAGTTGCTGGAGCAGCTGGCCGTGCTGGCGGCCCGGGTGATCCTCAAAACCTGGCTCTATGAACAGTTGCGGCTCAAGGCTCATTTATTTGAATCGCTTGCCAGCGTGAGCCGCACCATCAACTCCACGCTCAGCTTGGACGAGGCGCTGCGCGCCATCACCCGTGAAACCGCCGGGCTCATGAATGCCCGGATGTGTTCGCTGATGATTTTGGACGACAGCCGGCAGTGGCTCGAGCTGCGCGCGCATGAGGGGGCGGGGCGGGCCTACTTGAAAAAACCCCGGCGGAATGTGGAGGAGAGCCTGCTCGGCGTGGTCGTGCGCCGTAAAAAACCGTTGCAGATCGCCAATGTCCAGACCTCCAGCCGGTACCAAAACGCAGAGATTGCGCGTCAAGAGGGGCTCGTCTCGCTGCTGAGCGTGCCGCTGCTGGCCACCGGCCGGCCCATTGGAACCCTCAATCTCTACACCGGGCGGCCCTACCATTTTTCCAACGAGGAGATCAGCATCCTGAGCGCCCTAGCCGAATTGTCCGCGACCGCCATCGAAAAAGCCCGGCTCTACGAACGCATCGTGGATGTGGAGGAACAGCTGCGGCAGAACGAGAAATTGTCCGCACTTGGCCTGCTCGCCGCCGAGGTCGCCCACGAAATCCGGAATCCGCTCACGGTGATGAAGCTCCTGTATCATTCCCTGGACCTGAAATTTTCCGAGGACGATCCGCGGGCCAAGGACACACGCATCATCGAAGCTAAGATCGAGCACTTGAACACGATTGTGGAACAGGTACTGGACTTCGCCCGCACCACGGAACCCCGGCTCGCCCCGGTCGACCTCAATGTGCTGGTGGAAGAATTGAGCCTGCTCGTCCGTCACAAATTCGCCAACCAAAACATCCGACTGATCCGCGATTGGCCCTCCGATTTGCCGCCGATTCTGGGCGATGCCCCCCAGCTGGAACAGGCTTTTTTAAACGTGATGCTCAACGCCGCCGATGCCATGGCTGAGGGCGGGACACTCACCCTCACCGCCCGCGCCCTCAGCGACTCCCGGCCGGGCACCCCTCCGGCCCGGCTTGAAATCGAATTCAAGGACACCGGCAAGGGGATGAGCGCGGATATTCAAAAACGCGCGTTCACCGCGGTGCTGAGCACCACCAAAACCAAGGGTACCGGTCTCGGCCTAGCCATTATCGGCCGCATCATCGAAACCCACCGCGGCACCGTCCACATCAAATCCAAACCCGGCCGCGGCACCCGCGTCATCATTACTCTGCCCACCGCCTGATTCCGGATCCTCCAGATAATGATCCCGAAAAAAAGCGTCTCGTATCAAGGAACGGACCTTGGGCGCCTCGCTCATGCTTCGCGGGGCGAGGGGGAGGGGCCTGCGCAAAAGCCTGGCCCGCCTCATTCGGCGGGTGAACGTTTTAATTTAAATCTTCAATCTGAAATTAAGATGGGGATGCAACGACGAGGCCGCGCTGGCTTCACTCCCTCTCTTCCATAAAATGGAGGAGAGGGCTGGGGAGAGGAGGCGGGTTGGTCCCGTCCTGAAATAGGTTGTCAGGTATGACGACTAGAGCAGATTAAATAAAACTATAGCCGTTTTGTCTTTAGTGTGGTAGGCTTTGGGGATGAAAAAAACCATTTCCTTGGATTTGCGGGAAAGGATTCTGGCCGCCTACGATGCTGACGAGGGCACGCGCGAAGCAGTGGCCCGCCGCTTCCGGGTTTCGTTGGGCATGGTCAAGAAACTACTCCAACAACGCCGCCGCCTCGGCGACATCCGGGCCCAGCACCACCGCTCTGGCTGCAAGCCTCGCATTGTCGCCAGCCATAAGCACCAGTTGCAGACGTTGCTAGATAAAAAGCCCGATTTGACCCTCAAGGAACTGCGTGCTGCCACCGGTCTGACCTGCACCTTGCCCGCCATCCACTATGTGCTGGTCCGGCTGGGGCTGACATATAAAAAAAGACGCTCCGGGCTAGTGAGCAGGATCGTCCCGACATCCAGCGGGCGCGGCGGGCCTGGCGGCGGCAGCAGGCCGGCTTTGATCCGGCGCGGCTGGTCTTCCTCGACGAATCGGGGGCAAAAACCAATATGACCCGCCGCTGTGGCCGGGCGCAACGCGGCGCGCGGGTTCACTCCAGTGCTCCCGCCGGCCGCTGGCAAACCACCACGATGCTGTCCTCTATCCGGCTGGATGGCTCCACGGCCTGCATGACGATCGAAGGGGCCACAGACACGGAAGTGTTCCAAAGCTATGTGCGGGAAGTGTTGTGTCCAACCCTGCATCCGGGCGACGTGGTCGTGATGGATAACCTCTCGCCCCACAAGCACGACCCCACTTTGAGTTTGATCAAACAGACCGGGGCATCGGTCCGGTTTCTGCCGGCCTATTCGCCGGACTTGAACCCGATTGAGAAAATGTGGAGCAAGGTGAAGCAGTCCTTGCGGAGCGCGGAGGCGCGCACCCGGGACGAACTTCAGACAGCCATCGCCGCCGCTCTGGAATGCGTCACTGCCAAAGACGCTATGAACTGGTTCGTCTCTTGTGGCTATAGTTTTATTTAATATGCTCTAGACCTTGGGAAAATTTAGCAATGTTCCCGGCAGCATGGCGTATCTCGAAGCTGTGCCGGACATTCCCGTCAGCGCCAAGTGCGCGCTGAACCTAGAGCAGATTAAATAAAACTATAGCCGTTTTGTCTTTAGTGTGGTAGGCTTTGGGGATGAAAAAAACCATTTCCTTGGATTTGCGGGAAAGGATTCTGGCCGCCTACGATGCTGACGAGGGCACG
>Ga0209499_1002911_pt1 | contig 10722 bp, 8 predicted proteins | sample C_130208_EF_Meta_FD_187306 | JGI IMG/M metagenome (GOLD analysis project Ga0209499, IMG submission 187306) | Freshwater microbial communities from Lake Croche, Canada to study carbon cycling - C_130208_EF_MetaG (SPAdes) (version 2) | ecosystem: Environmental > Aquatic > Freshwater > Lake | place...
GCGGCCAGACCGGCCAGCAACTGCTCATCGGCTGCTATCAGGCGCTCGAAAAGGAAATCGGCAAGGGTGGGGTGACAATGTATTCGCGCACCGAGATGCTCGACCTGGTGCTCGTCAACGGCCACGCCAAGGGCATCGTCGTGCGCGACCTGGCCACCGGCCAGATCAGCACCCACGCTGCCGACGCGGTGATTCTGGCCACCGGCGGCTACAGCAACGTGTTTTTCCTCTCGACGAACGCGATGGGTTGCAACGTCACGGCCGCCTGGCGCGCGACCAAGCGCGGCGCGCTCTTCGCCAACCCGTGCTTCACCCAAATCCACCCGACCTGCATCCCGGTCAGCGGTGACTATCAGTCGAAACTCACCCTGATGTCCGAGTCGCTTCGCAACGACGGCCGAATCTGGGTGCCTAAAACCCAGGAGATCGCCGCCAAGCTGCGCAACAAGCAGCTGAACCCGGCCGACGTACCCGAGGACCAACGCGACTATTTTCTGGAGCGCAAGTACCCATCGTTTGGCAACCTCTCACCGCGCGACATTTCCTCGCGCGCCGCCAAGGAAGCCTGCGACGACGGCCGCGGCATCGCGTCCACGGGCCTCGGCGTCTATCTGGATTTCCGCGACGCGACCAAGCGCCGCGGCGAGGCGACCATCCGCGCCAACTACGGCAACCTATTCCAGATGTATGAGAAAATCACCGGCGAGGACCCCTATCAGACACCGATGATGATCTATCCGGCCGTCCACTACACCATGGGCGGGCTGTGGGTCGACTACAACCTGATGTCCAACATCCCCGGCCTGCACGTGCTGGGCGAAGCCAACTTCTCCGACCACGGCGCCAACCGCCTCGGTGCCTCCGCCCTGATGCAGGGCCTGGCCGACGGCTACTTCGTCATCCCCACCACCATCGCCAACTATCTCGTCACCCAGAAACCTGGCACCGTCACCACCGACATGCCCGAGTTCAAACAAACCGAGGGCGAAGCCCGCGAGCGCGTGTCTAAGCTTTTTGCCATCAAGGGCAAGCGCACGGTGGACTCGTTCCACCGCGAACTCGGCATGACCATGTGGAACCACTGCGGTATGTCCCGCACCCACGAAGGCCTCACCGAAGCCCTGGAAAAAATCCCGCAAATCCGCGAGGAATTCTGGAACAACGTCCTCATCCCCGGCTCCGGCGAGGGCGTCAACATGGAACTCGAAAAGGCCGGCCGCGTCGCCGACTTCCTCGAATTCGGTGAAATGATGTGCTACGACGCCCGCGACCGCGAGGAGTCCTGCGGCGGCCATTTCCGCGCCGAGCACCAGTTCTTCGGCAACGACCCGGAAGTCTTGGCCGGCAGCACCCAGGCCGGCGAAGCCAAGCGCGACGATGACCATTTCTCGCATGTTTCCTGTTGGTCCTACCAGGGCCCCGGCCACGCCCCCGTGCTGCACAAGGAGCGCCTCGTCTACGAAAGCGTCCACGCCTCGATCCGCAGCTACGCGTGAGCGGGCGATGTGCTGGTTGGATTGAATCGAAACGCGGAGGTCGCAGAGCGAATCGCGGAGCATTTTTCAGGTTGGCGGTCGCTGGTCCGAGCCGATCCGTCAGGTGGTTTCCAACTCAGCGCTCCCCCCGCGACCTGCGCTGCTCCGCGTTTCGCTCAAGTCCACCCGATTTGCCCCTTGAACAACCCTGCCATCGCGGGTTTCCCTGTGCCCGCCATGAACGACCGCAAGACTCTCGACCAACGCCAGCAGATGACCGACCTGGAACGCCTCCGGCATTCCAGCGCCCACGTCATGGCCACCGCCATCCTGCGCCTCTGGCCCGACGCCCAGTTCGCCTACGGCCCGCCCATCGATACCGGCTTCTACTACGACTTCCAGATGGCCCACCGGATCACTCCGGACGACTTCGAGAAAATCGAGGCCGAGATGAGGAAAATCGCCAAGGAAAACCAGAAGTTTGAATACCAGGCGATTTCGCGCGACGACGCCAAGGCGATGGCGCAAAGCGGCCGGCTCGGCGGGCTCAGCGAGCGGCCCGGCAATCCGTCGCGCTACAAGCTCGACCTCATCGACAAGATCCCGGAAGGCGAGGAGATCTCGTGTTTCAAGAACGGCGAGTTCATCGACCTGTGCGCCGGCCCGCACGTCGGCTACACGTCCAAGTGCAAGAACATCAAGCTCATGTCGGTGTCGTCGTCGTTCTATCTGGGAGATGAGTCGAAGGGCCAGCTCCAGCGGCTCTACGGCACGGCGTTTGAGAGCAAGGAGCTGCTAGAACAACACCTCGCCCGGCTCGATGAGGCCAAGAAGCGCGACCACCGCCGGCTCGGCCGCGAGCTCGGGTTGTTCCACATCGACGAGATGGTTGGCCAGGGGCTGGTGCTGTGGAAACCCAAGGGCGCGCTGGTGCGCCGCGCGCTTCAGGATTTCATCACCGAGGAGCTCGACAAGCAGGGCTACTCGCAGGTGTTCACCCCGCACATCGGCAAGCTCGACCTCTACCGGACGTCCGGCCATTTCCCATACTATCAGGAAAGCCAGTTCCCCGCCATCGCCGAGCGCGACGTGCTGGAAAAACTGGCCGACGAGGACGCGACGTGCGCCACGCTGATCAACGGCCTGGCCGACGGCAGCTACGACGGCTACCTGCTCAAGCCGATGAACTGCCCGCACCACATCAAGATTTTTGCGAGCGACCCGCATTCCTACCGCGACCTGCCGGTCCGGCTGGCCGAGTTCGGCACCGTCTATCGCTGGGAACAATCCGGCGAGCTCGGCGGCATGACCCGGGTGCGCGGGTTCACCCAGGACGACGCCCACTTGTTCTGCACGCCCGACCAGGTGGCCGCCGAGGTCACCGGCTGCCTGGACCTGGTCAAAAAAGTCCTCTCCACGCTGGGCATGAACGACTACCGCGTGCGCCTGTCGCTGCGCGATCCGGCCAGCGACAAATACGTCGGCTCCTCGGAAAATTGGGACAAGGCGGAAGCCGCGCTGCGCGAGGCGGTCCAAACCCTCGGCGTCGAATACACCGAGGAAATCGGCGAGGCCGCCTTCTACGGCCCGAAAATCGACTTCGTGGTCAAGGATGTCATCGGCCGCGACTGGCAGCTGGGCACCGTCCAGGTGGACTACAACCTGCCCGTTCGATTCGGCCTCAGCTACGTCGGCGCGGACAACCAGCCGCACGTCCCGGTGATGATTCACCGCGCGCCCTTCGGCTCGATGGAGCGCTTCACCGGCCTGCTCATCGAGCACTTTGAGGGCAAATTCCCGACTTGGCTCGCCCCGGAACAAGTGCGCGTCCTGCCGATCTCTGAAAAAACCCTCGACGTCGCCGAGGCCGCCGCCACCAAACTCGCCGACGCCGGCGTGCGCGTCACCATGGACCGAACCTCCGACAAGATCGGCGCCAAAATCCGCCTCGCGCGCCTCGACCGCGTCCCCTACATGCTCGTCATCGGCGCCCGCGAGGCCGAGGAAGGCACCGTCGCAGTGCGCCACCGCGACAAGGACGATCTCGGCGCCATCCCGCTGGACGAGTTCATCTCCAACATCAAAGCGGAAATCAAGAGCCGCAGCCTATGACCGCCGCCGCTCCGAGCGGACGCGGTAAAGACGCTCGGTGAAGCCGCCCTGCGCGGTGAACGCCGCGGCCTGCGCCTCGAGCTGGCGGTCCAGCAGCGCGCACGCCACGCCGATCAACACCAGCGCCGCGTTCGCGGCAAGCTCGGGGTAGATGGACGGGATGGACGGGATGGACGGGATGGACGGGATGGACGGGATGGACCTCAGATTCTCCGTCTGCGGTCCATTGGGTCCACGCTGTCCATTGCGTCCATGGAGCTCCATCACCCACGCCGCCACCTCGTCGGCGGTGGCGCAACGCCGGGCCACCAACTCCGCCCGCCGCGCATCGCCCTCGGGCCATTGCCCCAACCCCCGCTGGCGGAGGTAGTCCTCATAGTCCAGCCGCAGTTCCTCGAGACTGGCGCGGGCCACATGGGTGAGTTTAAGTTCGGTCTTTTTCGAGGTGCCACTGGCCTTGCTGCCCTCCGCGATGTTCTGCACGCCACTGCGAGCGGCCTGCACCATCTGGTCGTGGGTGCGGCTGCGCTTGCTGATATAACGGTCGCAAAACCGCACCGTCACGTCGTAGCACAACTGCGCGATCTGAAAACTCTTGAGCTTCCGGTAACCGCCATGCTTCGGGATCAGTGGTTCGGGGTCCATCGGGGGGGAGGATTGCGTGAGCATGGACCCTTTGGGCGCCCACCGCCAGCACAAACCGCATGGACACGGACCTTATGGACTGAATGGACCTTATGGACTGAATCATCAACTTTTGCCGTCCATCCCGTCCATCCCGTCCATCCCGTCCATCCCGTCCATCCCGTCCATCCCGTCCATCCCGTCCATCCCGTCCACCCCGTCCATCCTGCCGCCCACCATGTGACAACTTTGTCACACAAAACCCGTTCCCCGGGCGCAGTAACCCGCCACTTATTTGCCTTGTCACTACCCTTGGCGCGCCTTCATAAGTCAAATCCACATGCGCACTCCCATACTCCTGCTCGCCCTGCTCGGCTGCACCACCCTCCAGTCACACGCCCAGGCCACCGGCCTGCTCGTCGGCCAAACCTACACCGGGGACACCACCTACGACAAAATCTGGTCGTTGGCCCAACTCTACAAGGACGATTCCAACCCGATCCTCCAGGAATTCTCGCTGCAAGGCCGCCTGCAAGTCCAATACGCCGAGGGCAACACCCTCAACGGCCACTATGACATGTCGGATTATAAGAAAACCCACAATGAATCCGTCTGGGGCGACCAGTTCGAAGCGCGCCGCGCCTATTTCGGTGCCAAGACCCGCTGGTTCCAAAACTGGAAACTCGAAGGCCAGATCGACGTGGACACCGACGGTCTGAATGGCCCAGGGGGCAGCGGCACCCTTTACAAGGACATCTACGACCTGTACCTCACCTACGCCCCGAATGACGCGCTCAACGCGTCCATCGGCAAACGCGAGTTCAAGTTCTCGCGCGAGCAGGAAATCTCCTCCACCGAGATTGTCACCTTCGAGCGCAGCATGCTCACCAACGCGATCCATCCCGGCAACCTCACCGGTGCCTGGGTCGCGGGCAAAGGCATCCAGGAACACTGGCTCTATGAGGCCAGCGTTTATGGCAATGACCAGGTCCGCGAATTCTCCACTTTTCAAGGTGGTACCATCTTCTTCGGCAAGATCGGCTATGATTACTCGGCGCAATCCTCCCTCGACTCGGCAATCGCCACCTTCCGCTACATGCACGACACGGCACCCGGCTACCAGTCGTCCTACTCGGATGCCAACTACTCGCCCACCGCCACGCCGCTCTTCACCGACTGCTTTGCGCTGACCAACGACATCATCCAGGGCCGCTTCCAACTCACCACCGATGTCCTCTATGGCCTCGGTTATCATGGCAACGCCGACGTGGTCGGCACAAACGTGCATAAGGACCAGCCCGACGTGTTTGGAATCAACCTGATCCCCTCCTACTTCATTGCCGATGGCCTGCAACTCGTCGGCCGCGTGCAGTATGCCAGCAGCGCCGGGCGCGACGGCTTGAGTCTTCCCAGCCGCTACGAATCCTCGGCCCCGACCACGGATAAAAAAGGTAACACCTACACCTCGCTTTACGCGGGACTCAACTACTACCTGTATGGCAACAAGCTCAAGATCATGAACGGCATCGAGTTCTCCAATCTGGGCGGAGGCAGCTACGCCGGTTACACGTTCCTGAGCGGCCTGCGCATGTCTTTCTAATCACCCACCCACCAACCACACCAAAACTAACATGAAAATCATCAGCACCTTATTCACCGCCGCGGCCATGCTCAGCCTGGCCAGCGCCCAAACCCTCAGCCTCAAGGGCAGTGACACCCTCGGTGCCAAGCTCGTCCCGCAGCTTGCCGAAGGCTTCAAAGCCGCCGGCAACAAGAACGTCAAGTTCGAGATCGCCGCGGAAGGCTCCACCACCGCCTTCCCCGCCCTGGCCAACGGCACCGCCCAGATCGGCATGTCGTCGCGCAAGGTCAAGGATGAGGAACGCACGTTCTGCCGCACCAAGGGCGTCTATCTGAAAGAACACCCGATCTGTCACGACATGATCTGCGTGATCGTCAACAAGAACTCGCCGCTCACCAAACTCACCAAGGCCCAGGTTGCCAAGATCTTCACGGGCCAAATCAAGGATTGGTCGGAAATCGGCGGCGCCCCCGGACCGATCTCGATCTACACCCGCAACACGTCGTCGGGCACCTACAAGGACTGGCAGAAACTCGCCATGGGCGGTCGCGACTATCCCTCCAGCTCGCTCAAAATGGCCGGCAACGAACAAATCGCCCAGGAAGTCGCCAAAAACAAGGGCGGCATCGGCTATGTCGGCCTGGCATACGCCAAGACCGCCGGCACCAAGACGCTGACCATCGAGGATGTGGAACCGGTGGCCAAGAACGCCAAGTCATACGCCTACGCCCGCCTGTGCTATCTTTATGCCCCGGACAAACCCACCGCAGAAGCCTCCGCCTTCTTGAGCTATGTTGAATCTTCAGCCGCCCAGGAAATCGTGCGCCGCGTCGGGTTCATCCCGGTGAAGGATTTGTAATTTCCAATCTTGTTTTTTGCATTCGGTTGTTAAAGTCAACGGGCATCGCGAGTCAATCAGCGGTGCCCGTTTCGTTGAGGATCCCCCGTTGCCAGTCCCGCATGTCGAAGAACGCACCACCGCTCCATCGCTTCAGCAAAAACGGCTTCTCGCTGGAGAAGGCCATCCAATTCTTCTTCGCCTCGAATGCCGGACTGACCATCGTCATCCTGGTGCTCATCATCGTCTTCCTGCTCAAGGAGGGACTCGGGTTTTTCCCCGGCTACCGCCGCGAACTCGAGGTCTATCGGATTGCCGGCCTCGAGTTTGTCGATCTCTCACGCAAGAACCTCACCGCTCACGAACAACTCGGCAGCGTGCTCAACCGCGCCTACTTCGCCGAAATCAACGGCCAGTGCGCCCGTGAATTGAAGCGCTCCCAGGAAGCGGCGGCCGTGTTCAACGCGTTCTCCGATCAGACGTCCGCCACCCGCGAGCTCATCATCAACAATCTAGACGCTGGCATCGGGCCCAAGTCCGAAATGCTCGCCACCCTGCGCGAAAACCACGCGCTCAACACCCGCAAGGCCCTCGCCAAGCTCCCCGCCACGCCCCATCTAACACCCTCGGAGCGCCAGGCGCTCGTCGAGTCGATGCGCAGCCGCGACGTCACCCTCAAGGACGCGCCGCCGCTGGTCACTGCGCTCGCGCAACAATACGCCGCCGCCCAACAGCAGCAGGCCCAACCGCTCACCGAACTGCGCGCCACCATCGACGCCTTCGAAGCTGCCGGCACCGACCTCTCCGCGTTGGTTTCGGAAATGACCGAAGCCGTCACCGCCACCAAGGAGGCGCTGCAAAGCGCCGACATCCTGGAAAAGGACCGTAAAACCCTGCTGGCTGCCGCCGCCCATGCCAAAGACCCGGCGCAACGCGACCAGCTCATGGCGGATGCCCAAACCTCGCTGGCCCAAACCATCGATGTGGCCGGCCCGATGGAGGCCCTGATGGCGCGCAAGCCCACCTGCCTCGCCAGCCACTCGGCTCTGCGCCAAGCCAGCGCCACCATCCTCGCGCAACTCCCCGCGTCCCTGTCCCAGCCCGCTGCGCAGCGCCTGCTGGGAGCGGCCCGCAGCGCCACGCCCGCCTTTCTCACCGGCGTGGAGCAAACCCTGCCGCAAATCAGCTGCTGGCGCCACGACACGCCGGTGCCGCTCACCGATGCCATGACCTCCTTCTTCACCGGCAAGGACTGGGTCACCGGCGGCGAATGGCAGGACTTCTATGGCATCCTGCCTTTGCTGATCGGCTCGCTGATGATTTCGCTCGTGGCCCTCGGCCTCGCCATCCCCGCGGGCGTCGGTGCCGCCATTTATATCAACCAATTCTCCACGCCCATCGAACAAACCGTCATCAAGCCGGTCATCGAGTTCATCCAGGCCATCCCCTCGGTGGTGCTGGGTTTCATCGGCATCCTGGTGTTTGGCACCGTCCTGCGCGATCTCTCCCAGCTCGACGCGCTGGCCTGGGTTCCGGGCTTCCCCATCGAAGAGCGGCTCAACATCTTCACCGCCGGTTGTCTGTTAGCCCTGATGAGCATCCCCACCATCTTCACCCTGGCCGAGGACGCCTTGAACAACGTCCCCGCCGCCTATGCCGAGGCCTCCGACGCCCTGGGCGCGTCGCGCATCCAGACCTCGTTCCGCGTCGTCATTCCCGCCGCCTTCTCCGGCATCCTCGCCGCTGTCCTGTTAGGCCTAGGGCGCGTCATCGGCGAAACCATGGTGGTCCTGCTCGTGGCGGGCAACCGGATCAAAATCCCGGATTTTTCCAGCGGCATCGGCGCGTTCCTGCAGCCGTCGCACACGCTCACGGGCATCATCGCCCAGGAGCTCGGCGAGGTCCCGATGGGCAGCGTCCACTACCGCGCGCTGTTCGTGGTGGGCATTCTGCTCTTCGCCATCGTGCTGGCCATCAATGCCACCGCCCACAAGTTTGTGAGCCGCAGCCAGCACTAACATTCTCCGCCCTCCCATGCACCATCCCGAATCGCTGATCCGCAAGGGCCTTCCCAAAGGCCACTTCAAGGACCTCGTCGTGCGCCTGGTACTCGGGGGAGCCACCTATGGCATCGTGCTCATCGCCGCCCTGTTGTTTGCCAAAATCATCGTCGATGGCGCACCCGTGCTTTTCACTGCCAAAGCGCCCTACGTCGATCTGGGGTTTCTGCTCGATAAAAACGAGACCCTGCACGTCTTCGATGATGCCAAGGGCGAGCGCCACCAACTGCCCGCCTCGAAATACAGCCCATATGTCAAGCAGCATGAGGGCGCGCCAATCTACAACGAACAAACCTTCTCGTACTCCGGCGGCGGCATTGCAGGGCCCATCGCAGGCACCGCGCTGCTCACCATCGGCTCGATGATCCTCGCCTTGTTCTTCGGCATCAGCGCCGCGATTTATCTGGCGGAATACGCCCGGCAAAGCCCGTTCATCCACGCGGTGCGCCTGGCGATTCTTAATCTGGCGGGGATTCCCTCGATTGTTTTCGGGTTGTTCGGCTTCGCGGTGTTCGTGCTGGCCGTGCCGGTGATCACCAGCACCCCGGCAGACCGCTCGCTGCTGATCGTGCCGCTGTTTTTCGGCGATGCGGCGCTCAGCTTCCAGGGCTGGAATTCCTCGCTGATGGCCGGCTGCGCCACCCTGGCGTGCATGATCCTGCCGGTGATCATCACCGCGGCGGAGGAATCCCTGCGCGCCGTCCCCCAGGGCTTCCGCGACGCCTCGCTGGCCATGGGCGCCACCCGCTGGCAAACCATCCGCACCTGCGTGCTGCCCTTCTCGTTGCCCGGAATTCTAACCTCCTCGCTGCTGGCCATCACCCGCGTCGCCGGCGAGACCGCCCCGATCATGTTCACCGCCGCCGTCGCCGCCAAGGACGACCTGCCGTGGCAATCCCTCGCCAATCCCTTCGATCTGCTATCCTCGCAGGTGCAGGCCCTGCCCTATCACATCTATACCCTCGCCGCACGCATCCCTGCCTCCGAATACACCCAGCGCGCCCAATACGGCTCGGTCTTCGTGTTCCTCATCCTCGTCGCATCCCTGTCCTTCGGCGCGATGCTGCTGCGCGCCAAACTCCGCGCCAAACTCAAATGGTGACCGATCTAACATCCCCGGCCGCGCCGCCGTCCACTGCCATCCGGATTCAGGGCCTGAGCTTCGCGTATCACGCCAAGCCCGCGCTGCATGACGTCACCCTGGATCTCAACGCCCACCAGGTCACCGCCTTCATCGGTCCCTCGGGGTGCGGCAAGTCCACCTTGCTGCGCTGCATCAACCGCATCAACGACCGCATCCCGGGGGCGCGCATCACCGCCGGCTCAGTCCACATCCACGGCATCGACATCAACCGCCCCGACATCGACCTCCAGGAACTGCGCCGCCGCGTCGGCATGGTCTTTCAAAAATACAACCCGTTCCCCAAGTCGGTTTTTGAGAACGTCGTTTTCAGTTTGCGCCTCAGCGGGATGCACAAGCGCAGCGAACTCGAGGACGCCGCCGAGGGTGCGTTGCGCTCGGTGGCGTTGTGGGATGAAGTCAAGGACCGCCTGCATGCCAGCGCGCTGGGACTCTCCGGCGGGCAGCAACAACGGCTGTGCATTGCGCGCGCCATCGCCAGCCAGCCGGACATCCTGCTCATGGACGAACCGTGTGCCGCCCTGGACCCGATCGCCACCCTCAAGATCGAGGAACTCCTCCACCAGCTCAAAGAGCAATACACCATTGTCATCGTCACCCACAACATGGCACAGGCCACCCGTTGCGCCGATCAGACCGCCTTCATGTATCTCGGCCAACTCATCGAAGCCGGCCCGACGCTGCGCATCTTCGAAAACCCGCAGCACCCGCAAACTTTGGCCTATGTCACCGGCAGTTTTGGGTGACCCTTAGGCATTCGTCCCATAAATCACATCAGTCTTATAAGTCCCATTCTTCGTCTACCGTGTCCCCGCCATCCTCACCACTGCCACCAGCCATTGACGTGCGCGAGCTGCATTTCAGCTACGGCCACACCTGTGCCCTGGAGG
>Ga0209499_1002916_pt1 | contig 10710 bp, 9 predicted proteins | sample C_130208_EF_Meta_FD_187306 | JGI IMG/M metagenome (GOLD analysis project Ga0209499, IMG submission 187306) | Freshwater microbial communities from Lake Croche, Canada to study carbon cycling - C_130208_EF_MetaG (SPAdes) (version 2) | ecosystem: Environmental > Aquatic > Freshwater > Lake | place...
ATGGACGACACGGGCCTTTGGACTGAGATCGACCTTGCGCCTCATGGGGCCAACATAGGCAAGATCGCTTCTACGGCGCCGGTCTGGCCCATAATAGTCATCGGTCCGAACAAAGGACCGGGGCTTATAAATCACCTGATTAAGCCGCGTCAGGACCGCATTGGCCGTCACGGGCTTGACTACCAACTCGGTCACCCCAGCATCGCGCGCTTCTAGAACCCGGACGCGGTCCGCATAGCCGGTCACCATAATGATCGGCAGTTGATTGTTCAGCGCGCCGCGACCGTGGCGAATCTTGCGGGTAAATTCCAAGCCATCGATTGGGCTCATCAGATAATCAACAATGGCAATATCGGCGGGCCACTCGCGCAAAATGGCGAGGCCGATCTCGCCGTCCTTGGCGTGCCGGACATCCTTGATGCCGACACCTTCCAAGACGGCGGCCATGATTGAGCGCATATTGGCATTGTCGTCGATCAACAATACGCGGAGCGCGCTGAGTTTGGCACTCATGTGATAACTGGCTCCAGAGACCTATTTGACCGCTTCAAGCGAGGCAAAGGCGATTTGGCCTAAGCTGTTGCAGGTCGGTCAAAGCATCCATTTGATACGCGTTGCTTTGTTACACTTCGTCTAAAGTAAGAAGCAACTGTAACGATCAAAATTTTACAACCTATCGAGCAGGTTCTTGTCGAATATCGTGTTATTTTTTCGGATTTAGGGCCTGCCAACGCACCAAGGCCTGCTCAGGACCGGCATAGGCCTCCTGATCAATCGGGTTCCAATAGCGCAGAGCCTCTAAGGGGATCTTTTGCCCGGTCACCGCGCAAAGAACAAAGGCACCGGGCTTCATAACCACGAACTCGCCATCCCCATAATGGAGTACGGCGGGCTCTCCAGCCTTTGAAATCTTGTCTCTGTCGAACGCGTTCATGTCAGCCTTTTACCCCCTAAGGACTGTCAGGTCTAGAACAGGCTGCCTTGTGAGCCCTCGGCGGTCTTTTTGGGTGGGACCTTCGGAGGTTTTGCCGTTGGGGGTGGCGCGGCGGCGTCGCTGATCAGGGCTTGGCGGCTATCGTGGGCAAAGACCAAACGCACGGCTTCACCTTCCGCCAATTCCGCGCCGCTTCTGGCAAGGCTGCCATCGGCATGGTGCACGCGGGCAAAGCCCAGTTCCAAGGGCCGGTTCGGGTCGAGCGAAAGCCGCAGCTTGTCGAGCCCAGACAGCCGCTCGGTTGCCGCCGACAGTCTGCGTTCCACCGCGCCGGTCATCCGTGCGGCAAGATCGGGCAATCTGGCCCGTCGTTCGGCCTGATCGGCTGCGCGGCGGGTGGCGAGGCCCAAGCGGTTGGCAAGGTCGCTTAGACGTTCGGCCTTCAAGCGGCGAGGGCGGTCTAGCAGGCTCGGCGTCAGGCGCGCGGCAAAGCGCATCAGATCGCGGTCATGCAGGCTGATATTGCGCTCAAGCGCGGCATTGAGCCGTCCGGCCGAAAGGTCAAATCTCTGGCTGGCCACCGATAGCAGGTCGGCTGGACGGGGCAGGCCACGGCTGGTGGCCGAAAGGCGCACGCGGCGATCTTCGAGCAGACGCCCGCCCGCCCGCATCAGCCGTCGGTCCAGATCCATCACGGCGGCTTTCAGCTCAGCCAAGACCGGGCTGGCCATTTCGGCGGCGGCCGTCGGAGTCGGGGCGCGGCGGTCCGAGACAAAATCAATCAGGGTGGTGTCGGTCTCGTGCCCGACGGCAGAGATAACTGGGATCGTGCTGGCCGCCACCGCGCGGGCCAAGGCCTCGTCATTGAAGGCCCAGAGGTCTTCGACCGAGCCGCCGCCCCGGGCCACGATCAGGACATCTGGACGCGGGACCTTGGTATCTGGGCCCAAGCCGTTGAAACCGGCAATGGCTGCGGCCACCTGCTGGGCTGCCTGATCGCCTTGGACCACCACGGGCCAGACCAGAACATGACAGGGCCAGCGTTCGCGGATGCGGTGGAGGATGTCACGGATCACCGCCCCGGTTGGGCTGGTAATGACACCAATGACCGTTGGCATCTGTGGGATTGGCTGCTTCTTGGCCGGATCGAACAGGCCCTCGGTCTGGAGTTTGGCCCTCAACCGCTCGAGTTGCGCCAGCAAGGCCCCAATACCTGCGGGCTCGAGACTGTCGATGACGATCTGATATTTCGACGAGGCTGGGAAGGTCGTGATCTTACCGGTGGCGATGACCTCCAGCCCCTGCTCAGGCTGACAGGCAAGGCCGCGCACGACACCCTTCCAGATCACCCCGTCAATGGCCGCCTTATCATCCTTGAGGGTCAGATAGACGTGGCCGGAACTGTGCCGCGTGACCTTTGACACCTCGCCGCGCAGCCGCACATGGCCATAGGCATCCTCCAAGGTCCGCTTCAGGGAGAAGGCGAGCTCGGAGACCGAAAAGGCCGCAGCATTGGAGGATGAGTCCGTCATGGGCCGACTATAGAGGCCAAGCCAAGCCTAGGGCAAAGGGTTCCACACCGTTACGGCCATCAGCCCGACTTGACGCCCGCCGTCCTGCGCGCCAAAGGCTGGGCTATGAATATTCTCCTTGTCGGATCGGGCGGCCGCGAACACGCCCTAGCTTGGAAGATCGCCGCCTCGCCGCTGGTGGGGCGTCTGGTGACGGCACCGGGAAATCCGGGCATTGCAGCCCTTTGTGAAACCCGGCCCATCAAGGTGACGGATGTCGAGGCCTTGGTGGCTTTGGCCCAAGAGATCGCGGCGGATCTGGTCGTGGTGGGTCCCGAATCGGCGCTCGAGCGCGGTCTGGCGGACCGGTTGGCGGTGCTGGGCATTCCCTGCTTTGGTCCAACCCAAGCGGCCGCGCAGTTGGAGACCTCAAAGGCCTTCACCAAGGACTTTACCGCTCGTCACAATATCCCCACCGCCGCCTATGGCGTGTTTGACGCTGCGGACCCGGCCAAGGCGTTTCTTGACGGCTTTAGCGCCCCTTATGTGATCAAGGCCGATGGTCTGGCCGCCGGTAAGGGCGTGGTCATTGCCGAGACCCGCCCTGAGGCTGAGGCGGCGATTGACGATATGCTGGGCGGATGGTTCGGTCAGGCCGGGGCTCGGGTCGTGATCGAAGAGTTCATGACCGGCGAAGAGGCCTCGCTCTTTGCCCTCAGCGATGGTCGCACGGCCATGCTGTTTGGCGTAGCGCAGGACCATAAGCGCGCCTTTGATGGCGATAGGGGGCCCAATACCGGCGGTATGGGCACCTATTCTCCTACCCCAATCTTGACCCCAGCCCTGATGGCCGAGGCCGAGCAAAAGATGATCGCTCCAACCGTTGCCGGTATGGCTGCAGAGGGGCATCCCTATCGCGGCGTGCTCTATGCCGGTCTGATGCTGACGCCGACAGGGCCAAAGCTGGTCGAATATAATGCCCGCTTCGGGGACCCCGAATGTCAGGTCCTGATGCTACGCCTGAAGAGCGATCTGGTGCCCTATCTGCTGGCCGTCGCTACGGGCACTTTGGCTCAGCTTCCCGCGCCGCAGTGGCATGATGAGGCGGCGATCTGCGTGGTTTTGGCCGCGCCGGGCTATCCGGATGCGCCGCTCACTGGCTCTGTGATCACGGGGCTTGAGCAGGATTTCGGACCCGACGTGACGATTTTTCACGCGGGGACTGACCGCTCCGCCGATGGCAGCCTTCGCGCCGCAGGGGGCAGGGTGGTCAATGTCTGCGCGCGCGGCGTGGACCTGACCGAAGCGCGGGCCAAGGCCTATGAGGCCGTTGCCAAGATCGACTGGCCCGAAGGCTTCCACCGCACCGATATTGGCTGGCGCGCCCTCTAGTTCCTCGCAATTGCCACCCTTGGGGGCCTTGTCTCGCAAGGCTCCATCGTTAAACTCCAGCCAAGCAAGTGTTTGGGAGAAACCACATGGCCGCCGTAGAAGCCCCTCAAGACGCCTTTTCCGGCACCAAGGATGTAGACGAGCGCCACAGGATTGATGAGGCCGCTCTGGCCAACTGGATGCAGGCCAATGTCGAGGACTATGCCGGTCCGATGGAGGTGCGTCAGTTCAAGGGCGGTCAATCCAACCCGACCTATCAGCTGATCACGCCCAACCAGCGTTATGTTTTGCGCCGCAAGCCCCCCGGCAAGCTCTTGCCGTCGGCCCATGCGGTGGACCGTGAGTTCAAGGTCATTTCAGGCCTGAACAAGACCAACTTCCCCGTCGCCAAGGCCTATGCGCTCTGCACCGACGAAAGCGTTCTGGGCACCATGTTCTATGTCATGGGCATGGTTGAGGGCCGCATCCTCTGGGACGGTCGCCTCGAAGACAGCACGCCAAAGGATCGGGGCGAGATCTATCGCGCTGAGATCGACACGCTGGCGGCCCTGCACAATACCGACTATGCCGCCATCGGCTTGGCTGACTATGGCCGCCCGGGGAACTATTTCTCGCGCCAGATCGACCGTTGGAGCAAGCAGTATCGGGCCTCTGAAACCCAGGTCATCCCCTCGATGAATAGTCTGATGGACTTCCTGCCGCAGAGCGCGCCGGAGGATGACATGACCTCCATCGTCCATGGCGACTATCGTCTGGATAATATGATCCTGCACCCAACCGAGAACCGGGTTCTGGCTGTGCTCGATTGGGAGCTTTCGACCCTGGGCAATCCCTTGGCCGACTTCACCTATTTCCTGATGCAGTGGGTGATGCCGTCTGATCAGCGCGGCGGACTGGCCGGTATGGACTTGAAGGCGGCGGGCATTCCCTCGATCGAAGAGGCGGTGGAACGCTATTGCGGCCTGACCAACCGTTCGAGCCTGCCCAATCTGGATTGGTTCTTCGCGTACAACCTGTTTCGGCTTGGCGGCATCTGTCAGGGTATTGCAGGACGCGTGCGCGATGGCACTGCCTCATCGCCCTATGCCATCGCGATGGGCGAGCGGGTTCCCATTCTGGGCGATACGGCTTGGGCCTTTGCGAAAAAGGCCGGGGCCTAAAGTCCCCCTCACCCAACCCTCTCCCCCAAGGGGGCGAGGGCTTCTTCTTACTGAGCCCTCTCCCTGTGGGAGAGGGTTGGGTGAGGGCCTTTTTTAGAGTTGGGCGAGCATATAGTCGGCGGAGGAGACCTTGAAGTCGCCGCCTTCTTCGACATTCAGCTTCTCGACGACGCCGTCCTTGGCGACGAAGGAATAGCGCTGCGAGCGCAGGCCCATGCCGAACTTGGAGCCGTCCATTTCAAGACCCAAGGCCTTGGTGAAGTCGCCATTGCCGTCGGCCAGCATCAGCACTTCGTCGGTGATGCCCTGATCCTTGGCCCAAGCCTTCATCACGAACATGTCGTTGACCGACACGCAGGCGATGGTGTCGACGCCCTTGGCCTTCAGGTCTGCGGCGTGCTCCTTAAAGCCAGGCAGGTGCTTGGCCGAGCAGGTCGGAGTGAAGGCGCCGGGGACGGCAAAGAGCGCAACGCGCTTGCCGCCGAACAACTGGTCGGTGGTGACCGGGGCAGGGCCCTCAGCGGTCATGGTCATGAAGGTTGCCTTAGGCAGGCTGTCGCCGATCTTGATGGCCATGGGGCCCTCCTGATTGTGTGAGGCACGCGAAATGGCGTGCATGCCTTCGACATAAGGCCGCAAAGACCGTTCGCCAAGCCTCACGCGCGCGATCTCGCACAGTTGTCATTGAAGATTGATGTTCAAGGCTTGAAACCCGCGCCCAGTCGGCCGATCATCTCCTTATGTTTGACCGAAACAAAGAATGGCGTGAGGCCGGTGAACGGACCTTTCTGGCTGGACGGGTGCTGATCTCCATGCCGGGGATTGAGGATCCGCGCTTTGAGCGGTCCATTATCTACCTGTGCGTCCACACTCCCGATCAAGCCATGGGTGTCACCTTGAACCGGCCGGTCGAAGAGGTGACCTTGGCCGATGTGCTCAAGACGCTCGAAATTCCCTTGATCAGCGACGCCGGTCCGGCCCCTGTGCTGATCGGTGGGCCGGTTGAGCGCGAACGCGGCTTTGTCCTGCACACCGACGACTATCTCAGTGATACCGGCACCTTGCCCGTGGCCAACGGCGTCGCCATGACCGCCACCCGCGAGGTTCTGCAGGCCATAGGCGGCGACAGCGGCCCTCGGCGATCGATCCTAGCCCTGGGCTATGCGGGTTGGGGGCCGGGGCAGTTGGAACAGGAACTGCGTGATAATGTCTGGCTGACCTGCGAGGCGGACGAGGACCTGCTGTTTGATCCCAACCCCAATGACAAATGGTCTAAGGCTCTGGCCAAGATCGGCGTTCATGCCAGCAGCCTGTCAGGACAGACCGGACGCGCCTAGTTTCGCGGCCCCCTATTCGCGACGAAGCAGCTTTTCGGTTAAGAGCGTGCCAATCCACTGCGAGCGGAAATCGGCCTTGATCGCGACGGGATCGTAGGCATCGCTCATGACCCAGTCGATGAAGCTTTGGCCAATCGGCTCGCCCTCAGCCAGATAGCGCTCAAACACATAGTCAAGCACGCCGGTCTTGCCCTGTTTGACGTGCAGATAGCGCAGGGACAGCTCCTTCATCGCCTCGCGGATCGGCAGGCCGAGGTGGAAGTGGGCATAGAAGACACTCATGATCCCGGCCCGGTCCGCGCCGGACTTACAGTGCATCAGGGCTGGATATTCGATGGAGGCAAAGAGGTCGCGCGCGCCCAAAACCCGCTCGCGTGATGGCACCTCGCGCGAGGTGATGGTGAAATCGACCATCGTCAGGCCTAGACGCTCGCAGGCATCCTTTTCCAGCGCATAGAAGCTGCCATCAAAGCCGCCGCGCAGATTGATAATGGTCCGCACGCCCTGTTTCTTCCACCAGGCCAGTTGGAACGGCCAAGGCTGGTTGGTGCGCACCAGTTCTGGTGTGATCCAATGGGCGTTCTGGAAGCCCACGCGCAAGAAGGCGTGGTCATTGACCAGATAGTCCAGATAGGCTCGGCGGCGCCCAGCGGGGGTGGTGAGATCGAAGCCTGACAAGATCACGGTTCCTGTTTAAGGCCTCTGGTTATGACCTTATGCGGTGAAAAGGAAGCCTGTCGTGCTTGACTTGCGCGCAATCACGGTCAACCCATCGCCTATGGATGAGTTTTCGCCCACCTCTGAACCGTCGATTACCGACCGCGCCTTGGCCAGTCGGGTTCTGCGCACCTATCTGGCCCCGCGCTGGAAGGGGCTGAGCCTCTCGGTCCTCTGCGCGGCCGTGGTCGCGGGCCTAAGCGCTTGGCTGATCCAGATTCTCGATCCAGCGATCAATCAGTTGATGGTCGATCACAAGCCCGGCGCCTTGCTGGCCATACCCGTGACCATCGCCGTTCTGGCCGTCGTGCGCGGCATCGCCCAGATCAGCCAAGCCAGTCTGGTCAACCGTATCGGCAATGGCATTGTCGGCGATGTGCAGGTCCAACTCTTTGGCAAGCTGATCCGCGCTGATCTCGCCCGCCTGCGCACCGCCCATTCGGGGGCCTATGTCTCGTCTGTGCTCTATGATGCGGGCCTGATCCGAGAGGCGGCGACGTCTGGCGTGGTCAACTACACCCAGCATTTCCTGACCGTGGCCGGGGCCGTGGCGGTGATGATGTCCAAAGACCTTTGGCTGTCCTTTGGCGTTCTGGTTGTCGCTCCGCTGGCGGTTACGATCATGCGCCGCTTTGCTAAGCGCACCACCAAGGCCGCCAAGGGCGCGATGGCTGAGACCTCGGCCCTATCGACCGCCGTCATGGAAAGCCTCGACGGGGTCAAGATCGTCAAGATTGAGAACCGCGAGGCCTATGAAGAGGCCCGCGTTGCGACCGTTGTGGAGCGCCGTCAGGAACATCTGATCAAGGGAGCGAACGCCAGAGCCGCCGCTGCCCCCGCCACAGAGACCCTGATGACGGTCATTACCGCCGGGGTCATGGCCTATGCCGGTTGGCGTTCGACGACCGGCCAGATGAATGTCGGGGCCTTCATTGCCTTTCTCGGCGCCTTGGCCATGGCCTCACAGTCCCTGCGCCAGCTTGCCAATCTGCAGACCGTGATGGCCGAGGGGATGACCGCCGCGCGCCGCCTCTTTGCCAGTCTCGATGTCGAGGCCGAGGTTCGGGATGCACCCGAGGCCAAGGCGCTCAAGCTTGGCGAAGCGACCTTGAGCCTCGAAGACGTATGCTTTGCCTATGGGCCAGAAACGGAGGTCCTGTCTCACGTCAGCCTGAGCGCCAAGCGCGGTGAGACCATTGCTCTGGTCGGCCCCTCGGGCGGCGGTAAGAGCACGATCCTCAATCTTATCCCACGTTTCTACGATGTGACCGCCGGGCGATTGACCATCGATGGGGTGGATGTGAGGGATGTGACCCTCGCCTCCCTGCGCGATCAGATCGCCTTGGTGACGCAAGAGCCGTTCCTGTTCGACGACACAATCGGGGCCAATATTGCCTATGCCCGCCCCAGCGCCAGCCAAGCCGAGATTGAGGCTGCTGCGTCTCAGGCTGCTGCGCACGATTTCATCCTCACCCTGCCCAGGGGCTATGACACCCCCGTCGGAGAGGCCGGGGCTCGCCTTTCCGGAGGTCAGCGTCAACGGATCGCCATCGCTCGCGCCTTTCTCAAGAACGCCCCCATCCTGCTGCTCGATGAGGCCACCAGCGCGCTCGACACCGAGAGCGAGGCCAAGGTGCAAGAGGCGCTGGAGCGGCTGATGGCCGGTCGCACGACGATCCTGATCGCCCACCGCCTCTCGACCGTGCGCGGCGCGGACCGCATCTATGTGATCGACAAGGGTCAGGTGGTTGAGACGGGCGATCATGACAGCCTGATGGCGCAGCGCGGGCTCTATGCGCGATTGGCACAGTCGCAGGATTTGGATAGGGGTGCGGCCATGGAGACCCATCTGTGAAAGCCCTGTTCCGTTCGGCCTTGATCCAGAGCGCCTTGGCCTATCTGTTTGCCGCCTATATGCGCCTGACCATCAGCACCATGCGCTGGACCCATGTTGACCGCGAGCGGGCGCAAGGCGTTTGGAAGAGCGAAGGCGGGGCCATGCTTTGTCTTTGGCATGACCGCATATCCCTGTCCCCGGCCTCTTGGCCCAAGGAGGCGCAGGAGTGCCGCGTCTTGATCTCTTTGTCGGCGGATGGCGAGTTCATCGCCAAGGCCATGGCGCTGGTCGGGTTCCCAGCCATTCGCGGGTCCTCACAAAAGAAGTCCGATCCCGCCAAGTCCAAGGGCGGCATGGCGGCCTTTCGCGACATGGCCAAGTGGGTCAACTCGGGCGGTGCGGTCGCGATCACGCCTGACGGCCCGCGTGGCCCGGCCCATGTGATGGCAGAGGGCACACCGATGTTGGCGCGGCTGACGGGGGCGCCAGTGCTGTTTGTCGGTTTGGCCTGCAATCCCTGCATCCGGCTGGGCAGTTGGGACAAGGCCGTCCTGCCCATCCCCTTTGGCAAGGCCGCCATGGTCTGGGACGGGCCGTTTCAGCTTGACGGCAAGATCGATGCGTCGGCCCTGGCGCTCGACTGGGCCGCGCGCTTGACCGCCGTGACCGAACGGGCCGAGGCGCTGGTAAAATGAGCCGAACCTTGGCTTTGCAGCTCTATCGGCTGGCCACGGCGATCTTCGAGCCCTTTGCGCCGCTCCTGCTCAAGGCGAGGGTCAAGCGCGGCAAGGAAGACGCTGCCCGCGTAGGGGAACGTCTAGGCCATTCGCCCCTCGCGCGGCCCGCTGGTCCTCTGGTTTGGTTACATGGTGCCAGCGTTGGCGAGAGCCTCTCCCATTTGCCCCTGATCGATCATCTGCGCCAAGAGCGGCCAGACCTGACCTTGCTCGTGACGAGCGGCACGCGCACGGCGGCGGATCTCCTATCGGCAAGACTGCCGCAAGGCGTCATCCATCACTATGTGCCCATCGACGCTCCCCGCGCGGTCGCAAGGTTTCTGGACCATTGGCGACCGGACCTTGCCCTGTTCGTTGAGAGTGAGCTTTGGCCGAACCTGATCTTGGCAGCCCGTGAGCGGGGCGTGACCTTGGCGCTGCTGTCCGCCCGCATGACAAAGGTCAGCGCCGATGGCTGGGCCAGGTGGCCCAAGACCGCGAAGGCCCTCCTGTCGTCCTTTGATCTGATCCAAGCTCAAGACGGCGCCAGCGCTGAGCGACTGGCGGCCCTAGGCGGCACGGTTCAGGGGCTGGCCAATCTCAAGAGCCTTGCCCTGCCGCTCGACCATGATCCTGCAGCCCTTGAGGCCTTGCGCCATGGTGTTGCAGGCCGCGCGGTGCTCCTTGCCGCCAGTACCCATGAGGGTGAAGACGAGATCATGCTGCGGGCCTATGGCTCTGTTCCGGAGCCGAAGCCGTTGCTGATTCTTGCGCCGCGCCATCCTGAACGTGGGCGAGCGGTGGCAAAACTGGCTAGAGATCAGGGGCTTAGCGCCGCGCGCCGCGCCGCTGCAGAGCCGTTAGAGCCTGCAACTCAGGTCTATGTGGCCGACACCTTGGGCGAGATGGGCCTGTTTTATCGGCTGGCCAGCCTTGCCATTATCGGTGGATCCTTCCTTCCGGGCATCGGGGGGCACAATCCGCTCGAGGGCGCGCGGCTGGGTGTCACGATGATGTGCGGAGATCAGGTGTTTAATTTCGCCGAAGTCTGTGGCGATATGGAGCGTGCGCAAGGCTTGGTCCTTGTCGCGTCGGAGATTGAGTTG
>Ga0209499_1002922_pt1 | contig 10700 bp, 8 predicted proteins | sample C_130208_EF_Meta_FD_187306 | JGI IMG/M metagenome (GOLD analysis project Ga0209499, IMG submission 187306) | Freshwater microbial communities from Lake Croche, Canada to study carbon cycling - C_130208_EF_MetaG (SPAdes) (version 2) | ecosystem: Environmental > Aquatic > Freshwater > Lake | place...
CACCAGCCCTGCTGATGTCTGATCTGGGACATGGCTTGTTCGATGGCGTGGCATTGGTCGAGAATTTCGAATCACTGAACCCCGCTAACACTTACTTCAAAAAATACTACAACTTGTATTCAAGCATTGATTCTGAGGCCCAACGCTTTATCGATTTTGAACGTTGGTGGGGCGGCTATTGTTTCATGACTGAAGCTGAAATCCGTTGGATTGTTGAGAATCTTTTTGTGGGTAACAAACTGGCAGCAGGTGAGGCTGTTCTGAACGGTGAGCGCGTTGATCTGCGTCAGATCCAGTCTCCGATCATTGTATTTGCCTCGCATGGCGACAACATCACGCCGCCGCCACAAGCGTTGAACTGGATTGCTGACCTGTACTCAACAGCCGACGAAATTAAAGCGCGTGGTCAACGCATTGTGTACATGCTGCACGATACGATCGGCCATCTTGGCATTTTCGTTTCAGCCAAAATCGCCGGGCGCGAGCACGAAGCGATTACGGATACCATTCGCGCGATCGAAGCGATGGCGCCTGGCCTCTACGAGATGAAGCTCGAAGACGCTGCAGACAGACTGCACATCCGGTTCGAGCCCAGAACCATCGACGATATTTTGCATTTTGATGTTACGCGTGACGAAGAAGTTTTATTTTCTGAAGTCAGACGCATGTCAGAGGCCAACACCGAGGTCTATGAACGTGCCGTGCGACCCGTGCTTAAGCATGTGGTCACCAAACAGTCGGCCGAACTGCTGCGTAACCTGCACCCGCTTCGTACCCAGCGCCTCATGTTCTCAGACAAGAATCCAATTATGTCGCAATTGGATCCCCTCGCGATTAAGCTGGCGCAGGAGCGAGTCACCGTCGCCGATAACAACCCGTTTTTGATGGCTCAGAAAATTGGTGCAGAAATCATTGAGATGCAACTCAATCTGTTCAGAGACTTGCGCGATGCCGCCGCCGAGAACAGCTTTTTCGCGATCTACACCTCGCCGCTCACCAAGGCCATGTTCCCCCCAGTTGCCAACGAGCATCCCTCGAACGTTATGGGCGATGTGACAAAAATGCCTGAAATTGCAAAGGCGCTGGCCGACATTGAGCAAGGCGGTCTGGCTGAAGCGACGGTGCGGATGTTGCACCTGTTGACTAAAGCCCGCGGATACGTGCGCAGAACACGACTCGAACGCGAACTGCTTGCCTTGCAAAAAACAGATTTGTTCCCTGAATTGAATGAAGATAGCATCACCAAACTGTTACATATTCAGTCACTGATTGTGGATTTTGCACCCAAACAGGCGATCTCCACGCTCACAGTTCTTCTCGATACCCCAGAGCTGAAAAAGGCCGCCCTTGAGCTGGTCATGGATATTGCGGGACCGAGAGACACCATGCACCCCGCCGCGCTTAAACAATTTGAAGAGTTTGAGAGTCTTCTGTCATGAATGGCCTAAACGACTTGAATAACCGAGTTTGGGCTGAACTAACGGTCGGTGACGAGGCTTCAATCCAACGCACCGTCACTTCACGGGAGCTGTATCTGTTTGCCCATGCCTCGGGCAACCTCAATCCAATGCACATGCCGCACCTGCAGATGGCTGACACCAACAACTCGGTGGTGGTCGCACCTTCGATGTGGCTGGGCGCGCTGATTTCTAGCGCACTGGGCAATATCCTGCCTGGGCCGGGAACGTCGTACCGCAAACAGACCCTCGACTTTGTGGACCGCGCTAAGCTCGGCGACGTGTTGACGATCAAAATCAAACTGGTTGAAAAGCAAGCCAGCCCAATCGTAGTGTTTTCAACCGAGGTGCGCGATGCGAACGGTCGTTTGATCGCCGCTGGTTTCGCCGAAGTTAACGCACCACTTGAGAAGAAATCGCTTGCTCAGGACGCGTTGCCAGCCCTACTTCTTTCTGAGCATAACCATTTCGATCAGCTGATCGTCGCAGCGCAAAAGTGCGCCCCGATGCCCACCGCAGTGGTATGCCCCGATGATTCAAAGTCTCTGGGCGGTGCCTTAATGGCGATGCGCGCACAGTTAATCGTACCCTTATTGATCGGTTCACGATCGGCGATTCAACAGGCTGCGGACGAGGCCAATGAAGACATCGCGGATATCGAACTAATCGATATCGCCGATCACCGTCAGGCGGCCGCCAAAGCCGTCGAGTTGGCCAATCAGCACAGAGTGCGTGCGATCATGAAAGGTAACGTGCATTCGGACGAAATTCTGGCTCAGGTTGTGAAGAAAGAAGGTGGCTTGCGTGGTTCACGACGCATTTCGCATGTTTTCGTCTTGAACGTACCTACGCTGAGTTATCCCTTGTTTATTAGTGATGCGGCGATCAATATCGCCCCTGATCTGGCGACAAAGGTTGACATCACACAAAACGCTATCGACCTCGCGCGCGCCTGCGGGATCGGCGTGCCCCACGTTGCGATCCTGTCAGCCGTTGAGACTGTCAATGCAAATATCCCTTCTTCGATGGATGCTGCGATTTTGGCCAAAATGGCGGATCGTGGGCAAATTCGCGGCGGTCTCGTAGATGGTCCGCTGGCAATGGACAATGCGATTGATATGGGTGCAGCCCAGACAAAGCATTTGACCTCGCCCGTGGCCGGTCGTGCTCAGGTGCTGATCGTTCCAAATCTTGAGGCCGGCAATATGCTTGCCAAGCAACTGACGTTTATCTCGCATGCTCAGCCTGCGGGTCTGGTGTTAGGCGCCAAAATACCGGTCATGCTGACCAGTCGTGCCGACAGCGCTGAGGCCAGAATGGCTTCTTGCGCGCTAGCGCAGTTGTACGATGCTTATTGTCAAAATGGTCAATCGGTGTTGAATAATGAACGCACAAGGTAGACTTTCATGGCGACTAGCATGACTCAGCCGCAGCTCGCACTCTTAGTCATTAATGCGGGATCCTCGTCGATAAAGTTTGCGCTCTTTGACGATAAGACCCTTGCAGAGTTAGTCAGGGGACAGATAGACGGCATCGGCTCAGCGGCGGCTTTTCGCGCCAAGAGCCCCGATTGTAGAATTGACGAGCAGTTGCAATGGCCGCTTGAGGTCGCCCCCAAAGATCACAGTGCGGCGCTGCAATTCTTAATTGAGTGGCTCGGGCAAACGCTAGTTGGTGTGCAAGTCGCTGCAGTAGGCCACCGTGTGGTGCACGGCGGATCGCATTACACCGAGCCTGTTGTCATTAACGAAGCCGTGCTGCAAGAACTTGAGTCGATCTTTGCCTTGGCGCCCTTGCACGAACCCCATAACATTGCCGGCATCAAGGGCGCGCGCACAGCCTTTGGCAACGTGACGCAGGTTGCCTGCTTTGACACAGCGTTTCATCGCACCCAATCCTTCATCAATGATACGTATGCCCTGCCACGCAGTCTCTATCTTGAAGGGGTCAGGCGCTATGGCTTTCATGGCCTGTCGTATGAGTTTATTTCGGGATATCTAAAAGAGCATTTTCCAGATCGCTTCAGCGGAAAGTGCATCGTTGCCCATCTCGGCAATGGCGCCTCAATTTGCGCGATCGAGAATGGTCAAGCAGCCTCGTCGACCATGGGTTTCAGCCCTCTTGAAGGTTTGCCGATGGGCACGCGTTCGGGCAGAATCGATCCAGGTGTCTTGTTGTACCTGATGCAGCACAAGCGATGGGGTGCGCAGCAGATCTCGGACTTGCTTTACAAAGAGTCGGGTCTCAAGGGGCTCTCGGGCGGGCTCTCGAACGATATGCGCACGCTAGAAGCCTCAGACAGCACTGAGGCAAAAGAGGCCATCGAGTACTTCGTTCAACACGTGCAACAAGAGATCGCAAGCCTTGCTGCCATCATGCGCGGCGTCGACACCTTAGTTTTTACTGGTGGGATTGGTGAGAATTCAGTTTTGATTCGCAAACGCGTTATGCAGGGGCTCGAATGGTTGGGCGTGCGCGTTGACGAAACTCAAAACGCTTCAGGCGCCACTGTGCTTTCCCAGGCGCAGTCCAACATTCTTTGTTTGCGTATTCCAACCAACGAAGAAGGCATGATCGCCCAGCACACTAAAAAACTGGCCACAACAGATCGCGGTCGCGACTGACACCCTTTTTAGAACTACCTCGTAAAGGCTGCTCAAATGAAAATTCAATCGATTGGCATTATTGGTGCCGGTATTATGGGTAACGGGATTGCGCAGATCTGCGCGAGTCACGGTTTGCAGGTCACGCTGATCGATATTGATCAGGCGGCGATCACCCGCGGCACCGACAACATCTCCAAAAATCTTGAGCGTCTGGTTAAAAAAGAAACCATCACGCGTGAAGCGCTTGAACAAACTTTAACAAGAGTGCATGGCAGCACCGATTACGAAAGCTTGAAAGGCCTAGATTTTATTATCGAAGCGGCGACTGAAAATCAGGGTTTGAAAGAAAAGATTCTTAAGCAAGTCGACACCATCGTGTCGGGCGAAACGATGATCGCAACAAATACTTCATCCCTTTCGATCACCAAACTCGCCGCCTTGAATTCAAGGCCAGAACGCTTTATCGGCATGCACTTTTTCAATCCGGTGCCTTTGATGAGCTTGGTCGAGGTGATTCGGGGCTTGCAGACTAGCGATGCAACCCATCAGGCCGTACATGCCTTTGCGGTCGAGATTGGTAAACACCCGATTACGGTTAAAAACGCTCCGGGCTTCGTGGTCAATCGTATTTTGTTACCCATGATTAACGAGGCGTTTTTTGTGCTGAGTGAAGGTCTGGCGACTGCCGAAGATATTGACACCGGCATGAAACTTGGTTGCAACCAGCCAATCGGCCCGCTCGCGTTGGCAGATCTGATCGGTCTTGACACATGTTTGGCGATCATGGACATTTATTTTGATAACTTTAGCGACTCAAAATATCGTCCCGCCCCTCTGCTGCGCGAGATGGTCGCCGCAGGTTTTCTGGGTCGCAAAACCGGTCGTGGTGTTTTTAACTACGATTAAGTAGCGCTAGATTTTTAACGGGCTCACGTGTTGTGAGTCCAGAGAGGCATGCCTTCGGTACATGCCATTTGTCCAGAACGGACCATTTGCTATTGGCGGGCGGACGTCGTACAGATCATGACCTGAGAGCCGCATAAAATATTGTTTTCAGGAATGAAAATATAATTAATACCCCCAAATATACCCCCAGTTATATTGGCGGCCGTTGAGACTTTTTGTTCACCAGAGAACAGTTCGTTTCGTCGAAAGTGAAAAGTAAAAATATTTTTCGTTGTCAGTAAAAACAACACGCGGTCTTGTCATTACGTAATTTAAAACTCACCTTTGGGCCTGATCAGCTGTGCGATGTCAATCATCTTTGGTCACCATGGACGAGGGCTAGGCTTACCTTGCGTCTGGCCTTGTCAACCCCCTAACGGCTGCGCTGCGTTAATGCCCGTGCTAGCTTAAGGAGCTAGAGGGTCGGATAGTTGCCGTTATAGATTGGACCTTCCCCCCTTGGGTGGGAAGGTCAATCAAGGGGCCGGTTGAAGACTGCGTACTTAGATGCATCGAATGTCGGGTCGAGCTCAATCGCTCTGGTACGTAAATCTCGGTGGTCTACACGAGCTCGACCTCTTTCCCAAGTCTGACCGTTGTCTTGAATACCAAGGATCAGGGCAATGCAATCGTCGATTGCATATCTGCTCAAAAGTGGTCGTATTGCTTATGCGAATCTCCGATCGGCCACGTCATAGCTTCCGCTCGCAACGTAATACTTGTTGGCGAGGTGAACTACCTGCTTGACCCATTCTGAGGAGTCCGACAGCTCCTCGATAGCGTCCCACGTCACGCGATCAATCTCCGTGTAATCATCCCCTGAAATCCAGTCGGCAAGTCGCGTAGCGTGCTCTTGCAGACTCGGGGCAATAAACCAGGCCAAACAACGTGCCGAAGTGTCACTCTCAGCTATGTGGTTGTTGACGCCGATCGAAAATTGACCAGCTGGTCAATTTTCGATCGGCGTCAACAGGCTCGATTGCTACCAAAAAACGTTTCACAAAGTGGTTGAATGACTGATTTTTTACACGCACGTAAAGACGTTGAGGACTGGATTTAAAGAGGCACACCAGTGACAAATTTCGGGGCAAAATAAATCGGTTGGCAACCAGACCTTGAGGCCTTAAAATGCTTTAGTGTTATCTTGTCTGTTGTGCAACAGAAATCAGTTAATTTTCTCAACTTTAGAGTCATCCATGCCCGTTGCAAGCATCGATCCAGCAACTAGAGGCGCTGCCAACGCGTTTTGGGATAAGCTTGGCCAGCATTTTGAAGTTAGTCGAGCATTTTTATTTGGTAGTCGGGCACGAAACACCCACACCGATGAGAGTGATGCCGATATTGCGATAGTCCTACGCGGTGTAGTTGGTAAATTTATAGAGACAAAGTTTGCCATGGATGACTTGGCTTACGAAGTATTGTTGGATACTGGTATTCGAATCCAGCCTTTGCCGATTTGGCAAGAAGAGTGGGATCATCCCGAAGCTTATTCAAATCCGCGTTTGATTCACAACATCAAAAGAGACGGGATCCAACTTGACCGCTAACGAGCTTTTTAACAAAGCAACCACGGCATTAGGCTCAGCTCAACTCCTATTCAAATCAGGTGACTTTGATGGTGCGTGTAATCGAGCGTACTATGCAATGTTTGATGCGGCGCGCGCGGCACTCCTTGTTGCGGATGGTGATGACAGCGTTTTAGCGATCAAGACGCACAGCGGATTGATTTCAACCTTTAGTCTTCGACTCGTCAAATCTGGGAAGATCAGTCTTGAGTTAGGTAAGTCGTTTAATAAAGTAGAAGATCTACGCTTGATTGCTGATTACAAGGGCGATCCGGTTGATGCGGAACAAGCGCAGTGGGCTGTAGATCAAGCTAGAAGTTTTGTTGAGGCGCTCAGAGAGTTATCAGCAATTTGATCCGCAATGCTGGTGTTCGCCTAATTAAATTACCAAATTCTTCTTCAAAACACCGCCCCACGAGCAGACACTGGCCATAACTCTTCAACCTTGCCGTTACGCACGGCAACCAACCAATCGTGCAAGTTCACCGTTGGGTCGCAGTGCCCAGGGATCAGCCTGACTTTGTCGCCGACTTTAAGGGGCGGGGTGCCGGATTCTGAAATGATGGTTGTGTGCTCGTCTGAGATGCCTTTGACTGACCAACCGGGCAAAGTCATGCGGGGTAAACCTGAATCCATGGCAAAGCACTTTAAGCCGCCATCAAGCACCGCGTGTGTGGGGCTGACGCTGATCACTGTGCATAACGCATATAAAACAGGTAGCAGCGCGGGGGCATCTTCGTCTGGTAAGTTCTTGGGGTAATCGTTATCCATCAATACATACGACCCAGGCTGCACTTCGGTGTACAGGCCAGACTCGGCTTCGATCGGATAGGTGCCGGTGCCGCCACCTGTGATGGCGTTGACTTCATAGCCCGCGGTGTTAAGCGCGCTGACCATGTCTTTGACTTTATCGCAGGCTGACCGAATGGCTTGCAGGCGCTCTTCGGGTTTGCGCATGTGTTGCGCGGGGCCGTAGTAGGCTTGTAATCCAGCAAACACTAATGAGGGTGAATAAGTGGCAATCGCTTCGGCGAGTTCGATCGCCGCAGCGTTAGATGTGACACCGCAGCGCGCGCCACCTACGTCTTGTTCAATGTACACATCAATGGCAACACGATGGCGCCTGGCCGCAGCGCCAATCTGATGCACTTGCACGATGTTATCCACGCACAACCCCATGTGGGCATGCGCAGCAAGACGCGCCACGCGCTCAACCTTGCGCACACCAACCACTTGGTTCGTGATCAAAATATTTTTGACACCCACTTCGATGAAGGCTTCAGCTTCGCTAGCTTTTTGTACGCAAATCCCAACTGCCCCAGCGTGGATTTGGCGTAATGCAATGTCAGGACACTTGTGCGCCTTGCCATGCGAGCGCACCGCAATGCCAGCGGTTTGAATCACCGCATGCACCTCAGCAAGATTACGCTCAAACGCATCAAGCTCGATCAACAGAGCAGGGGTATCAATCGCATCAACCGACGCGCCAATCACCGCCGGTGCATCGTGCCAATTGCCCAAACCAGACTCAGAAATCGAAGGGTGATGCGTCATAGTGGTTTCCTGTTGCGGTGAGTACTTGTGACTTTACCTTAAGTTCATGCTTTAGCTTAAGGCTGCATAATTATGTCCTATAAAATGGACAAATATTCTATTTATCGATAAAATGTCTTTTATATAAGACATAATATCAAGTAACATAAAAAAACAATGAAAGACAAGATCAGATTTCTCTCCGACGTTGGTTCACAGGTGCGGGCGCTTCGGCAGGCTACTCAAATGCCTACTGCGCTAATTGCTGAAAAATCTGGTCGTAGTCGAGATGTTTTAAATCGTCTTGAAAAAGGTCGAGATGTGTCGTTGACCTCACTTTTAGCAATTCTTGCTGCGATGGGCCACACGATCGAAATTGTAGGCCTTGGGCTTCCAACACGCGAAGAGATGCGGCGCCGTACGCTACAAGAAATGGAAGACGACGATGACTATTGACTTGATCCCCGAAAAGATTAAACGTTTAGCGATCACCATCGCCTCTGACGTTCCGGCGATGCCAGTATCGGCCGAGCTCACCAAAGAGTCGGGCTACACCTTTTCGTACCTACGCGACGACTCTTCACAAGCCTCAGTGAGTTTACTGCTGCGACCCAAACAATTGACGTTCAACGATAGTGAATTGTTTCCATCGATGGATATGAATTTGCCAGAGGGGTTTTTACTTCAGCGAATTTTTGAGATGTTTCCGAAACGTAAATTAAACAAGATGCATTTGCTGGCGATGATGGGTGATAACGCAATTGGGCGCGTGGGTTATTTCTTACCCGAACGCCAAGCACCAGCCGTTCGTCACACGCTTAGCAAAGCGACATTATTAAAGACTCCCTTTAGCGATTTGTTGTTTCGAGATTTAGTGAACACGTACCTTTCAACTGGTATTGGGATCTCTGGGGTTCAGCCCAAAATCATGATCCCTAGTAAAGCGTCATTGCCAATACCTGATTTGATCGTGAAGGCAGCAGGCGTTGAGTTTCCGGGGCTTGCAGCTAACGAATACCTTTGTTTAAGTGTCGCACGCGCAGCTGAAATTAACGTGCCGAGCTTTGAGTTATCAGATGACGGGCAGCTTTTAGTGATCGATCGTTTTGATGTAACAGAGCAAGGTCAACGACTTGGTTTTGAAGATATGGCCGCGTTGATGGATTTACGGGTCAACGACCGCCTCGATAATCGTAAATACTTTGGTAACTACCAATATCTTGCTGAACTCATGGGTCAATTTTCATCGAATGCGGCTCAAGACCGGTTAGCGTTTTTTGAGCAATTAAGTTTGTCGATCATGGTTCGAAACGGAGATGCTCATTTAAAGAATTTCGGGATGCTTTATCAGGGGAAAAACGACAGCTCTGTTAGGCTGTCACCTCTTTATGATGTTGTAACAACCACCATATATAAGTTTGAAAGACCAGGCGGCTTTGAAGATATCGATAGAACGATGGCCTTGAAACTTAAAAAAGGGCGGCATGGCAGTCGCAGCTATCCAACACGCAAAGAATTGCTAGAGTTTGGACGCTCAGTTTGCGGCGTCGTTGCACCTGAAAAAACATTGCAGCGCATCAGCGATGCAATGTCACAAGTTTTACAAGAAGCAAAACAAGACTCGCGGATTGATCCTAGCCTCTACACCAACATGGCCAAAGAGTGGGCAGTCGGTATCGGGCTAGGTTCCGACCATGCAGGTTAATACGGTTATCAAAAAAGCAGCAGCCCATCTCACCGCTTGCGACTAGCCTCATACCGTTGCGCATACTTCCAACCAATCTCTGCCAGCGGCTTCGCTTTACTACCCGTCTCAATCGCATCGGCAGCCGCGGCGGTACCGTCTTGCGCCCGACGCGCAATCCCTTGCAAAATCGCAGCGATTCTGAAGAGGTTATACGCGATGTAAAAATCCCAGTGCTCAATGCCTTCAAACCCTGTGGCGGCGCCATATTGTTTGATGTAGTCGGCTTCGCTGGGGATACCTAAGGCTGTTAAGTCTAGGCCACCAATGCCGCGCCATAAGCTAGCGGGGATGTGCCAACTCATGCAGTGATAAGCAAAATCAGCCATCGGGTGGCCGAGCGTCGCGAGCTCCCAGTCGAGCAAACCAATGGCGCGGGACTCGGTGGGGTGTAGCACTAAGTTATCTAAGCGATAGTCGCCATGCACAATCGTGGTTTGGTCGCCTTCTGGGATATTGGCGGGCAACCACTCAATCAGGGCTTCAAGGGCGCTGATGTCTTCGCTGCGTGACTCTTGATATTGACGGCTCCAGCGGGCGATTTGGCGGCCAAAATAATTGCCGGCGCGGCCAAAGGTTTCAAGGCCGACGGCATTGACGTCAACTTTATGCAACGCTGCCATCACACGATTCATATCGGTGTAAATGGCGCCACGCTCAGCCGGTGTAAAGCCTGGCAGTGATTGATCGACAATCACGCGGCCATTTAAAAATTCCATCAAATAAAAAGGTGTGCCAACAATACTCAAATCTTCGCTATAGGCGTATAGCTTGGGCACCGGTACTTCGCTGCCTTGCAAGGCTTGCATGACGCGATATTCGCGATCAACTGCGTGTGCCGAGGGCAACA
>Ga0209499_1002924_pt1 | contig 10694 bp, 8 predicted proteins | sample C_130208_EF_Meta_FD_187306 | JGI IMG/M metagenome (GOLD analysis project Ga0209499, IMG submission 187306) | Freshwater microbial communities from Lake Croche, Canada to study carbon cycling - C_130208_EF_MetaG (SPAdes) (version 2) | ecosystem: Environmental > Aquatic > Freshwater > Lake | place...
GAGTTTCACGGTTGCCGGGCAGGCGCCAAATAAAAAGCAACCCGACGGCAGTGGCGGTAACCAAAAAGAAAATTCCCATTCGTGTTAAAGTCCGCTTCTTTTTTTAAATGGGTTTAGCGTCACGATTGCCTCGAGAGATGTCAGTTGAGGGTTCAAGCACATCCTCCAGGATTAGCTGATCCAGCGGGCGATGCCAAACGCCGCCGCTGCCGCCAGCCCGCCAATGATGCTCGTCTGAAGAGCGCTGCGGACGACCGGCACGCCGGTGAACCGGCCCTTGACCCCGCCAAAGACTGCCAGAGCCAACAGGGTCATCACCACCGAAAGCTGCAACGCGCTAGGGGCATCCGGAAAAATTAAGTAGGCGCTTAATGGAATCATTCCGCCGACGCTATAAGCGAGCGCGATCGTCAGCGCGCTTTTCCATGCGCGGCTCGGCTCGGGTTTCTCCAGCCCTAGTTCGAACCGCATCATAAAGGCCGCCCAATCGTTGGGTCTTTTCCGCAGAGATTCCACCACCGTGGCGGATTCCTCATCGGACAGGCCATAGGTCTGGAATATCTCCCGCACTTCTTGCGCTTCCCGCTCGGGCAAGCGGACGATTTCCTCCTCCTCGCGTGCCCGTTCGTGCGCGTAATGTTCCGCATCCCCCCGCGCTGCCAGGTAGCCGCCCAGACCCATCGCAATGGATCCGGCGGCAATCTCCGCGAAACCCGCCGTGACAATCAAATGGGTCTGCGAAATGGCTCCCGTCAGTCCCGCCGCGAGCGCAAACGGCACCGTCAGCCCATCTGACATGCCAATGACGACATCCCGGACAGCTTCGCCGGCGGTAAAATGTTTTTCAATGTGCGGGGTGTTGGGCATTATTTTAATTCCTTACAATGGGATGTTAATGCTTTCCGAGTTAGCCCGTCCAAAGTTTTCAAAGGACGAGTAAGAACCCGCTGGCGGCTAGTAAAGTTCTCCCGGAACCAATCGTTCCGGGCTGGATCCGGCGTCGCCGATTTTCTGGCCGCCCCGCAGGTTCGCGGTGGATTGGGTGCCCACCTCACCACGCACTTGACATCGGCAGGTGCGCGTTTCAAAATTTTATAGTTATCAATGGCTATGTTTCCCATTCATTTTTGCTTAACCGTGTCCGACTGCCTTGTTCGGGCCGTCCATCGGATGGCAGACGACATCAACACCGCCTCAATGGCTCCGGACACGGGGCGATGACCCCGAGCGTGGCGAATAGTTTTTGCGGATCTGGGAAGACAGAAGCCGGTTGGAAAATCAACCCACCCGCGCCGGCACAATGAATGAGCCATCCGCCCATCGTACGGCCGGCGCAAAATCCCGCTTTTAATTTCATTCACATCTAATCCCCTATTTCCCAAATAGACTTCACAAGCTGGAGTTAGTGACATACAATAAAGCTGCTTAAACAAAGGCTTTCCTCTATGTCCAACCCACAAAAACGGCGAATCCAACGGGTGCAGGTAAAAAACCGGGTCTGCGGATGGCTTTTGATAGCCGATTGAAGCTGGAGTTTCACGGTTCCAAGATCACGTCTGATGCCGGGTTATTGGCTTACCGCGAACTCGATGCGGCGCTAGGTCTAACCGAGCTGGGTGAGAACCTGCTGAACGATTGGCGCACCGGCAAGAACACGCAACACTCGATGGTGGCGCAGATTCGTCAATCCATCTTCAGCCGGTTGGCTGGTTACGAAGACACCAATGATGCCGAACGGCTCGCGGTTGATCCCACGATGCGGCAAGTAGTTGGTGGGCGAGCCACGGAACACACGGCTGCCTCCAACAGCCAGATGGGCCGCTTCGAGACCGAAGTGTTGACCCAGCCGAGCAACCTGAAGGCGTTGACGAATCTATCAGGAAAATGGATTGACCGGCTACGGGAACGCCAGCCGATGCGGGAACTGATCCTGGACATGGACAGTTCTGTGAGCGAGACCTACGGCGAGCAGGAAGGAACTGCGTTCAACGGACATTTCGGCTGCACCTGCTACCATCCGCTGTTTTGCTTCAATCAGTTTGGTGATGTGGAGCAGTCCCTGCTGCGCGAGGGCAACGTGCATAGTGCCAAGGATTGGCAGGCAGTGCTTGCCCCGGTAGTGGCACGCTATCAAAGTCGAAACATTTCGCGTAAATTTCGTGCCGATGCCGCCTTTGCCAACCCGGAGCTCTATGAGTATTTGGAAGCCGAGGGATTCGAGTATGCCATCCGTCTGCGGGCCAATGATGCGTCGCAGCGGGACATCGAGCCACTGCTAACTCGACCGGTGGGGCGTCCTTCAAATACGCCGGTGGTCTGGTATGCCGTTTTTTTGTATCAGGCCAAGAGTTGGAATCGTGCCCGGCGTGTGGTGGCGAAGGTGGAATGGCACAATGGCGAACTGTTTCCTCGCGTCGGATTTATCGTGACCAATCTAACCCGGCCCGCCAAACGGGTGGTGCGGTTCTACAACCAGCGGGGCACGGCGGAGCAATGGATCAAAGAAGGCAAGAACGCCGTCAAATGGACAAGGCTGTCCTGCCATGATTTTGTGGATAATCAAGTGCGGCTGCAACTATTCGTGCTGGCTTATAATCTGGGCAACTTTCTGCGGCAGGCGGTGCTGCCCCAAGCAGTGCGTCACTGGACCTTGACGACGTTGCGGGAGAAGCTGATTAAGATTGGGGCGAAGGTCGTGCACCATTCCCGGAAGATTGTCTTTCAGATGGCGGAAGTAGCCGTGCCGCGAGAGTTGTTCCAGACGATTTTGGAACGGATTGGACGGCTGAGATCATCAGCAGCAGCAACCGGATGAGGAAAAGTGGAAAGAATCACATGAAAATCACGGCACCAACGGAGGCGGTGTCTTCACCTCTAGAAGAAAAATAGCATTGGACTCAAAAATGCCGTCGAAACGCCTCCTGCGCCGGGCAAAAACCGGTGGTGGACCGGAAAAATGACTTGCAAATTGAGGGAGCAGGCAGAAAATCAAAAAAACCCACGCTGTTCATGGGCATTAAACCATATGGGAAATCCCGGCTGAAACCTCACACTCACTCACATGAATCATTCAATTGGCACCTTTCTGTTCAAACTCTCGATTGTCGTCGTATTGGCGCTGACCCGGGTTCCCGCGCATGCCGCTGATAAAAAAATCATCGTGCTCATTGCTGGAAAGCAGAGCCACGGTCCCGGATATCACGAACACAACGCTGGCGTCCAGTTGTTGGCGAAATGTCTCAAGGCCGGGGTGCCGGATTTAGTGGATGTGAAAGTGCATTTAAATGCCGAATGGCCTGCGGAAGAAGAGATCAAATCCGCTGACACCATTTTGATTTATGCGGATGGGTTTACCATGCATCCGGCGTTGCAGGGGGATCATCTTCAGCAGCTCTCCACTGAGATGAAACGCGGTTGTGGCTTTGTCACCCTGCATTGGGCCACCGAAGTGCCCAACGGCAAGGGCGAGGCTGAGTTCTTGGATTGGATGGGCGGATACTGCGACCCGAGTTGGAGTGTGAATCCGCACTGGCAGGCTGACTTCACCACGTTGCCCCAGCACCCAATCACCAGCGGCGTGCATCCCTTTTCAACCACAGACGAGTGGTATTTCCACATGCGTTTCCGTGAGGGCATGGCGTCCGTGACGCCGATCTTAACCGCAGTGCCACCGGACTCTACCATGAGCCGTCCTGATGGATTGCGTTCGGGAAATCCCGATGTCCGAAAGGATGTAGCGAACAAGGTCCCTCAGCACGTCGCGTGGGCGGCGGAGCGACCCGGCGGAGGTCGTGGTTTTGGTTTCACAGGCGGCCATTTTCATAGTGGCTGGGCAAATAATGATCAAAGAAAGCTGGTTCTGAATGCGATCCTTTGGACGGCAAAAGTCGCTGTGCCGCCCAAAGGCGTGGAGTCCGTGGTCACCGAGGAAGATTTGAAACAGAACCTAGATCCCAAACCCGCGATCAAAGCCCCAGTGCGCACTACAGCGGCGACCAGCAAGGCGTTCGCCACGCTGCAAGGCTGGAAACCGCGCGCCTGCACCGCGACTGCGAAGGAAGGCATCGTGACAGTAGTTGCGGACGGCCAAGGTAGTGAGCCACTTCTCGACTTCCGTGGTGATACGCATGGCCCCGCAACGCTCAAGTTCCGTGCCCGTTGCACGAAGGGAGGCGAAGGCAGAGTCGCATGGTTCACTAGCACGGCCGATCAAAAATACCGTCAAGGCGACAAGGACGCCAAGCCCGAGTCATCCACCTTCAAGCTCACCGCCGGCGATTGGCTGGACATCACCGTGAGCACCGCTGCGCCAGAGACATTCATCGCCGTTCGACTCTTTCTTCCCGTGCAGCCGCAGACGGTCGAGATTAATTGGATCGAGTCGCAAAGCGCCAGCGGAAAGAAGCGCTGGGATTTCTAGCAGACTGCTGCGGATGCAACGCAAGCTCATAGAGGACATCACGCTCGACGGCAAACGGCTCGAAGACGCACCGAAGCGAAACCCGCGCCGCCGCCACCGCCATCAGAGGCTGAACCGCGGAGCTTCCAGAGAGCAAATTCCTACTGACATCCCTATCAATATAGCGGCGGAATGGCTTTTTGGTCCTTGGCGGGGACACCCAAGCGCTTAACACATTCTCTAACCGCATTTAGATACGGGTTCCCAGCGGTACTTACTGTAGACCGCAGAGCAGTGAGCTGGAACTGGCGGAGCAGTCGATTTGAGCAACAGATGAGCAGAGACTGACTGTCGAGGTGCAGTCTCAAAAAATATTGCCTTCGTTTTACAGCTTAAACCTTGTTTGACCACCCGGCTTGCGGATGGTAACTGCAAAAGCACGCAATGAATATTCGGTGACGTAAGGATGCCCGAAAAAATCAAAACGTTTAAGGCGGCCGTTATTAGGACTTGCAAGCATCCCAGATGCGTGCCGGGCTAACTCCAAGCAAGCAAGAAGCCATTGTGAACGTCAAAAGAATGCCATGCTGCTCTTAAATACTACGAAATTCATCTAATACGTGAGATTGGAATTGTTTTTTAGGGGTCATTTTTCTTCCTTATCGGTTATCTTGAATTCCGAATTGTTACAAAGAGACGAGTAAGGCGGCAGCGGCTGCGCCGGCGCCGCCGTCCACCTTGTTGGGTTCCCGTTTGGGTGTAATTGAAAGTTGGGAAAAATCACCAGCCTCAGCCCGTGACACAAAATCCTCATGAGCCTTTCGGGTGAGATACACACGGCCGTAGATGTTAACCGTCTTGAGGTGTCCAGCTTTGCGCCAGCGCCACGCGGTAGAAGTGGAAATGCCGGTCTGCATAAGCCATTTTTTTAAGGCCAAGCAAATCTGCGTCCGTTGATTCGATTGCATTATTCATAACATTGTTTGCTATTGCACTTCGAATTCTGCCATCCCGAACGCTCGCTAAATAGTTCCCGAATCAGGAAGTTCCCAAAATAGGAACTAGCCGCAATGAATAATTCAATTCATGGCATGTCTTGCCGTGTTCTTATGAAAGACGGACGCGACCGGCTTGGCGTTGGGCATGTTCGTTGGAGAGGTGTCCGTAAACTTTGCCGATAAGGACACCGCCGTCCTGGTGGCCTGCCCAGCGAGCGATTGTCATGTAATCGATGCCGCTCATGACGCACTGGCTGATAAAATAATGCCGGCAATCGTGGAAACCAAAATTGGGCAATTTTGCAATTTCACAAGCTGTCCTGAGTGCTTTATTAAAATTTACCAGCGGCAAATCTGATTCGCCGCGTCGAGGGGATGGAAAGAGCCATACCGAATCAGGTTGGCGCCTCAAATATATAAGGCATAAATGGGCTTCCAATGGTTCGTTAAAATCCACGACGCGGTGCTTGCGGTTTTTTGCTAGGCCATCTGAGCCGATGGTTATTTGACGCTGTGCAAAATCAACATCCGACCAACGCAAACGGAGCGTTTCGGCAATGCGAGAGCCGCAAGTCATCATAAAGCGCAAGACATCAGCAAGAAGTTCACCGCTGACAGGCAGTAATCGCGCCGAGGCAAGGAGATTTTCAAGTTCGGCCAATTTAACAAGCTGGCGTTTGCGCTGATCTACCTTGAGCGGGCGAAGATTTTCGGTGGGGAGTGATTTTATCCAACCGTCATCAATGGCGCGCTTAAGGACATTGCGAATGGCAATGATATCAAGATTGACCGTCCGGGGAGCTTTAGAAGCAATCTGGCGTTTAATGATGTAGGAGTTGACGTGTAAGCGGGTGATTTCATTCAGGCGAATTTCGCCAAGATGTTCAACCCATTTGTTACGCGCTGATTTCTCGCGGTGAAGGGTGGAAACGCGTTTGGCGTCCTTGACCTGCTCGTAATACAAAAAATAATCATTCCAGTAATCGGCAAGGCGTGGGCTGCGGCGGAGGGCAGGGAGGTTGTTGTCGCGCCGACCCTTGAGTAGATCCTGCATGGCGACCTTGGCTTGCGCTACGGTGTGGCAGAGAGGCAACCGGACGCGTTGGGTTGACTTTTTACCCGAATTAGGGTCGATGATGGCTAAGCGAGCGTAAAACACGCTATTGCGCTTCCAGAGGCCGCGAACTCTGCGCTTGCGCTCATCGAAAACTTTCTGATAGTTTGAGGTTCGCATGACGACATTAAACAATTTGAGCCGCAACGGTGATTCAAGCCGTTTCAAATCGTTTCATGCCGTGACAGTGGCACAAAAAGTGGCACACAGTCAAATAGCTTATGCGATTTCAAGCGTAAGTGCTTGTAATTAAACGGTTGGCTGAGTAGCTCAGTTGGTAGAGCAGAGGACTGAAAATCCTTGTGTCGGCGGTTCAATTCCGCCCTCAGCCACCACGTTTCAAATACCCTCACATCTTTCGATCCTCTATTGTCTCCCTCTCAATAAGCTAAAGGTGATTGAAATCATTCTCTGCTATCGCCCATTTTAATTGTTCGTTTTTTATATTCCTTGGCGGTCCCGGGGCGTTTCGTCCTTCCGGGCGGGCCTTGAGTTTGTAAGCAAAAAAACCGGGAGCCGGCCAGCGGCTCCCGGTGGGGAAGGGGGGCTGGATTAGAATGACCAGTTAAAAATGGGGAAACCGGTCGCGAGTTTGTCCGGGAATTCCTTGAACCAGGGATTGTTCCGAGCAATGTTTGCGAGGCCGATTTGCACGCCGTGCAGGTTTTCGGCGTAGTTCACCAGCCCCACTTGAAGGCCGTGAAATTCTTGGGCAGAGTTGAAAATCCAGGCAGATTGCAATCCCGTGAACGTGCCCTTGGACAGGTTGACCAAGGGAAGATAAAAGCCCCCCTGCCACCCCACAAAGCTGACCTCGCTGCAGTTGACCAATCCCCATGCGACGCCGGTGTAGGAATCGGCATAGTTAAAAATGCCCCAGCTGAAGCCGGCGCTGTCGCCGGTGCTGCCGTTGACGAGGCCCAAGGCGACGCCCTGTTGGGGGTTTTCACCCCAGAGACTCAAGGACAAGCCGCGGATTTCAGCGGTCTTGGAATGAAGGGCGATTTCCGGGGTCAGCGAAGCCTGGAAGGGGTGCGACTCCTGGGCCGATGCCGCAGCAACGCAGAAGCAGAGGAAGGCGAAAGAGAGTGTTTTTTTCATAGAAAAAGTGTCTAAAGAGAATGGCGTTTTCAGGGGCTAAAACGCAAGCGTTGTCGGCAAAAATGTCGGCAAAAAAAACCGGGAGCCGGCGAGCGGCTCCCGGTGGGAAAGGGGGGCTAGATTAGAACGACCAGTTGACGATGGGGAAACCGGTCGCGAGTTTGTCCGGGAATTCCTTGAACCAGGGATTGTTCCGGGCAATGTTGGCGAAGCCGATTTGCACGCCGTGCAGGTTTTCGGCGTAGTTCACGAAGCCCATTTGCAGGCCGGTGCATTTGCCGGTCGAATAGTTCACCAGACCCGCCTGCCAGCCCAGGAAGTCGGTCTTGCTCAGGTTCACCATAGACCATTGGACGCCCTTGTACGAATCCGCGTAATTGACAAAGAACGCCCAGCTGAACCCGCTGCTCTCGCCGGTGCTGCCGTTGACAAAGCCGAAGTTAAAGCTGTGCTGCGGGTTTTCGCCCCAGATATCCAGCGCGATGCCGCGGATTTCAGTGGTCTTGGGTTGGACGGCGATGTCCGGGGTCAGCGAGGCCTGGAAGAAGGGGGCGTCTTCCGCCTTTAAGCCGACGGTGCCAAGGACGAGAACTGCGAGGAGGAGTGTTTTTTTCATGGTTTTATTGATGGTTAAGGTGGACCGACTCCGACACGCCCACCCTAATCTTAAAAAATGCCGGTGCAACAAGAAAAAAACCGGCGGCCCATGACAGGTCGCCGGTTTTTTAGGATTCCAGAATTATTTGCTCTTCTTCAGCGCCGTGAGCCCGGCGTAGACGGCGTTCTTGCCGAGCAGCTGTTCGATGCGCAGGAGCTGGTTGTATTTGGCGGTGCGGTCCGTGCGGCTCAGGGAGCCGGTCTTGATCTGGCCGCAGTTGGTTGCCACCGCGATATCGGCAATGGTGGCGTCCTCGGTCTCGCCGGAGCGGTGGGAGAGGACGGCGGTGTAGCCGCTGTTTTGCGCCAGCGAAACGGCGTCGAGCGTCTCGGTGAGCGAGCCGATCTGGTTCACCTTCACCAGAATAGAATTGGCGGTGCCGGTATCGATGCCCTTCTGCAGGAACTTCACGTTGGTCACGAACAGGTCGTCGCCGACCAGCTGGACTTTGTCGCCGAGTTTGTCGGTCAGCTTTTTCCAAGTCGCCCAATCGCCCTCGGCGCAGCCGTCTTCGATGGAGACAATCGGGTACTTGGCGCAGAGTTTGGCGTAGAAGTCGACCATCTCGTCGCCGGAGAGCTTTTTGCCGCTGCTCTTCTTGAAAACGTAGTTGGCGTTGCCGGTGTAGAACTCGGAGGCGGCCACGTCCAGGGCAAGGTAGATCTGTTTGCCCGCCTTGTAGCCGGCGTCCTTGACGGCCTGGAGGATGACTTCGATGGCCGCTTCCGTGCTGTCGAGTTTCGGGGCAAAGCCGCCCTCGTCGCCGACGGCGGTGCTCAGGCCCTTCTTTTTCAGGACGCTCTTGAGGGCGTGGAAGACTTCGGTGATGGCCTGCAGGCTCTCGCTGAAGGTGCTGAAGCCGTGGGGCTGGATCATGAATTCCTGGAAGTCAATCGGGGCATCCGAGTGGGCGCCGCCATTAATGACGTTGGCCATGGGGACGGGCAGGACCTTGGCGTTGGGTCCGCCGATGTATTTGAACAGCGGCTGGTTGAGCGCTGCGGCCGCCGCTTTGGCGTTGGCCAGAGAGACGGCGAGGATGGCGTTGGCGCCGAGCTTGGACTTGGTTTCCGTGCCGTCAATTTTGAGCATGGTGGCGTCCACGGTCAGCTGGTCGCAGGCGTCCAGGCCGATGAGCTTGGGGGCGATGAGGGCGCCGACATTTTTGACGGCCTTCTGGACGCCCTTGCCGAGGTAGCGGGACTTGTCCCCGTCGCGGAGTTCGATGGCCTCGTGTTCACCGGTGCTGGCGCCCGAGGGCACCGCTGCGCGACCGACCGTGCCGCAGCACAGGGTCACGTCCACTTCCACCGTCGGGTTTCCGCGGGAGTCCAAAATCTCACGCGCCTGGATGCTTTGAATGTTTGTCATAAAATTGAATATTACCGGTGCAAAACGAGCGCAGATGATAAAAGCCATGCGTGGCGAGTCAAGGATGGGTTGCGGCTGAATGTGTTTGCCATCCGCCGTTTTCAGAGGGCGGATTCATCCCTAAAGGCAGCGGGCAGATGAAACGGCTGAGGCGATTCGGTGGATTGCCGATGCATGGTTCGGGGGCGTGATGATTCAGGCGGGCTGGGCTGGATTGTACTGGTGGTTGGATTGCGATCGCGGGTTATGGACTCCGACTCATGAACCGAGTCGTTATCAAATTCACGTTGCCTCAGGCTCCCGTTTGAAATAAGTTGGCAGCTGTCTTTGTATGAAAATCTTTATTGATGGGAAATATTTTGATGAACGGACCGCCAAGGTTTCCGTGTTCGACCACGGTCTGCTTTACGGCGACGGTATTTTTGAGGGCATCCGTATTTACAACGGCCGCGTCTTCAAGCTGAGGGAGCACATTGACCGGCTGTTTTATTCGGCCAAGGCAATCTTGCTTGAGATTCCCATGACGCGGGCGGCGTTGATCAAGGCGACGGTGGAAACGTGCCGGAAAAACAAGCTCCGCGCCGGGTACATCCGCCTGATTGTGACGCGGGGTCGGGGCACGCTGGGCCTGAACCCGCGCAGCTGCAAGAACCCGTCGGTCATCATCATCGCCGACAAGATCCAGGTTTATCCGCAGGGTTTGTACGCGCGCGGGATGGAGATTGTGACGGTGCCGACCGTGCGCAACCTGCACAGCGCGGTGAATCCGGCCATCAAGTCGCTGAATTACCTGAACAACATCCTGGCCAAGATCGAGGCGAACAACGCGGGCGTGGAGGAGGCGGTGATGCTCAACGCGGAGGGGTTCGTGGCCGAGTGCACGGCGGACAATCTGTTCATTATTAAGAACGGCGAAGTGTTAACGCCGCCGAACTCAGCGGGCGCATTATACGGCATCACCCGCCAGACGGTGATCGATCTGGCGCACGCCGCCGGGTTGAAGGTTTCGGAGCCGAACCTCACGCGCTATGATCTGTTTAATTCGGACGAATG
>Ga0209499_1002927_pt1 | contig 10693 bp, 12 predicted proteins | sample C_130208_EF_Meta_FD_187306 | JGI IMG/M metagenome (GOLD analysis project Ga0209499, IMG submission 187306) | Freshwater microbial communities from Lake Croche, Canada to study carbon cycling - C_130208_EF_MetaG (SPAdes) (version 2) | ecosystem: Environmental > Aquatic > Freshwater > Lake...
CGCCCGGCGGCTGTGCATTTTCTTTTCTGATGCCACGGGCTGGGACCAAGACCGGTTCGCGCTATCTATTTGTTACCTTGTGTGACTAGACAGGTGAGAAGTATTTTCTTCGATCGTCAAAAAGGAACAGAATCATGATTTTACTTCTAAAAAACTTCGTCGTGGGGGCATGGAACTTCGTCTTTGATCACAGAGTGAGCCCGCTTCGCAACATCCCCGATGTCGCCATGCGGCATTATGTTCTTCAGGTGCTTGGGCTTATGTGGGCGGTCGCCTTCTCTGTGGCGATTGGAAGTTACACATTTCTTGCCTATAGCATAGTCGGACACGCGGTCTTGATCGCAGCCACGGCGATCACAATCGCAACTTTCACAGTTGCGGCCAAGCGGCCGAAATCATTCCTGCGCGGATCCGGTCGCAGCCTTAATGGTGAGCATGACTGAGCCTTTGAAGTGTCTAGGGGATCTGGGAGTTCGGTTAAAACCGCAGCTTGGCAATTTTCACGGCGTTCGGCCAAGGCCCGATCACCCCATATCAAGGGTGCCCCGCGAACGCCGCCATGGCAAACAGCGTTGATAAAGCAGCACATTAGCGGATGTGCCCCCGAATGATCAAAAGCCAAAAACTTCGCTGCCAAAGGCCTAAAGGCGGCGTTGTGCGGCCCTTCTCACCGCCCAAACCCACAAAACTGACCACGCAGCCGCTAAGGGGCCAGCCACTCTCCGGCCCAATCATCCAAGCGGTCAAATCGGGCGCGACGATGGTTTGCACCAAGATGCAGGGCGTCGATGGTTTGAACGCTTAACCGCAAAACCGCGAAATGTTTTGCATCTGGGGTGTTTGTATAGGCCAGCGCCTGCGCGATTGATTGACCCGGCGCGGGGGTGCTGCCGTAAGATAGCTTTGATCCCTCAGGCACGGCCGCCCAGATCGCTGCCACGTCAATGCCGGTCAGAACTGTGACGCCAACGTCCAAGCGCAGTTGCAGATGCGCCGAGGCGTCCCACACATGCACCGCAGCATAGGGCGTTGCTTGCAGCTGCTGCACCTTGGACGACCGTAGGTCCGTGTGAATATCCAGCGTTCCGGCCAGTGTGTTCACCGCACGCAAGACCACCGTGCGTGCCTGCGGTTTGCCGTCTTGGGTCACAGTGGCCAGTGTCGGATGCCGCGCCGGGGCGTGCCTATCATGGACACCACGGGCAAGGCGCAGCCAAATTTCTAAGTGCAATTGCGACAGATTATTCGCCCATGCGTGCAGGTCAGGGTTCACTTGTAAACCTCACGCCGGTCGCCAAACTGGCGCACCCGTCTGCGCCAAGCCCGATAGCTGCCCGATTTCAGATTTTGCCGCATCAGCGCCTTGACCTCATCCGGGCCTATCCCGTGCAACCCGCGGATCTGAGCAAAGCTGACATGGTCGCTTAACGCCATCTCGATGATTTCGCTGATCGATTCTGGGTCAAGTGCCGGGCCTACCATGTGGGTGATTTGCTGCGCGCGCGGATTAAGTCAAGCCTGCCGCACCGCAAATACGAAACCTGTCAAGACGGGTTCGATGCTGCCCAGTTCTACTACACCCCGCAGCGCAAATGCTTTAGGGATGGCTTGCCGGCCCCCAGAGACGTTGTTCAGCGCTGCAAGCTGAGACTTAACGGCGTCTGGGAAAGGAAAGGCCATTTGGCGCGGCACATTTAAAACGAAACTGCGACAATGGATCGAGCTGACATGGAAACCCGCATAACCCAATTGGCCCGCAACCCCTATTCTTTAGGGATTGCTGCAAAATATCTATCCGAAATCAGCCTTTTCACCCGCTTTGAATTTGGCCCGACGCTTTCTTCATTGATGCACCAGATCAACGACGGCACACATATTATCGTCGAAAAGGATGATCGCATCTGCGGATATCTTGGTTGGGTGCGCACCAGCCATGACGGCGCAGAAGACTGGTTGCACAATCGCGGACCGCTGCGAAAAATAACCAACGGGGATGCCATCGTTGTGACGATTTTTCACGCGCAAAATAGGGGCGACATTCTGCGCATGATTAAGGTTGCAAAGACAATGGCACCGGGCCTGCCGGTTTATTGGAAGCGTTTTTACGAGAACGAACGCCCGCCGTCTGCCCGCGCTGTCAAAATCAAGCGCGTTCCGCCAGACAACCGGTGATAAAGGCGCAGATCGGTTCCAGTTGATCGGGCCTTGAAAGGGATGGCGGGTGCGCCTCGTCGTGGCAATAAATAACCTTCATGGCTGGAACAGCGGCGCGCGCCATGATTTCTGCGGGGGATGTCACAAGATGGCTGTACTGCCCAAGAACTGACAGGATCGGAAAAGGCCAATTCTTCAAGCCCGGTGTCAGATTAAAGGCACTGCGGCGGTCGATGGTCCCCGCAAGCGCGGGATCGAAACGCAAGCGAAAATGATCCCCAATCGGCATGATCGCAGCAGCAAGCACCTCGTCAAGGTCGTCTTTGGCTAGGTGTTGCAGGTTTCGCGTCATCGCATAATACATCCGTGCGCTCTGCACAGTGCTGAATTGTCGCAATACTTCATCGCGGATAAAATCGTCATGGGGATAATTGGGGTCTTGGGTTGAGACCAAAGGGCTATCCACCATGATAAGTCCGCAGATGTCGTAGCGGGCATTCAATGCAAGGCTTCCTGCAATCACGCCACCCCATGACGTGCCGGCGATAATGACTGGCCCCTGAGCAAGTTTCATCGCTGCGTTCAAGATTATATGGTTCAGCCGAAGGCTGTACCGATCGGGGTCGCCTAAAAAGCTGCTTGCGCCACGACCTGGCATGTCTATGGCAATTGTCTCGATCTGCAAGATCCGCAAGCTTCTGGCAAGAAAAGCAAAATCCTGGCCGGTGCCGACAAATGAATGAACGCAAAAGACACTCGCTTTGGGATTGGCGACGGTCCAGATCCGCACAGCCACGTCAAGCACAATCTCCCCAGTTAGAATTTGAAGCCTCTCTATTTTGTCAGGCCGAAGTGACGACATCAGGCAATCCCTTTTCTGGCAAGCGCCATAAAATTCCTCTTCAATTCAGCCCATTCCACCCGTAAACGACATCGGCGGCGTCGGTACCACGCCGATAGGCGGATCGGCAGGCACGTCATCACGACAACGCTTCCAACCGCACCGTGTTCAAGCTGCGCGGTCGCATGACCAGAGCATAGTCGTAGCTCACATCCGAGGAATCTGAAATAATGCGCCATCTGCGCAGAATTTCTGGCAAGGCAACCAACATTTCTATTTCGGCAAGACGTTTGCCGCCACAAACCCGCGGACCGGAAAGAAAGGGTCTAAAGGCAATTGAATTGCTCTGACCGTCTGCAAATTCGCTGCGGGCCGCGTGGAATTTATTGGGGCTAGCCCAAAAATCTGGATTCCGGTGCAGACCGAAGATGGAAATTATGACCTGCTCCCCTTTTGCAAAGCTACGGCCGTGGCCAGAATAATCCTCAGAAAGCTCGCGTACCACGAAGGGCGTTGTCGGAAAGCATCGCATTGTTTCCCACAAAAAACTGCGCGTCAGGTTGCGGTTTAAGAACGGCAACTCAGACTCAAGGCGCAGGGCGTCTTGTAAGCGCGCATTCTGCCCCAAAAGCTGCATAGCCCAAGACAAAGTCGCCACGCTGGTTTCAATACCTGCAAAAAGATTTTGCATCAAATCGGTGATAGCGTGCGACCATTCTCTTGCAGATGGCACAGTGATCGCCCGTTCCACGTAGTTTGTCGACTCAGGGTCAGCCAAGACGATATCGTTAAAATGTCCGTCCAGCCATTCCGACCGGCGCTGTAAGATATCAGGTTCTTGGGCGCCATACCAAGAGAAGAATTGTAGTAGCATAGTGTGGTTACGAATATGGGGATAGAGCTGCGTCACTGCATCCGGATCAAGCGCTATGTTCAGGGCTTTGCAAAATAACGACAGTGCAGCATGCGCCAAAGCGGTTTCAAGACCGGTTCCATTCTGCGGCGAAATGCTGTCGAACACATTGCGATAAACAGCTTCGATCTTTGGAATTTCCTGAGGTTTGCTGGCCTTGTTATAATTGGGTTGCGTGCGATCGCGGAACTGGGCCCAGCGGTCTCCATTAAGACTGAACCTGCTTTCTCCGAGCGCCCCCACCAAACTGTAATTCTTTATAAAAACGGCTGGCGTTTTAAAGACGGCATCAGCTAAAAGCGGGTCTTCAATCACATGCAGCAGGCCAAGGCGATCCTGTGGGGCGGCTTTTCTTTCAACCGCGCGTTGCAATAATGTCATGACAAGCCCGTTCAAGCGCTCTTGCGCTTTGACCTCTATCGCGTGATCGAAAAAGTGTGGCGGGTTTTTATCAGGCTTCGGTGTCATTTCGCAATCTTTCCGCAAAGTATGCAAGTCAGGCAGGGTCAGTTGGCAAAAGCAGCTGTCATTCCACACCATGCATCCCGTTGACCCTAATCGGGACCAAGCACGCGACCTTGTCTTTGGCTTAACGAACCACTCACTGTGCCAAAAACTCCGGAAATCTGCGCAAACAGATAACCGGAGTTTTCTTTGCTTTGGGTTGGGCCAAACCGGCAGGCTTAGAAGCCGACATCCATTCCGACAAAGAACGACGTCCGGCCATCGTTAACCGAGACATGTCCAATTGGATCATCCGCCGAGGTTAGATCCATGCGGGTGATGTCATGGCGGATGCCCGCGTGGAACGAAGTTTTCTCGTTTGCATCGTATTGCAATCCAAGCTTAAGACCAGCCGTCAACAGACGGCCATCCTCAGATTCTGTTGCTTCATAATTACCAGGATTACCGTAGAGATAAGCGTCAAGGCCTTTTGAGTGCTGATATTTTCCCGCCAGCACGCTCACTTCTGCGCCGCCAATAAGCGACAATTTGCTGTTCGCTGATAAGGGCGCAGATTTCACATCGAAACTGACGTGAGGGCCAATGCCTTGAAATTCGGTCTTCAGATCGTTGCGCAGATAATTGCCAGAGAGCAAATCATCGCTTAAATCAAGGCCTTTTTCTGCCGATGCTTTTGCATAAGCAAGACCAAGGCCAAGCCGTGCTTTTGCAGAACCCAGCGCAAGCTCATGACCGAAGGTAAAATCGGCCTCACTGCGGCTCGATTGATCTGTCAAGGTAAAGATCGTATCATTAGAAGATTCTGACAACGAGTTTTCAGCGTAACCCAATTGCGAGACCGAAATGCTCCAATCCCATGTTTCGTTGATTGCGCGGCTTAGCCCGACCGAACCGACGAAGGCAACGTTGTGGTCAAATGCGTCAAAGCCATTGCCAAGTTTTGCTTCGCCATAGGCGTTTGAATGGTTGCCTACGCCGACTGCGCCATCGAGCGACAGGACGAACGGATGTTCCGCCGTCTCAGCCAAAGCCATCCCGGGTGCGATCGCGGCGGCAAGAACACCTGCTGCGGAAGGGACGCCAATTTTATTTAGCCACTTGTGAAAAGCCTCCTTTGGATTCTTGTCACCCTTGGTCGGCAAAGGTCTGCTGCTGTCTCTGCATCACAAACGCAGTCCAGTTTGTTGCCAAACCAAGGTGACGTTTTTTCGGTTATGTGGAATTCGTGACTTTGTCAACTTCGGTTTGTAAAACCTCTAAGAAAACAATTCCAAGGCGAACAATGTGGTGGATTTATCACCTATTTGCGCAGGATTGGCTCTGGCTTGAGGGCATATTGTTTGGGTGGTCGGCTGATTGATCCCTGTTCAGCGTGAGGAAGTAGGCGCGGTCTTATGAGTTCCTGTTTTGCCGTTTTTGTTTTGGGGGTCTGCAGGCTTTGAGTTCGCAGTCTGATAGTGCATCGCGGCGTTAACCCGCGCCCACGGCCTTGCCGGCGCATCGCGCGATGAATTGCGCCCGATTTGCCATATCTTGCGCATCGGTTGCGAGGAGGTTGATCTCACCATCGAAACCGTCGGCAATATCTATGAAGACGCATTGGTCGAATGCGTCATTGAATAGGTCAAAACCGATGTCATCAACCAAACTGGCCTGCGGAAATTGCTGCGCTAGGTTGCAGGGGGAATCCTGAAATGGATCGATTGGTACATAATCGTCATTTTATTGGCCTTATAGGCTACGTCGTATCAGCCGACGCAGAAGAGGCGTTCTATGCAAACTTGAACAGAAAAAATATCATCGCGCTTTCGTTGAACAATCCACCCTTCGGTTAACCTGCGGCGGATCAAGACCTGTGCCAGCCGTCTGATGGCGTTCAAGACCGATGATCAACAGCCTATGTCATCCAAACTTAGCCTGAGTAATTGGTTCAACATCTATCGAAGCAGTTTTTAAGGAGCCAGACCAGCTGATGAGAAAACATGCCTTAAAGAAATGGACCCTACAGTCGGTGTTGGCGCCATGAAAGCTTTGAAGAGTGCAGCCCGGGCGAGCAAGTGTCTGAACGCCGCAAAACCTTAAGGTAGCCCTGCAAAAGCTTAATGAATTTCAAAGCTTCTTCACCGCCCCATCCTTGATCAGACTCATTTGGTCGGCGGATGGGCGAAACCTAACATATCGCCAAATCGGGGGAGATAAGCGGCAAATAGGACGCGCTTTGCGGATGGCGGCAAGCGGTGGACCTTGGTTTCAAAGGGGGGAACTTGGCCGGCGCTCCCATCGGAAAGATGTTGGGGCATGCCGTCAACGCGACCGAAACGCGTTCGATTGTGACGGATCGAAGCAATCGTACAAAAAGCATCTTATTGGGGCAGTATCAGGGAAACCCCGCCGCTCCGGAGCGATTTATCCAATGATATCAATGCGTATTGGCGGAGGGAGTGGGCCTGGCACCCAACTCTCTTGGCGGGGGCCCGAGTAGGCATGCGCGCAGCTGCGGGAGTTGCGCGATTAAGGCGTTTGCGCGCCGTTTCGCGGGATCCCGCCGGGCAGAGACTAAGCTACTCGGAAACCCGTCCGGCTCCAATTCCGGGGGCGAAAATGGTGAAGCTGAACAAAAGCTTTGATGCCCCGACGGATTAATGTCAGCATCGGTTTAAGGCAGTCAGACCCCACAGTGCCCTGCGCTACCGTCCACCGGCGCCAGAAAGCATGATGCCGATAGACCAAAGGCCGACAATGCACTACCATCTAACATGGATCACCCGATGGGCGCACTTCACCGATGAAACAGCTGATCATCTTTGATTGTGACGGCGTTGGCGCAGAACGGATGGCACGTTTGAGCTATGAAGTGGCCAATGCCTACTGCATAGATTGGAACCTTCGCCAACGATCGCGCAACCGTCACGCCCATCACAACCAGAAACTGGGCAACGGTCAAATGAACAGGCCGTTGGTTTGCCTGCGTGAGAAGCGATCGCCGTACGGGGTGAACTCACCGTCCCGAAGGAAAGCTTCATGGTAGGTACGGACCTTGTCCTCGTCGACTTCGACGCCCAAGCCAGGGCCTTCAATGCGGCCCCATTCTGGACCATCGGCGATAGGGATGCGGGTCTTCAACACGTCGTCGGCCATCATCTGGGCAGTTTGTTGGTTTCCGATATCGGCATTTGGCGCGGTTAACATCATGTGTTGGCCTGCAGCCGCAGCGATTCCGAACTCGCCATGGGTATGCTTGCAGACGATCTGACCTGCATGGTGGGCCAAGTGGAGCGCAGTGGAAAAGCGGCGTAGCGTACCCACCCAATAGGGGCTGAAACACAGATAGTCTCCTGCCCGGGCTTGTATCAACCGCAGGGCGTCGGAATATCGCCACATGCCCTCGTTCACGCAAATCGGGGGAACGATGCGGCGGCGTAGATCGAGGGTAAGGTCGATTGGTTCTACCGGGACCGGACCTTCGACAAAATCGAGGTCGAATAGTTTGTGCCAGCGTGTGATGATCTGCACCGCCTGCGGGACGGTCCAAGATTGATTGGGGTCTATTCGAAGCCGGCTCTCAGGACCAATACGGTCCCTAATGACGCCAAGCAGTTCTTCCTCACGGCGCGTATCGACGCCGACTTTGAAGTAATAGGTATCATAGCCACGCCGCATGCCTTCGTCGCACTGTGCCGCGACATCATCGGGCGTGCCCCAGTGCAGGTAGTAGAAATATCTAACAACCTCGCGCATGGCACCGCCGAACATCCGATAGATAGGCTGGTCCGCCTGCTTGCCCATCAGGTCCCACATCGCCATATCGATGCCAGCGAAGGCGAAGTTTCCGGTCATCGTCTGAAACTGCCAGCCGCCGCCGATAAAAAAGTCGCGCGCGATAGCCTCGCTGTCCAATGGATTACGACCGACCACGAAGGGCGCAGCAGCCTCGACCGCCTTTTGTATGCCGACGGTCTCGCTGTTCATGCATGCCTCGCCCCAGCCAACCAGCCCGTTATCGGCTGTGAGCTTGACGATGACATCTGAGACACCTTCGCGCGAGATTAACGCGCTGGTCTCCTTGCGGGTGTACCTTATGGAAATCGGAAAGGCTTCGAGCTTGATGATTTTCATGGGGATGTTGTCCTCAGCTACGGTGAAGGAGTTTATGAAGGAAGGATGCCGTGCGCGGGTGGTTAGGCTTGCTTAAGATTTCTGCCGGTGGACCTGCCTCGACGATGTTTCCGTCCGCCATGAAGATGATTCTGTCGGCAACATCGCCGGCGAACTCGATCTCATGGGTTACTATGACCATCGTGCGGCCCTGCTCGGCGAGCCGCCGCATCACATTGAGCACCTCACCCACGAGTTCTGGGTCGAGCGACGAGGTTGGCTCGTCAAAAAGGATGAGCTTTGGATCCATGGCCAGAACGCGCGCGATTGCCACGCGCTGCTGCTGGCCGCCGCTCAGCCTGTCTGGAAATTCGTTCGCTTTGTCAGAAAGTCCAACTTCTGCCAGTACTTTATGCGCAAGGTCGTTCGCCTCTGGCCGCGCCATCTTTCGAACCCGGCGCAGCGCAAGTGTGACATTGTCGCGCACGCTTAAATGTGGAAAGAGATTAAAGCGCTGAAAGACGAACCCTATTCCGGCCCGATCATTGGCCATCTGCCGGTCGGTGAGCATGGCGTTGTCCCGGGTTCCAAATGGCACGCCATCGATCATGATCTGACCCCGCGTCGGCCGTTCAAGAAAGTTGATACAGCGCAGAAGCGTAGTTTTGCCTGACCCGCTTGGTCCGATCAGGGCCACGCGTTCGCCGCGCGCCACCGAGAGGTCGATGCCCTTGAGCACATCTAGATCGCCATAGCTTTTCCAAAGACCGGTGATTTTGACGAGATCGTTCATGGATACTGTATCGTTCCTGGATAAAAAAAGCTGTGCGGCGGCTAGATGGCCGCCGCACAAGACCAGTTATTTAGTGAAGCACTTCTCTGGTGAAGCCGGGCTCTTCCAATCTGCCGGGCGGTCAACTCCGTTACGATAATCCACGGTCGGGCCCATGAACCAGAAATCCGCGCCCAGTCCATACTTGGCCATGACTTCGACGTTTAGGCACTCATCCCATGCCTTAAGCAGTTCTGCGTTCAGGGCCGCGTAAAGCTCTTTGTTTTCTGGCCAAACGCTGATGATCGAATAGTATTTGGTCGACATGATCGGGAAGGTGTCGGGCTCGGGCGTCAACGGCAGCTGGTGCAAGCCCCAGTCGGGGTTCTGCAAAAGTGCATATTCGACGAGTGCCGGGTCGAGGACTGCAAGGTCGAGACGCCCCGCAACCACGTCACGAATAACGGCATCGGACGTGTCGTAAAGCTTGACCTCTTTAATTCCAGGTATCGTCTTCATCTCCGGTATCGGGGTGAAACCGGTCACCGTACCAATTGTAAGCCCGTCCATCGCCGCGAATGTGGTGATGTTGCTTTCTTTCTTCTGCAACAGCGTCGTGGCGAAATAGTACAGAGGATCGGTCATCAAAAAGACTTCAGTGCGTTCTTTCGTCCAACCCATGCTGCCAAGCATAAGATCTGCCTGACCTTGCTTGGTCGCCTGAACGGCACCTGACCACTCCATCTGCATTGGTTCGATTTCCAGACCAAGCCGATCAGCAAGTCTGGCCAGAAATTCGCCGTCTGTCCCAATCAATTTGCCGTCCTTGAAGCCTGTCATCGGCATGTCGCCGTTGAAGGCAACGGTCAGCTTGCCCGGAGTGATCGTCTTCACCGGTTCAGCAGACGCAAATCCCGTCGAGAGCGCGACGATCGCAAGACCGGCCCAGGCGCTCTTTATGAGCCTGGCGGTGTATCGTTTTACATTCATGGCCTTCTCCTCCGTTGAAAGGCGACGTTGGGCAATTTGTTTTCTTTTTGGGTGCGCCGCGCCGCCGTGGTCCGCCGCTCAAGGCGGCGAATGAAAAGAGCGAGCGGAAAGCTCATCATAAAATAGATGGCAGCCGCTAGCACATAGAGTTGCATTGGCATGAAGCTTGACGACGCCAGGTCCTTGGCGCGAAGCATGAGTTCGGGTGCAGCGATGATCGAAGCGATCGACGTGTCCTTAAGCAAGCCCACGACATAGTTGCCAACCGGCGGCAGGGCAATTCGCCAGGCCTGAGGGGCAATGACATCGATCATGGTTTGACGCGGGGTCAATCCGAGTGTCAGCGACGCCTCGCGCTGACCCCGATCAATCGCGTCGATCCCGGCCCGAAATACTTCTGCAAGGATCGCTCCGCCTTGAAGGCCAAGGCCAACAACCGCCGCTGTGAGCGAGTTGAAGCTCA
>Ga0209499_1002928_pt1 | contig 10691 bp, 25 predicted proteins | sample C_130208_EF_Meta_FD_187306 | JGI IMG/M metagenome (GOLD analysis project Ga0209499, IMG submission 187306) | Freshwater microbial communities from Lake Croche, Canada to study carbon cycling - C_130208_EF_MetaG (SPAdes) (version 2) | ecosystem: Environmental > Aquatic > Freshwater > Lake...
CTCCTCCTTGTCCTTGTCTTTCCCTTCCCTCCCTTCCTTCCTTCTCTTTATATATACCCTTCAACTATATAGATAAAACTTATACTACTATTTTTCACACTACCAAATAATAACCTATTTATTTTTAAATTATTTTTCTATATAGTTACCCTAACAATATAGATAAAACCTATTCACTCAGCTCGCGCACAAAAAAGCCCGCACATACGAGCGGGCTAATGTAACCGTCCAAGCCAATGGACTAAGTTAAACTATCATAGGTTGCTTTGCTTATATTATTAGCCTTTAATAAATTTTCGTTGTATGTGCTAATTGATGCAAAAAATACTCCTTTGTCTGTTTCGTTTGTACTATTTATAAATTCATTCATAAAAGACTCGGGTACATTGTGCGCTACTCTTAAAGATACATTGTTTAATATAACTACCGAAGTAATACAATAAACGCCGTTATAATAATTTACTTCGCTTACTTCCGTTGTCTTAGTGTCTTCGTTTTTTCCTATCCTGTAAAACTGTTTATTCTCCATTTTTTAGTATTTGTGTGAATGTTTTTTAATCAATCCGCAAAGAGTACAGGCGTGCGTCATAGTTACTATTTTGGTCTTTCCTACCCGATAGGTATTATACCCTCTCATCTTAAATTCGTGAGCGCATTTCTGCGCCTTTACAGGTATAAAAAACGTTTTTAGAAACCAAGCCCGTACATTATGCACTAAGTCCATAAGTTTGGACCTGTTTAAATATGCGTGTTCGTTATTCATTGTTTGCGGGTGTTTTTTCGTCCACATATACAAACGCCTTAATGTCTTTGAATCCTTCCGATAGAATCCTTAAGCCCTGTTCAATTATCTTATTTACTTGCTCTGGGTCGGGCGTGTGTGCGCTCATTCGCCACATATCGCCCTCGCGTTCATCTTCTAAATTAACCTCGATTTCTTCGAGTGCGTTTACAAGGTTACTAAATTTTTTTTCTACCTGTTTAAGGTTGCCTTCTGTGGCTTCGATTTTCATTTTCATTTTTTGTGTGTTTTTATGTTTAAAAATTAGTTTACTTTTTTATATTTTGTTTTCACATTTTTTACAGCAATATTTAATGTATGAATTTTTTTTTAACATTTCAGTAAATTCCTTTAATGTCCAAGCGTCTTTATACTGATTTGACAATCCGCATAAAGTTTTTTTGCCGTTAATTGTAGCGTGAAATTTTTGTTGATTTTTAATGTGTCCCATTGTTTAAATTTTAATATTGTTTCAATTTCTCTAAAACAGATTCCTTGTATAATCTTTTAGCCGTTTTTTCTATTCTTATCCAATCTTTATCTAATGGATTTCTTTTTCTCATTTTAACGGCAAAGTCTAACGACTTTTTCGCGTTTTCTGTTTGCTTTTCCCAAAGTTCTTTAAGTGTTGCCATTGTTTAATTTTGTTTTTTAATTCTTTTTATTTTTTCTGCTACTATCTTATTTCCTATTCTCCAAGACCTGATATAAGCGGTTTTACAAGGTTTGATTTGATTATCATAGCAATAATTAAGATATTCTTTTATTTCTTTATCTCCTTGCTGTAAATCTGTTAAGTCTGTGCAATTGTCTGCAATTGTGTACTTTGATAAATCTCTAAATTTCATATTTTACTTTTTTAATTTCTCTTTCGCAATCGCGACAAATCGAAGATAACATAAATGCCATATAAGACAAACTTTTTCCGCATTTTAAACAATGTTTTCCGCTAGGCTTATTTTCTTCTTTAATTCTTGCGCTTTTTTTAAGTGCTTCCTCTATGTGCTTGTTATTAAAAGGGTATTTCTTCATCGGGATTGAAATTTTCAATGTTAAAAAATTCGTTTATCTGCTCGAAAAATGGGGTATTTTCTTCTTCCTTTATAATCTTCTCCCGCTCCTGTTTTTTAAGTATATCTAACTTACTCTTATTTTGTTCGGGTTCATATTTCAGTATTAAAGCCTGTTCTAATTTCTCCGCTTGGTTTCCTGTCTTCGTAAATATTACTCTCACTCTAAATTCGGATAGGTCCCAACCGTAATAACTAACTCGGTCGAATCCGTCTTGGTCGCGCAAAAATTGGTTGCGTTTATCGGTCCATTTTTGAAAATGGCGGTAAAGTGTTTTTTTTACATCTCCGTACGACATTCCAACATATACTATCACATCGTTTCTTTTGATTACATAAACTCCGCTTCCTGTCTTCTCTAAAGTGGGTTTTCTTTCTTTTATGTAAGGCTTGAAATATCTTGTCTTTGTGTATTTTTTCTGCATTGCTTTAAATTGTTTTTATAATGACTTTACTATATTTCGGCGCACTTTGTAACTTACGCCAAGCGTTCAATAACTTAGGTTCTTTCTGTTTAACGGTTTCTTCTATATCGGCGGTCTTCAATAATACTATGTAATTTGATAGGCGGTAAATAAACGGCGGTACATCCGCAATGGAATGGAACAGGAAGATATAATTGTTTCTTTTATGGCGTTTGTTTATCACTATCCTTTTTATACGTTCGCCTGTGCGACCGCTTAAATATCCTGTGGCTTCCTCGAAGACAAAATTAGTATCGGTTCTTGTTTCCGCTTCTGTAAGAAATGCGTTAAAATCTCCGTCCGTTACCCGCTCGAAAGTTTTGTACTCATCATTCACATCGAATACAAATGCGCTTTTTTTAATACTTAAAAGTAATTTTTTAGCGTGTGTACTTTTGCCCTGTCCTGTGTGCCCGATAATTAAAATTAAATTGCTCATTAAATTGGAATGTGTGTTATTTTACCTTCTCTGATTTCCTTTATACGTTTTTTAATGCCTTTCAAAGTAACGCCGTATTTCTTCTCGCATTCGGTTAAATATTCCATTTCGTCCTGTAACCTGTAAAAATGAATATTCCCGCTTATACATTCGTAAAATTCCGCTCCGCCCTGTATGGCTATTTTAGTTTGAAGTAACAGGTCGGCGGTCTTTCCTTTAATTGGTATTTCTTGTACGGTTATCTGATTCATTTTTTAGCGTTTTTTTCGTTTTCAAGTTTTTTCTGCATATACTTAGAAAGGGGCTTTTTATCCTTTGCAATTTCTTGCTCCTTTTTAATGGCTTTCTTTAACGCTGGCTTCCCTTTAATTTTCTCCGCTATCTGTTCGCCCTTAGTAGACATTATTTTAGTTCCTACAAGTAATAAGGTAGTCCACGCCAACGCCTCGAATGGGTTTGTAAATTTGATATTTAAACTACTTATACACTCCTTAATAATGGGCTTCAATACGCTTTTTTCCTTAGCGGTAAAACTCATTTCGCTTTTAGTACTTTCGATTCCAAAAGTATTCAAAGCAGTTATACAAATAGCGGTTACAATAGCATCGTATAACTCCGTGCCTAATTCATCACTTAAAAAATTGTCTAAACTGACTTTCGGACCAAACATTTCTTGCGAGCTTGCGCCACCTGTTCCGCTTTCAATGTCTGAAAATTCCGTTTTAATTTCATCTATTGGCGTTTCTTCCTTCGGGGTTTCGTCTTCTGTTTTTTTAACATCGTTTAAAAATTCCGTTTCTGAAATTTCAGTTAAAAACGAATTCGGTACATTCTCAAATTGTTGCAAATTATTTTCCATTGTGTAGTAAATTGAAGTATTTTAATTTCATTTCGTCAAAGTCTGTTTTACTTAAAATTACGAATTCGCCTTTTATTGGCTCTGTTGTGAATTCGCCTTTAGAATCTAAGCGGGCAATATACGCACTTATGTTTTCATCTTTCATATGGCTTTTAAGTTTTGAGAGGGCGGTGTTCGCAATTGCGTCTGTTAGTAGGCTCATTTTTTCGTTTTTTTATTGAGGTTTAAGATATATTCTTCGATTGCTTTTTTAACTCTTGACTTCGGCAAAGGTAAATGAAAATTTTTGATATTTTCATCTTCGTAAAAAGTAACTTTTATCGTTTTTTCTCCTCGCTCGGCTAAAAACTGCGTGTAATTTTTCTCCTTATATTTTAACCCTTGACTTTTTAAAAAGGTAAAAATATCCTTCAATTTTTCCGCTTCTCTTATATAAATACAATCAACCCAAGTAAACAAATAATTTTCGGCGTTATCTTCCTGTGCTATGGTTTGCGCTTGCGCCATTATTTCTCGCGTCTTTTGTACGGCGTAAAAAAAGAAATTAGACAAAGGGCTTTTTTCTTCTTCTACGTTTACAATTTCTCCGTTCACAAAGTCAAAGTGTTTTTTATTACTTGCCAACATACCAATCGCGCCCAACCTATCTAATTTTTCAAGTGTTGAGATATATCTGTAAGTCTTCGCCGTTATGTAACCCGCATTTTTTAAAATTGTCGCGTAGGCGTTTGACAAATCCACGCCAAAGATTTCATCTATAAAAAAACTTTCCTTCCCTAAATTCTGCTCGAAATAAATATTATGCGCTGAATCAATAACAGGTACTTCAAACCTTGAAACATCTTTTTTAATCATTGCGGAAGCTAAAAAAAACTTTTTACTCTTTGTTTCGTTCAATTCTTTTGCGTCCAATAACCCGCCACTTATTCGCTGTGTGTAATTTGTAAGCGTTACCCTAAAAGGCTTACCGCTCCTTCTATTTACGTTTATTAGGCTTTGAAATTCGTTTTTGTCCATTGCTTATATTTTTAGTGTTTGTTTTTCTCCTTACTCTTGAAGTTCCTTTTTTATATTTCTCTCCACTTCTCCAAAGTTGAATTTTACCCGCTTTTTCAAGTCGGTTAAATTCGGCTTCGTTTTTTTCCTTTGCTCCGCGACCTGTGTGAATTGTTGGTAGTGTTACATCAATCCTATTCGCTTTCTGTGTCTTGGTGCTTACGTCTTTTATCTTTCCATTATATGTAATGTAACCGCTTGAATAGTTTGTCTTCGCGTAATTATTAACTTGGCTTACCTTATATAAAAATTCGGACTTTGTAACCTTTACGCCGTTTACATAAATTTTGCCGTAACGCTCCGAAGCCGAAAAATAACTACTATCTGTAAACGTTGTGTCCGCTCCTTCGCCTTGAATGAATCCGCGAAAGTCTGAGTCGTTCTGTATAAGCCATTGTTGAACGTCTTTTTCCTTTACGCCTTCGTTTGTGGCTATTTCTTTCAATGCTTCGACTTTTTCCTTACTTATAAATTTGCCGTCAAACCTTAACCGTTGACTTGCTTTTGCTGATATTTTTGCTCGCGTTTCTGCGCTTAACTTTTGCCCTTTCTTTGCCATATAAAAAATTTTACCCTAAGACAAAAGTAATAAAGTTATCCAATAAAAAAAGCCCTAAATTATTTTAGGGCTTCAAGCAAGGGAAAAAAGGGCAAATTAGAGGGTAAAAATTTTAAATGTCTTATACTTATTTCCTTTCGCGTTTTTTTGTTCACCTGTGCAAATAATTCTTACAGGGGCGGGGGCTAAAAGTCTTTTCATTGAGTTCACAATTACGCTATTGGCGTTTACAAATTTCCAACCGTTACGCCCTTCAAAAGTGGCTATATCTTTTTCAATTTGTACGCCGTTTTCGTTGAAATTTGTAGTTTCGATACCTGTAAATATTAAGTTATGTACTTCGCCTTCTGAAAATTCGAGATACTCGGCGTCTGTTGTTTTCATATCGTCTTCCTTAATGGCTTCTAACTTATCAAAAAATTCGTTTTGAACATTTGATAAATCGGCGTTTGTGATTTCTGTGCTTGGTGTTGTGTTTTCTGATTTCATTTTTTAACTTTTTTTAATTGTTTAGTAATAAGTGTTCTAATCAGTGTTTGAACGGTTAAATGCGTTTCCCTTGCTTTCCGTTGTAATTCTAAAAGGTCGTTTTTTTCTATGCTGACCGTAATAGGAATTTTTTTCACTTTTCAAATGCTTTACGCAAAAATAAGTAAAAGTATTAAAGCGCGAAATTTATTTTTGAATATTTGCCTTTATCACTTAAAATTAAAAAAAACAATTATGAAGCACTATTTAATAACAGGTATCGTTGTTTTAGTTGTATTAGCCGTTTACGGTAAATTTCTAAAAGCAAAAATAGAAGGTTAATTTAACTTTCAAGACTTAAAAAAAACTTTCGTAGGAAGGTCCGAACTGACCAACGCAAAAAAAAACAAAATCATAAAATTAATTTCACAAACAAAAAAAATATACAATGTTTAACGACAACAACAATTTAAAGAGAAGTGTCGGGCAAATGGAACGCCACGCCTTCGATAACTTCGATTCTTTCGACCCAGAGATGTACGACCCTGAAATGTATGACGCGAGTTCGGCAACTGACCCGAATTTTTACGATGATGAAAATGACAATTATACACTTGCAGACGGTTATACGCAAATGAATAAAATGACAAAAAAGCGCCGTATGGCAAATAGTCCATTAGCACAGGTAGATATTATTATTACAAGTAACACAGGCGCAAGCGCTACAACAGTTGAATTGTTCAACTATTTGCGTTCAAATACAATTATAAGAAATACAGTCTACAACGCTACAACATTTGAACCTCAAACGCTTGATAAGACTGTAAACTTTGCTAGTGCGAATAGTTCTATTTTGTCAGATGCTCAGATGATATATTGGCGTTCAGACGGTTCTCTAGTCTACAATAAAACTGCGGGCTCGGGTACTAGTTTAGGTACTGCAACCGTTGTTATTTCTTGCCCTCAAGTTCCTTTTAGAGTGTTACACGAAGCAACAAGAAATAATGCTTTGTATATCGAGAAATTCCGTTTATCTGTTGGTGCAACAGCACAGACAGGACAATTTGATAATACAATTACCTACTTTAAAAATACGTTTTTAGGTGGTACAAAATCAAATCAAATCGCGCCACGTTCGGAGTTTAAACCGAATCAATTTCAAAGTACAATTATTGACGTTCCCGCTAAAATTACAGTAGATGCCGAAACAGGGTTAAGTCTATTAATCAATGCACAGGCAACGTTAACAATGACTACTTTTTTCCGTTTCATTCGTGGTAACGAAACAGGTTTCAATTTTTAGTAGTTTTCATTTCTAAACTTAAAAGGGCGGGCGTTACTGCTCGCCTTTTTTTTAAAATATACATACAATGGCAAAAAATAGAAAAGGCGCAGAAAGGCGCAAAAAAATAGGCAAAATAGCGGGTATTGTTGCGCTTGGAATGGTAACAGGTCCTGCAGGATTAGGAGCTCGTTTATTAGCAAAAAAATTAATCGAAAAGAATAAAAAGAAACTTCAAAAATTTGTAGTTAATGAAGGCGGGGTAGTTCCATCGGATAATAACGAAGAATTAGCGGTACAATTTGCACAGGTGAGAAGCAAAAAAATTCAAGAGATTAAAGATGACCCAACAATCGAAGCCGACACAACAGAAGAAGCAGCAGAAGTATTCGAGGAGCAACAAGCGGACGATTTAGAAAACGAAAGTTACACAGGCGAGAGCGATTCATTTACTGAGGAAGCTATCGGGGCAGTTTTAGGTATTGCGAAAGGGGCAGTTAACAAAATCAAAGAAAAGCGACTTGCAAGCGGGAAAAAGTTTTTAGGTAAAACAAAGGCGCAATGGGACGCAAAAGCGGGAATTGATGTTAACACAGACGGAAGCGGAAACCTAAGTATTTCGGGCTTAAGTAACAAAGGAAGCAAAGACCCATTAAGTAACGCCGTTCGCGATGCACAGGCGGGAACGGTTGACACAATGGTAAAAAAATATTTGCCGTTCGTTGTTATTGGTATCGTTGCATTAGTAATCGTATTCGCAATAAAGAAAAAATAATAATATGGATGTAAATAAATTACTTAAAGCGGGCAAAGACTATGCAAAAAGTCAGATGACACCCGAAAACCTTTTAAAGGCTTCAAACAAAATTCAAGGGAAACAAAAGAACCCGAACAACGGCGTAAGTACAACACAGGAAACAACACCAACGGCGCAACCAATAGAACAGGCTTCGACAATGGGCAAATATATGCCGTACATTGTCGGCGGTTTATTGCTTGTCGTTGTTGTATTCTTTGTAATGAAGAAAAAATAAATTATAAGCCCTTTCCATTTATGAGCAGAATAAAAATAACCGAACCTTCAACCCTTTTATTAAGGAAACGCAGAGCGAAATACGCTCATATCTTAGATGATAGAGGGCGAACTATTTATAGACGCTATATGAATGGAAGGGCTGATAATTTTAGTGTAAACATACCGACAAACGGAACGTACTATTTGCCCGATACTGAAATATTGGATAGATTGCCGTTAGTACCTTGTAAAATAAAATTTGACTTACCAACGCCAGAGCGTAACAAGTTAAAAAATTTCAAGATAGAATTTAACCCTACTTTGCAAGGTACACCCGCGAGAATTTTTACGGATAGCGGACTTGTCGAAATTGGACCGCAGTTTCAAAACTATGAACCGCCTACAAAATTGTTCATATTACTTCACGAACTCGGACACTTTTATTACAAAACGGAATGGAAGACGGACACCTTCGCCTTGTATTGGTATCTCAAATTAGGTTACAACAAATCACAGGCATTTTACGCCCTTTCAAGGGTATTAAAAACAAGCCCCGAAAATATGAAAAGGCTTATTAATGTTTTCAATAAAATTAAATAACAATGAACAAAAACCAACAAATAATACTCGGGCTTATAGGCTTGGTATTAATATTCGTAATTTTTAAAGGTCTTCGCGATTCTTTAAAAAATATGTTTGCTACGGTAGGGCTTGGCACTTCTATTTCAGAAGATAAAACAGAAGCGCAGATAGAGAAAACAGAAAAGAAAGCGGATGAATTTAGCCCTTTATATTGGCAGAAAAAAGTAAAAGGAAAGGGAGCATCTTTAATCAAACAGGCAACAACAGACGAATATATACAAACAATCTATGACGGTATCGGCTTTTTTAAAGATAGCCCCGAGCAAATTTTAGGCGTATTCCGTAAACTGAAATATAAAACTCAAGTTTCTTGGATTGCTGATAATTGGCAGAAGAAACACAAAAGCGACTTACAGGCTTGGTTAAGTGATAGACTTGACACCGAAAGCCAACGCGAAGCATATTTACAAATTCTTTCTATCACAAAAAATTTACCTACAGGCTTTTTAACACAAATAAAATAAAAAAATGAGCGACTCAACACTTACAGATTCATTACTAGCGGGCTTAACAACGGGAACGGTTCACGCAACCACCAACCCGACCGACACAAATACGACCATTATCTTAGCCATTATTTCGGGCATAGTTGCGCCGTTTATAAAGGCGTTAATTGACAAATGGAACGAAAGACGTAAACAACGTAAAGCAAACAAATAAAATGCAGTTCTACACTAGAATAATAAATGGTACGGGAACAATGCAACCGCTAAGTTCTTTTTTAGTTGACGTTCAATTAAACCGCAACCCCAAAAAGATACTTATAATAACTCCACCAGGTCACAAATTATATTTACAACAAGTACCCGGTACGCAATGGAGCGCAAACGGAGAAATAATAGAAATTGATAATAGTGGAGCAGGTCCATCAATTTTATTTGAAATTATCAACTTTGAAAATGATGAAGCGGGTATAAGTCCAAATAGCCATTTGGGATATTCTAACTTGCAATTATATTTTAAAGTTGGACAATTTGGCTTTTTATTCGTTTCTTATTAATAACTAAAAAATTATATTATGCCATCATTTATAGTAACTCGACTTTTGCCTGTATCGGCAACTTATAAAACATTGTTTGACTTATTTCCGACAATGTTCCAACAAATAAGCAATAATAACCCGCAAAAAATAGTCTTTACAGTTGAAGCGGGCGGAGTATTGGGTGCGCGAAGTTTACCTCAAAATACCTCTTGTTTTACCGAAAACGGAGACGATATAAAACTCGTAAATAATTCGGGCGGGCTTGTTCCGTTTACTTATACAATATTCGGGAGCGAGCAATACGGAGATATATTAGACCTTAGAAAATCGATTGCTTTTATTTGCACAGGTGCGGTTAATATGGTAATCTACATTTAAAATAAAACAATGCTATACTTAGAAAAAGTAAAATATAATAAATCGGCATTCGCTGATAAAGTGAATGAGATTGCAAAGAAATTGCAAGTAAATCCCGATTGGCTTATGTTGGTTATGCACTCGGAAAGTGGATTAAATCACAAAATAGTAAATCCAAAAGGTGGCGCAACAGGTTTAATTCAATTTATGCCCGACACCGCCCGCTCGCTTGGTACAAGTACGCAAGCATTACAAGAGATGACAAATTTAGAGCAGTTAGATTACGTTTATAAGTACTTCAAACCGTATTCGGGTAAAATTAACTCATATTTTGACTTGTACTTAATAACGTTCTTTCCTGCGGGAATAGGCAAGCCCGAAAATTGGGTAATGCAAACAAAAACGCTAAAGGCTTCGACCATTGCCAAACAGAATCCCGCTATAAATAAGTGGGTAAAGGATGACGTTATAACCGTTGGCGAATTTAAGAAGTATGTTAATAGTACTTTGCCAAAGGATATAATCGCAAAGTTGAACGATAACAAATTTCCTATCTTGGCGGTCTTGATATTATTAGGATTCGCTTTCTTTTTTTACAAGTAGTTTAACTTAGTCCATTGGCTTGGACGGTTACATTAGCCCGCTCGTATGTGCGGGCTTTTTTGTGCGCGAGCTGAGTGAATAGGTTTTATCTATATCGTTAGGGTAACTATATAG